>OCZT010002272.1_pt1 | contig 19928 bp, 18 predicted proteins | sample 1539031 | NCBI WGS metagenome assembly OCZT01 (sample SAMEA3539308, study PRJEB22396) | soil metagenome | biome: tundra; feature: field; material: soil | place: USA | collected 2010-05 | depth 0.15 m | reverse complement strand
CGGCGGCAAAATCAAATGGGGCGAGCCATCCGAGGCCGCGCTCCGCCGCGAAATCGAGGAGGAAACCGGCCTCGACGTGACGGACATTGAATTTGTGCTCGTGCAGGATTGCATCCACTCCAGGGAGTTTTACCGCGACGCGCACTTTGTGCTGCTGAATTACACCTGCCGTTGCGCCGGGAAGCCGCGCGTGAAACTCAACGACGAATCCCGCGAATCCCGCTGGGTGACGCTAGCCGAAGCTTGCAAAATGAAACTTAATATGCCGACGCGGATCCTGATTAACACCGTGATGGAACGGCGGGAAAGGCAGAAAACGAAAAGTGGGAAGTAAAAAAGTTCAGTCGCCAGACGCAAAATAATTCAGAAGAATCGTCATGTCTTTTATCACCATCGTTGACCTGGAAGTTTTTTATCGTGTCGGCATTTCTGAAGAGGAACGCGCCAAGCCGCAACGCTTGTTGTTGACGTTGGATATCGAGTTCGATTTTTCATCAGCAGCTGTGAGTGGCCGCATCGGGCGGACGATAGATTATTATGAGGTTACCCAACGACTGTTGAAACTTGGCGAAACGCGAAGCTGGAGGCTGATAGAATCCGTGGCAACGGACGTTGCCGAAAAAATTTCATCGGAATTCCACCCCGAAAGCGTGACGGTCGAAGTGAAAAAATTTTCGATTCCGGAGGCCCGTTATGTTTCCGCTAGCCTCACGAAACAGCGGTCTTTACCCGAAAACTATAAACGGCCATCGTGGTGGCAGCGGTGGTAGTGATCCGGCTCAATTCCCGGTCGCGGTTCGATTTATTTTTTTTTGCCCGCCCATGGTGCGCAATTCCCAACCGTCCGGTCGCAACAAAATTGTCACCGCGCCCGCCGTGCGCGTGTAAATAACCGGAATCCCCTTTTGTTCCAGTCGGGCGCGCAGTTTTGGGCTGGCCCGGCGGGTTGCCGGAAATTCTGAATCAGCAATGACAATGACTTTTGGCTGTGCCGCATCGAGCAACGCATCGCAAAGCGGTTCGCCTTCGTCGGGCAAACCGGCAATCACAATGTCCGCGCGCAAGTCGTTCGTGCGTGAGAGCCGGGCGCTTTGTCCTTCGCGGCCCAAATCGGACAGCAGGAGGACGCGCGTGCTGTAAAAATTTCCCAACAGCACCAGCGATGCGTCGTCAGCGCGATCAAAATCATCCGTGGCGTCGGGATGTAAAACCTGCCAGCAACCGGCCGTTCCGCCGCGATTGATGATTCGGTGTCGCAGGGATTGCTTTTCGAATCCCGCAATGATTTCGCGATACGCCATCGAGCGAAAACGCGCCGGGCTGGTGTAAATTTCACCGATGCCGAAAAGTTTGTTGAGCGATTCTGCTCCGCCGCTGCTTCGCAAATCACCATGTGTCAGCACGAGTCTTTGAACGTGGTTCACGCCTTGCGCACGGAGAAACGGTTTGAGGGTGAAGTTCACGGCATTTTCGTCGCCACAATTCACGAGCCAGTCGTTTTTTCGTCCGGCGGCATCCACGAAAACCGCGTGACCGCCATTGAGCGGAAGGACGGTCAGTTTGATTTCACTGCGCGTCGCCTGCCAGTGCCAGGCGTAGCCGGCGACCAGCAGAATCAACGCTGCCGCGCTCCAAATTCTTTGTTTTGGCGCAAACAACCAGCCGCTCAGCCAGCCGATGAGCACGGCATAGTAAATCAGGATGGTCAGCCACGATGGCGCGGGCACGTAAAAATAGGCGCCGGGAATTTTTGTCGAGAATTCGCTCACCGCCGTCATCGCCGACATGAAAAACCACGCGCTGTGATTGAACAATCCCGTCGCCCACGGGAACCAGGTCCCACAAACCAACGCGCCGAGATTGCTCATTAGTGCCAGCGTGCCGAGCGGCACGGCGACGATGTTCGCCGGCGTTGAAACGGGGCTGAACAGGTGAAAATACTTTGCCGATAGCGGAATCGAACCGACCCAGGCCGCGAACGAGAGCGCAAAGTAACGCGACAACATTCGCAGCGTCGCGATGAGCGCGCGCCGCCAGCGCGGGAGCAATTCGACGGGGAGCAATGGATCCGGCCGCAGGAGCCGGTCGGAAATGTTGTTCAGCGCCGGCAGCATCAGCGCGATGACGAGCACGACAAAAAAGGACAGTTGAAAGCTGGCTTCAAAAAGCTGGCGCGGTTCCCACAACAAAATAATGAACGCGGCGGCGGCGAGCGAGTTGACCGTGTCGCCCGGCCGTTTCAACGCCCAGCCGCCGAGGACGATGGTCATCATCACCGACGCGCGAATGGCGGAGGATTCCCAGCCGGTCGCGGCGGTATAAAACCAGATGGCCGGAATCGCCACGATGCCGCACCACGCTCGCGAGACTTGCAGCACGCGCAGCAGCGCGACGAGCATCCCGGAAATCAGCGCGATGCGCAGGCCGTCAATGGCAAAGAGGTGCATCGTGCCGGCGCGCAGGAACGGTTCGCTGATGTCGGCGGTGAACGCCGTGCGCCAGCCGAGCGTCATCGCCCAAAGCAACCGCAGCGGTTGGTCTTCCACCGGCAGACCGAGCGCCAGCGTATGCTTCGACCAATTCAAAAAACGGTCGGTCAACGGCGGACCGGCCAGCGGCGACCCACCCAGTTGCCAGCCGTTGGTGGAGCCGGTTTTGAGCTGGTAAAAAATTCCGCGCGTTTGGAGGTAATCACGGTAATCAAAAAGTCCCTCGGCCAAAGGCGACGCCGGCTGGCTGATGACGCCGGTGACTTCAACCGGCTGACCGGCGAAAAAATCACCGGCGAGCGCGCCTGGCGTCGTCACGATAATTGAACCGGCCGCCGGTCGCCAGTTTGCGTCACGGCGCAACGCAGTGACCTGGACTTGTGCGACCGAGCGTTCGGTTTGCTGGCCGTCGCGTTCGGTGATGCGCAAGTGCGGGGTTTCGATCAAAGTCCCGCGCACAGCCACGATGGCGTTGGTATCACCGAGCAACGCCCGCAAGTCGTTGGGTGAAACAATGGCCGTTCGGCTGGCGAGATTCGTCCAGCCGACAAACGCAATGAGCAGCCAAATCAACAGGGGACGAAGTTTTTCGAGGACGAGGACGAGGACGAGAACGACAAAGGCGATTCCGAAAAGCGCGACGAGCGGCGGTTGAAATAATTTGGCGAGCAACAGCCCGGTTGCGTAACAACAAACGACGGCGACAAGCGGGCGTTTCATGGCTCCGGATCACCAGTGTTTTTGCGGCGGCCAAAGGCCCAAAGCGCGAGCAACCCCGCTGCGCCACCCGCGGTGTCAACAAAAACGTCCGATACCAAAGCCGTTCGCGTCGGCACGAAACTTTGATGGAATTCATCGCTGGCTGCGTAGAGTGCGACAATCAATAACGCGAGGCGTGCTTCGCGCCAGATCCACGGACGCGGATCATTTTTCATTGGTTTTCGCAGCGCGCGCCAGAGCAGCAGCGCAAACACGGCATATTCAGTCAAGTGCGCGCATTTGCGGAAGAGGTGGATGATGAGATACAGGGTGTCATCCGGCATTTGCGGAAACAGCCAGTGCAATAACGGCGCGATGATGCGCGAGGAATGCTTGAAGGAATTTGCGTCATTCGACGCTGAAAAAATCAGCGCCATCCAGATCAATGCCGGCAGCCAGTATTTGAGGAATGCGCGGAATTTGAGCACGGCGAATCAAAACCGGATTCAGCGCGCGGGGCAATCAGAAATGTTGCGCATGGGAGCGCGGACAGCCTGTCCGCGTTGGAGGGCAGTCCCGCATTGGCGGGACTGCCCTCCGGGAACAAGCTAAAACTTGAACCCCAACGGTTCGCGGACAAGCCGTCCGCGCTCCAATATGATTGGATTTGCCAAGCGGCGGCGTATTTGGCACAGAGAAGCCCCTCAATGAAACAGTTATTTTTACTTTTGCTTTGGGCGGGATTGATGGCTGCGGTTGCGGTCCAGGCGTCGCCGCCGGCGCCGGATTTGATTGCGCGAGTTCATTTCGCGGGCGCCGGACAGATTTCCGCCGACACCAATGCCGTTGCGTTTACAAATCTTTGGTGTTCACCCGAGGCGCAGGCGCTCCGCGAGCAAACGCTGAACAAACTTTCCCATGCGCCTTATGACTGGCTCAAACAAAAAATGCCTTCCGGCATGGGCGACGGGGCCGGGCAGCTTCGACCGTTGCTCGACGATTTGTTGGGCGCGGAATGGTTTTTGCAAATCCGCGACGCGACGAACGGGTCGCCTGAGTTTGCGCTGGCGATCCGGTTGGATGCCGGCCGCGCGCAGCTTTGGCAGACCAATTTGGAAAATGTTCTCGAAACGTGGACGGAGATGTCCGTGGAAAAAATCCAGAACGGCTGGGAGTTGAAAAAACATCTTCCACCCAATTTGATTCGTTTCGTCCGCGTTGGCGATTGGGTCGTATTCGGCCTGGGTCAGGACAAACTTCTGTTGAATGACGAACTTGTCCGGCGCGTGCTGGCCGAAAAACGCCCTGCGCTCGCGGAGAAAAATAATTGGTTGACCGCGGATTTGGATTGGCCGCGTTTGGCGCGTTGGTTTCCATCGTTGAGCGCAGTTGATTTGCCGGAGACGCGATGGCAGGCCGTCGGACGCGATGGCAATTTGCATCTGGATGGCAGGCTGATTTTCCCGCAGCCGCTGGCGATGACACTTGAAAAATGGCGGATGCCGACGAACACGATTCACCAGCCGTTCATCAGCTTCACCGCGGCGCGCGGCATCGCGCCGTGGCTGGAAAAACAAAACTGGGCGCAGCCGTATGAAGTTTCGCCGGGGCCGAACCAGGTGTTCATCTGGGCGCTGGCGCAGATGCCGCTCCAGACTTTTGCCGCCGTGCCGGTGCCGGACGCCAGGAAAGCCCTCACGCAGTTTGAGCAAAAGTTGTCCGCCCACACCAACTGGCAAAGCCATCTCATGATGCCGCTCACGATGGAAGTGACGAGCAATCGGATTTCCTGGCTCGGCCTGCCGTTCATTGTTCCGAGCCTGGAGGCTTTGCATGAGCCGTTCGGTGACTTTTTGGTCGCCGGAGTTTTTCCAAACGGGCCAAAAACCAAGCCGCTGCCGCCGGAACTGTTCATGCGGCTTGCCCCGTCCAACCTGGTTTATTACCACTGGGAAATCACCGCCGATCGTCTGAAACAATTGCCAAACCTGACGCAACTCGCACTTATGGTTACACGGCACAAACAGCTCGACGCGCAATCCGCCGCCGCCAAGTGGCTCGACCGTGTCGGCCCGACGCTCGGCAACACTGTGACCGAAGTCACGCAAACCGCGCCGGATGAATTGACATTCATGCGCCAAGCGCCGGGCGGTTTGACGGCGGTTGAACTCGTCGCGCTGGCGAGCTGGTTCGAAGCGACGAATTTTCCGGGCTGCGATTTGCGTTTGCCGCCGCCGCTGCACCCGCTGAAGCTTAATCGCCCGCGACCGCAAAGTCCCGGCGAGCCGGCAGTCCCGCCGCCGGCTCATTGATTATGCTCAAACTCGGCGTCAACATTGATCACGTCGCGACGCTTCGCGAGGCGCGCTATCGTGGACGCGGATTCGGCGAACCCGATCCCGTCGAGGCCGCGCGGATTTGCGAAGCCGCGGGCGCGCACGGCATTACCGCGCATTTACGCGAGGACCGTCGCCACATCCAGGACCGCGACGTTTGGAAATTGCGCGAGATCGTCAAGACGCGGCTGAATTTGGAAATGGCCATCGTGCCGGAAATCATCGGCATCGCGCTGAAATTGAAGCCGGACATCGTTTGCATCGTGCCCGAACGGCGGCTGGAAGTGACCACCGAAGGCGGACTCGATGTGGTTGCGAATGAAAAAGCAATCACCGGGGCGCGCAAGAAAATGAACGACGCGGGCATCGAAGTGAGCTTGTTCATCACGCCAGATGAAAAACAAATCGAGGCGAGTGCGCGCACCGGAACGCAATTCATTGAGTTGCACACCGGCCGGTTCGCGGAAGAGTTTGGAGCGCCGAACTCCGATTCGGCACGAAAGGAAAACTCGCATCAACGCGCCGAATCGGAGTTCGGCGCTCCGTCGCCGGAATTGCAGCGGTTGATTTCCGGCGCGAAGCAGGCGCACGCGCTCGGGCTGAAAGTGAATGCGGGGCACGGGTTGAATTACGTGAACCTGTCCGTGCTGTGCCGGGTGCCGCATCTGGTGGAACTGAACATCGGCCACAGCATCATCAGCCGCGCGGTGGGCGTTGGTTTGGCCAACGCGGTGAAAGAAATGCTCGCGCTCATGGCGGGTTATCGCGGTTAAACAAAACATCTCCCGACCAAAATGATTCTCGGCGTTGGCATTGACATCATCGAAGTCGCTCGGGTGCAGGCGTCGCACAAGCGGTTCGGCGAGCGGTTTCTCAACCGCCTTTTGCTCGCGGACGAAATCGCCTACTGCCTGTCGCACAAAAATCCCGCGCCGTTCATCGCCGCGCGGTTTGCGGCGAAGGAGGCGATTTCCAAGGCGTTTGGCACCGGCACCGGCGCGCAACTCGGCTGGCAGGACATGGAAATCCGCCGCAAGAAATCCGGCGAGCCGTTCGTGATCCTGCACGGCAATGGGAAAAAATTGTTCAAGTCATGCCGCGCAAAAAATCTGCTCATCAGCCTGAGCCACACGGCCAATTACGCGGCGGCGGCGGCGGTTTTGGAAAGGTGAATTGCAGATTGTCCGCCACGGTAACTGTCATAATCTTGATCGTACTCCTTCTCGTCCTCGGTGGCCTTATTTCCGATTACGAGATCGAGGACGAGGACGAGGACGAGGAAAAACCGGACAGATGGCCACCCGTTTGTCCTTTATTTGAAGGGTTTTTCAAGGAATAATGCCTGCATGGAGATGGCGATAGCGGCGATTCTGGTTTTCGCGGGCGCGAGTTTCTTTTTTGCGCTGGCGGAAACGGCGTTGTTTTCCCTGAGCAAATGGCAGGCGCGGCAACTGGCCGAACGTCATCCGGGCGCGGGAAAAATCGTCGCGCAACTGCTCGAACGCCCGCAGGATTTGCTGGCGACGCTGGCGCTGGGCAACACGTTCGCCAACGCCGCGATGCTCGCGGTGGCGCTGCGGATGGTTTTCAATGCGCACTGGACGCTGGCGCTGACGATGCTGACGTTGCTGGTGTTGACGCTCCTGGGTTGCGAGGTTTTGCCCAAGACGCTGGCCGTGCGGCGGCCGGAACGCTGGGCATTGCGGGTCGCGTGGCTGCTGCTGATTTTTGAAAAAATCACGGCGCCATTGCATCGCATGGCACAGCAACTCAACGCGGCCATTTTGAAAATAATCACGCCGCAAACCGCCCCCCCACAAGGTGTCGGGGCGTTGACGGACGCCGAGTATCAGGAACTGCTCGAAATGGCTTACCGTCAGGGCACGCTCGACGAATCGGAAAAGGAAATCATCCTGCAAATCATCAGCCTCGACCAGCGCACGGCGCGCGACGTGATGCGCCCGCGCGCGGGCATGGCGTGCATTTCGGACGACGCGCCGGTTGGGGAAATGATTGTCGCGGCGAAAAGACTCAAACACCGCCGCCTGCCGATTTACGACGAAACGCCGGACACCATCGTGGGCATTCTCAACACGCGCGCGCTGCTGCTCGATCCGAACATCGACCTGGCCGACGCGATTGAATTTCCCTCGTTCGTGCCGGAGACGATGAACCTGCTGCAACTGTTCAAGAGCCTGCAAAAACAACAGCGCGGTCTGGCCATTGTGCTCGACGAATTCGGCGGCACGGCGGGCTTGGTGACGATGGAGGACATTCTCGGCCAGCTCGTCGGTAAAATGCACACGGAAACGCAGACGGAAGGTTTGGTGATGGAAAAACTCGCGCCGGACCGCTGGCGCGTGAGCGGCACGATGCGGCTGGACGATTTTCGCCGCGAATTTCCCGCGCTCGGCGACGTGGACGAGGTGGAAACGATGGGCGGGTTGCTTGCGCATTTGCTCGGCGTCGTGCCGGCGACGGGTGAATCGGCGTCGTTTCGCGGCTTGAAACTCACCGCGGAGGCCGCCGACGAACGGCGCGTGCGCAAGTTGATTGTTCAGCGGGTGAAATAAATGAACACGAACCTTCTCAACTGGCTCGTTTTCGCCGCGTGTCTGGGGCCGTCGTTTTTGCTGTCCGGCATGGAGGCGGGCGTGTTCGCGCTGAACCGGCTGCGCGTGCGGAGGCTGGCACGCGCGGGCAAGCCCTCCGCGAAACTGCTCCACGGTTTTCTCGAAAATCCTGAAAAGTTCATGTGGACGATTCTCGTCGGCAACACGCTCGCCAATTTTCTCATCCTCGGCTGGACGGTGGTCAAGCTGCACGAATGGTTTTTGGGGCATCGCGCCTGGAACATCGCCGTTTTCGCGGTCGTCGTTTTTTTGTTTTACGCGCTGTTCGATTTGCTGCCGAAAATGCTGTTCCGTGCGTATCCCAATCAACTGTGCCTGTCGGCGGCGAATCTTTTCCGGCCCATTCATTTCGTGCTCAGCCCGCTCGTATTGATCGTGGAAGACGTGTCCAAGGCGGTGCTGCGCTGGCCGGGCGGGCGGGCGTTGACCGGGCGGCTTTTCGGCAATCGCGAGGAAATGCTCGCGGTCATGCAGGAATCCGCGCAGGCGTTGACGACCGACGAGCGTGCGATGATCAACCGCGTGCTCGATTTGCAAACTTTCACCGTCCGTCAGATCGCCACGCCGCTCGCGCAAACGGTGACCATTCAAACGCAAACGCCCATCGCTGACGCGCTGGCGCTGGCGCGCGAACGGAAATTGTCGCGTCTGCCGGTCCGGGAAACGCGCGATGGACGCCCGTGCATCGCCGGCCTGCTCCTGCTCGGTCCGCTGCTGTTCCGCGATGATCTCGATCTGCAAAAGCCCGCTGCTGCGCACATGACGCCGGCGTTGTTTCTCGGCGAGGACACACGGTTGGAAGTCGCGTTGCGCCGGATGCAGCGCGCCGGCGAGCGGCTGGCCATCGTGCTCGCGCACGACGGGAGCGAAATGGGCGTCGTGAGTCTGGAAGACATTTTAAAGCTGATGTTCGGCGAGGTGAAATTATGATGAAATGACTAATGACCAGGCACTAATGACGAAAGAATGTCTCAATCCCCGAATGACCAATTCGAGCTTTGATCGTTCGTCATTCTTTAGTCGTTAGAGTTTAGAAATTAGTCATTAAATATATGAACTGGGATGCGGCCATTTTGATTGTGCTGAAAATTCTGGCGGTGCTCGCGCTGGTACTGTTGAACGGATTTTTCGTCGCCGCCGAGTTTGCGCTGGTCAAAATACGCGACACGCAATTGACGCTGCTGATCCGGCAGGGGCAGCGGCGGGCGAAGGTTGCGGGACTGATCTTGCGCCGGCTGGACACCTTTTTGAGCGCGGCGCAACTCGGCATCACAATGGCGAGCCTCGGTTTGGGCTGGATTGGCGAGCCGGTGTTCACAGCGTTATTGCAGCCGGTTTTTGGCTGGCTGAACGTCGAGTCAATGAAGGTTCAACACATCCTGGCGTTCGCCATCGGATTTTCCGCGATCACATTTCTCCATATCAGTGCAGGAGAACAAGCGCCCAAATGGCTGGCGATCCAAAAGCCGTTGCCGACAACGCTCTGGGTCGCTTACCCGATGCTCTGGTTTTACCGGTTATCGTATCCCCTGGTGTTGGTGCTCAACGGCGCTTCGCAATGGTTGTTGCGCCAGGTGGGATTGGAGACGGCTATCGGGACGGAGCGCGTGTATTCGGAGAATGAATTGCGTTTGCTGCTTGATGCAGCGCAGAAAAACCGGAGCGACGCGTTGCTCGGGCGAAATATCATGCTTAACGCGCTTGATTTGCGCCATCGCGTCGCGCGCGAAGTCATGCGGCCGCGCCACGAAATCATCGCGTTCGACACCGACGCCAGCCTGGCCGAATGCCTCGCGCTGGCGGAAAAGACGCGCTACTCACGCTTTCCGCTTTGCGAGGGCGGCGATTTGGACAAAACCCGCGGCGTCGTGCATATCAAAGACCTTTATCCCGCTTTGCGTGATCCCGCTCTTGCGGGACGGACGGCGGCGGATCTGCTGCCGGTCGTGCGCCCGTTGATTTACGTGCCGGAAACCGCGCGCCTCGAAAAACTGCTCCAATTGTTTCTCGAACGAAAATTGCACTTCGCCATCGTGGTGGACGAATACGGCGGCACCATCGGCATCACCACGCTCGAAAACGTGCTCGAAGAGCTCGTTGGCCAGATTCAGGACGAGTTCGATCAGGAAAAATCGGAATTGACGCTCGTGAGCGAGAACGTTTGGGAAGTTGCCGGGACGCTGCCGTTGCATGAATTGGAAAAAATCATCGGTGAAACGCAACACGAGGAAACGGTCACCACCGCGAGCGGCTGGATGACGCAAAAGCTCGGAGGTTTTCCGAAGGCCGGTGACGCGCTGACGATTGGCGCTTGCGAATTGCGCGTCGAGGAGATGGACGGGCCGCGCGTGGCCCGCTTGAAGATCACCAAACACATCGTGCCGGAAAGTCCGGAAATTTAGGCAAATTTTTTTCGGGGGGACGAGTTACACGAGTCCCCGGATGGTTTGGGACTCGCACAGCTCGTCCCTCCGGTTTGCCGGTATTTTCACCACCGCCCGCCGCGAATGGCAAACGTTGCTGCCAGAACGGCAATGGTCCCATCCAACGCGACGGCCACCCACATTCCGTGCAAAGCGGACGCGATCCCGAAAAGCAAAATCGCGCCGAGCCACACGGCGAGCGGATGAAAATCCGGCACACGCCTGGCCGGATTTTTGTTGATGAGCGCCGGGGTGACAAACACCAGCATCAGCAGCGACACGACCGCCCAGCTAAAAAAATTCACCAGCGGCGCGCCCTGCCAGGTCAGCGGAAATTTTGTCGGCATCCAAAGCCAGTAATGTTTCACGCGCGAGGCGAACGGGTCGAATGTGAGGTCGAACAACATCGTCAGCACCGCCGTCAGGCCGATGAGCCAGAACCCGTAGCTCCGGGTTTTTCGCCACGGACGCAAAATCAACCGCACCACGCCGCGCGAGTTCAAAATCGCCGCGACCCAAATCAACGGCATCGCCCAGGGCAGCGTTTTGAACAATTGCGGTCCGGCTTCCGCGCCGAACAGGAACGGACCGAACGGAATTCCCATCATCACGCCGAGCGCGTGAACCGCGCCGCCCATGAGCGCGATGACGAAGGCGGCGAGCAAAACATTTTGCAGCGGCAACTGTCGTGCGAGCGCGGTGATCGTACTCACCGTGGCCAGCAAAATCAGCAGCGCCTCCGGCCAGCCGGGCCGGCCGGGCAGGTTCAACGTCATGCCATTCGCCGCGAGCACCAGCACAAAGGCGGTGGCGAGCAGGGCGACAAACAGCCAGTGAAACCACGCCTTCATTTTTTTAACGACGGCGGTCACGGGCCGGTTTCCGGGCGGCGTTGGCGGTTGCATGATTTTCGAACAGGGTACGGATTTGCCGCTGCCAGCGCAGTTAAATTTTTGAAATCCTCCTCCTCCTCGAAAACCGTCAAAAAGTCGAGGACGAAGGACGAAAACAAGGGTGGGGAAGAAAACGAAGTATTAATTTCCCTTGTTCCGCGGCGGCAAACTTGCTTTGCTCTGCTCTCAAAGAATTTGCACCATGACGTTGGACGAAACCAAAGGTTTTATCAGGATCTGCGCGAGCCAGATGAACACGCGGTATGGCAAAACTGTTTTCGATGAATGGGCGGTTGTGTCACTCGCGGAAAACAAGGCGCGCGTGATGGCTTATGTCGGCCCGCGCAATGACGATTTCCTGAAAAATTTCGTGAACGACCTTGGCGGATTGCGCGCGGAACTGCTCGGCGCGAAGTATGGCGTCGGCGATTTCGTGTTTGCGCGGCACGGCATTGGCACAGGCTTTGAGGTGTTCATGGTTTTGGGGCCGGGAATTTATCTGATTTGCAACAACACCCGTGAGTCCATGGACTCGATTGCCAAAGACCCGCGCTGGCTCGGCGCGCAGGTGCCATTCGCGGAACTGAGCGACAAAATCCGGGCGAATCCGCTGGTGATTGCCGGAGATACACAGTTTTTCAAAAAACCCTTGTGACAGCACATCAGAGTCCTGGTATCCATGACTCGAAAACTGCTGCTAACCGTTCAAATTTGCGACAATAAAAATCGCGGTCGCGATATTTATTGTCGCGTATTTATTGATGCTATTTCCCGATAATAATCGGCACATTTCCCAGACGGTAGGGCCGCGTTGCTGCGCGGCCATCATACCCGGCGGCGCCGCAGCACCGCCCTACCCATTGCACCGATTGTCTCTGGGAATTGGTATGAGACGCTTGCGGCTGGGATTTTTCAGAGGCGCTTCAGTTCAGCAAACCTTGGTAGAGGAAAAATCCGTAGGCCGCGACCAGCACCCAGCCGATAAAACGCGGCATTTGTCCGAAAACGGCGACGAAGAAAAGATGCACCAGCGTCGCGCCGAGGAGAATCAACATTCCAATTTGAAAAAACGGCGGCACAACCATCGTGTGATACAGCGCGTAAATGCCGAGGCATAGCGGGATCGAAATGTGCGAATCGCCGACCTGCGAGGCATAGACCGTTTCCGGCTGCCCGCGCCAGCCGTAATAAAGTGCGAGCACGGCGTTGGGCAGCACCATCAGCCAGCCGCTGAGCCAGCCGATATGTTCTTTGATGAAGCCGGTCTGGATGTGGTTGGTCCACGCCACCAGCCAGCCGGTGCTCACGTAAATGCCATAGGCGCAAACGCCGAGCAGCGCCAGATCGAACGGCAGCGTCCAGCCCAGCGATTTGCCCTGGCGCACGTTGGCCTTGAGCACTTCAAAAAAGTGGAAGCATTGCCAGAATAAAAACAGCCCGACCAAAACCAGGCCGTCGTTGAAATTCAATTCACCCTTGCGTCCAAGCGCCCAGACCGCGCCGGTGAAAAATAAAACCGCCGTGAGCGTGAGCAACAGCGAAAGCCGGTTGAGTTCATGCGCCTTGCTGCCGGTTTTGCCCTTTTTCTTTTGCTGCGGCAATATGCTCATTCGCCACAAAATCGCGGGCAGGCCGATGACGAGCGTCATGTTCGTGACGTTGTTGACGAGCGAATTTGTCATCACGTCCGCGCCGTTGCCATTGTTGCGGCCGAGGATGAAGGCAAAGATGAGATTGCCCATGCCGGAGCAATACGGCATCACGAGCGTGCCGAGCACCGTGCCTTCGAAGCCGCGCTCGCTCATCACCTCGAGCCGCCAAATCATCAGGAACGACGCGGCGATGAACAGCGCCAAAAACAGCCACGGCGTATAAGGCCCTTTGGCTTCAATCCAATGAATGAAGGGATTCAGCACGGCAACGAAGTCTAATGAAAGCAATTTCCGGGCGCGACATTGAAGTTTTGGAGAGACATGGATTTCACGGATTAACACGGATTGAATCTGCGAAAATCTGTGCAATCCGTGTCAAAGTTCGGGGCCGCACTCCAAGACGCGAGGCGTTTGCCTGAGACTCACGAATCGCGCGAAGCGTCTTGGAGTGCGCCAGCCCTCTGGCGCTTTGGAGTGGAACTATGCTCTCCACAGGCTGGGCTGAAAGCCAGCGCGTTTTGTCGCGGAGCGACAATCGGAAATTAGCCCGGCACGGCGTGCCGGGTTGGTAGTTCCAAAATAAATGCGTCCTGAAGGGACGTTGGAATCCGGCATCCTTTCAGGATAAATAATTTCATGCGGCGCATTACCAGCCACTTCGTAGCTGGCTAATTTCCGGTGTCGCTTCGCGACCGGGCAAGGGGCGGCGGCGCGAATTGTTTTGGCAAATGCGTCGCGCGCTTGTCGCACCGAAGCGACTCGCCGCATCGAAGTTAAAGCGAAGACGGGAGCGAAGGCGGAAAGGACGCAATGTGGGCGAAGGATTTTTTAGCCACGGATTGAACACGCATGAAACACGGATGGAAAATGTAGAAAAGCCCGAAGGAATTTATTCAAGTGCGATTAAAATACATTTACAAGGATGTTTGTCACATCCCGGCAATGGCAATGGTGCGGCAAATTCAATTTCAAATTTGATCCCGTCCTTTTCACGCGTGAACATGATTGCCTCGCACGCTTCGCAATACTCACCAGGATTAGGACTGGCAAGCACTCCAACAAACTTAATTCCGGCTTCGCGCATTTGTGCAAGCCGTTCTCTGGATTCTTTCCGAACCGTGGCGTTGGTTAGTCGCTGAGGCATGTCGGTTCTTTCAGTTCATTACAGTTTGTTAAGATCAACTGGGATTCCAGCAGCGCGAATCTCTTTTGCCAAAGAGAACTGCCATGTTCCTGCGTCGTCATACGGTAGGAAAAGCACACCGCTATAATCGGAAGGCATTTCAACGCCGCTGGCGAAGATTGCGGCGACTCTCTCTCGTCCGAGACGTCCCAAGAAAAAGCCAAGCTCCATTATTACATTCTGACGGGCTCTAAATTTGTATTTATCGGGAGAATCGCTGGCCAGTCCACCTTTGTCATCAGGCGTTAGCAAAACCACCGCGAAGCCGACATCCGAGTGGTCCAAAAACTTCTCAATAATCGTCCTGCCTTTATTGGCCTGCTCATGAAGAATTATTGGCTCTAGTCCAAGTCGCGAAATCAAGTGAGCGATTGCATTTTTAAGTGTGTCGTTGTGTCCATGAACTATAAAGACCTTCTTGGTGTTATTGGGCTTTGGCGGCAAGACGCCAGGAGTATCACGCAAGAACGAAACGACTGGTCGGGCACGTAACAAAACTGCAAGACCTCGTTGAAGGTTATTAAGAGGTACGATTACCAAAGCGTCCGACAAACTCGAATTTGGCGCGTTCGACTTTAACCAATCCAAAGCACGATTACGCCATTGCTGGAGCGACCGCGGAACAACGTGACGACGCCTTAAGTAGCTTTCAGCTTGGGCAACAAGAAACTCATATTGTTCCTTGGCATCTTTGGGGTATGGTTTTGGCATAAGAAAACAGTTCAGTCACTTATTCCAAGCGCCCGTTCAATTCGCTGCATCACCTTTTCCTTCCCCAACACTTCGAGCAGGTGGTAGAGGCTCGGGCCGGCGGATTTGCCGGTCACAGCCAGCCGGCAGGGATGCACCAGCACGCCGGCTTTTACGCCCAGCGCCTTGGCGGTTTCCTTGAGCGCGGCTTCCAGCGTCGCGGCGTTGAAAGCGGGCGCGGCGGCAAAGGCGTCGCGGAGTTTTTCCAGACGCGGTTTGTTCTCGGGGACGAAATCTTTCTTCGCCGCCTCGGCGTCGTATTCAATCTTGTCGGTGAAATAAAATCCGGCGTAGGCGGGCAGCTCGCTGAAAAGCTTGAACTTGCCCTTGCAGGTGTCGAGCGCGGCCTTGACGTAGGGCAGGGGAAGGGCATTCGTGTTCACCCCGGTCTTGGCGAAGGCGTGGACGGCCAGCTCGTAAAAACGGTCATCGCCAAGTTCGCGGGCGTATTCGCCCTGGAGCCACAGCAGTTTCTCGTAATCGAACCGCGCGTTGTGCCGGAGAATTTGCGGCAGATCGAAGCGCTCGACGACCTCGTCGCGCGACATTTTTTCGCGGTTGTCCTTGGGCGACCAGCCGAGCAGGCAGAGATAATTCACCACGGCTTCGGGCAAAAAACCTCCCTCGGTGTAAGTCGTGAGCGACGCGCCGGTGTCGCGTTTGCTCATCTTGGAGCCATCGCCGTTCAGGATGAGCGGGATGTGCGCGTAATGCGGCGGCTTCACCCCAAACGCCTGGAAGAGCGCGATGTGCTTGGCGGTGTTGCTCAAGTGGTCCTCGCCGCGGATGACGTGCGTGACATCCATTTCCAAATCGTCAATGACGTTGACGAGATGAAACACTGGCTGGCCGTCCGAGCGCAAAATGACGAAATCGGGATCAACTTCCTCGCGGTCGGTCAATTTGCGGACAACATCGCCGACGACGAGGTCGTGAATCGTGATTGGCTCGCGCTGCATTTTGAATTTGACCGCGCCTTCGTGTTCGTAGGCGAGGCCGCGCGAAAGCAATGCTTCGACGCGACGCTGGTAATTTTCCTTCCGCTGACTTTGGAAATACGGACCGCAGTTGCCTTTGCCCGCGCCGGTGGCGTCGCCGGTGAGCGGGCCTTCGTCCCAGTCAAGGCCGAGCCAGCGCAGGCCGTTGAGGATGACATCCACGGCCTCCTGCGTGTTGCGCGCGGCGTCGGTATCCTCGATGCGGAGGATGAACGTGCCGCCGGTGTGGCGGGCGTAAAGCCAGTTGAAGAGCGCCGTGCGCGCGCCGCCGATATGCAGGTAGCCGGTGGGCGAAGGGGCGAAACGGACACGAGGTTTCATGGATTTGATTTAACCACAGACCCGTCCGCCGTAGCAATACTGCGCCCGTCCGCCGTGGCAGCACGGAAGCATTCGGGCACAAGAGCGCAACTCAAGTCATGACCTTGGAACCGAAAACATTCAACATTCAACACCCAACGTTCAACATCCAAGTGACCGACGCAGGAAAACCTGGAGGTTCGGCGTTGAATGTTGAATGTTCGATGTTCGTTCGGGAAATCTGCGGCGCGCGACGATCTGGACGGATAGCAGTGTAGCGGCAGGATGGTTGCCGCTCCAGTTGTTTTCACCGGTCGGAAACAAAAATTGCCGGTGGTGCCGGTGTTTGTTATGAATCGCTGTTGGAAGCAAGCCGGCACTTGTTGATTTCGCGCAAAAACCACGGCTTGCCGACTGACCGAAAAAAGGGCATATTATGGCAGATGAAACTCCGAACCGATCTCGTGAAGCACGCCACTCCGGAGGAAGCGCTCAAGGAGGCGCTGGCGAACAATCACCGTTACAAGCCCGAGCCGCTTTTCTCCAAAACTGGGACTGGCAATCTGTCGTCCGCCACAACCAAGGAGTATGCGAAAGAGGTCGCGCGCAGCACGGAACGAATTCGGAAAGTTTTGAGGCCGTCAGCCAGGAATAGGAACAAAAACGGCGGCTAGAATCCGCTCTGGGAGAGACACCGGACTTTCTTCGCGCCTGCCATCGCCATGCTCCGTTTCCCTTTTTCAATGGCAATACCTTCGCGGACATCGCCCGCACGTTTTCGGATTATCTTTTTGCCGAGTTGCCTCATGGCCGTCGCCGGGAAGCCACTTCCGTGGTCGCACACTATGTCGCGGGTGTTTTGGATCGTGAATCCATGTCGCAAATTCTGGAATCGCTTTGCGAAAACGCCAATTACAAACCCGGTGACCGCGTGAAAACCCTGCGCGGTTCGGCGCACGGCGTCATCAGGCGGATTCTCGACGATGGCCGCGTGGTCTGGCAGCCGGAGGCCACCCAATCCGAATTGACCGCTTTGCCGGAGAGTTTGCTGCGGGAGAAGAAATCACCACGACAATGATTTTCCGGGATCAGCGCGTTTGGTCCAACTGTTGCAACACGGCGCAGAGCGCGGCCAGTCGCGGCGTGGGCACGCCGGCCTTCTGCGCCCGTCGCAGCGGTTCGAGAAACATGCTCTCCAGTTCCAACGGCTGGTGGCGCTCGAAATCAATGAGCGTGGACGCCCTGTAAGCGCCCATCGTCCGCGTGCGTTCGATTTGTTCTTCGGCATAGGAAGCGGGAATCTCAAACCCCAGCGCGCCGGCGGCGGCAATGACTTCCAGCATCAGGTCGCGCAGGAGTTTTTCCCAGCGCGGGTCGGCGAGCAGTTTGTCGGTTGTCAAAACGGGGCCGGGAGAGTGACGGGTGACGGGTGACGGGTGACGGGTAGCGAAAACCTCATAACCCGCTGCGCCGGCGACGCCGAGTCCGTTGAAGGGAATGTTCCAGACAAGTTTTTCCCATTGCGCCCACGCCAGGTTGTCCGTGACTTTGCAGGGCACGCCGGCATCGCGAAACATCGCTGCCAGCCCGTGCGTGCGTGGCCCGGCCCGGCGCTGAAACTCGCCGAGCACGATCATCCCGTACTCCAGGTGATGGATGACGCCCGGTTTGACGCGATTGAGGCAAACAAAACAGAGTCCGCTGAGAATCTGTTCCGGCGAAAAGAGCCGCGCCAATTGTTCCGTGTTGCCCAAACCGTTTTGGAGCGTGACGACGGCCGTGTGCGGGCCCACAAGCGACGGAAGCAATTTCGGGAATTGATCGTTGGCGGTCGTTTTCAGTCCGATCAGCACAAGGTCGCTCAAACCGATTGCCTCCGGTGTTTTGGCGCATTGCGGGTGGATGGTGAAGTTGCCGGCGGGACTGCGGATGGTCACACCTTTTTGGCGCACGGCCTCGAAGTCGGAGCGGAGCAGGAAATGGATTTCCCGTCCGGCGCGACCGAGCATGGCGCCGTAGTAACTCCCCACGGCCCCGCAACCGACAACGGCGATTTTCATCACTCGAAATCGTCCTCGTTCCCGTTTTCACCCCTCGTTCTCGATTCGATTACGAGAACGGCGACGAGGACGGGCAGGATTTTGAAACAAAAAAGAGCGCCCTGAAAATCCAGAGCGCTCTTGAAAGCGGGTAAAATTACTTGCCGCCGAGGATGGCGTCCTTCGCGGCTTTGGCGACGCGGAACTTCACGACGCGCTTGGCCGGGATCGAAATGGTTTCGCCGGTCTTGGGGTTGCGGCCCATGCGGGCGGCGCGGTTCTTCAGCACGAGCTTGCCGATGCCAGGCAGCGTGAAGGTGTCCTTCGCGTGCTTGTAGGCGAGGGCGGCGATGTTTTCGAGGATTTCCACCGCTTGCTTTTTGGAGATTTGAGCCTTCTCAGCAATTGCGGCGGCGAGTTGGGATTTCGAGAGTGCGTTTGCCATAATCGGTGTCCTTGATGTTTGTTGTTTTGCGGTTTTGGTTAAAAAGTCATTTGACTTGGGTAGAATTAAAGGAGTTCACCCGCGTTGTGCAAGCAAAAAAACATAAAAAATAAGGCTTTCTTTTCACCGCCTGAGACCCGGACTTGACTTCGCGGAACATTTTCACACCATCCGCCCGTGGCACTCTTCACAATTCAGAGCGAGTTTCACTACGAAGTCGTCCGCAAAATCTTTGAGGGCGGCATGGGGATTGTCTATGAAGCCGAGCAGAACGGCGCGCGCAATTTCGCCAAGCGCATCGCCATCAAGATCATCCGCTCCCATTACGCGAGCCAGAGGATGTTCATCGAGAATTTCATCGGCGAGGCCAAGCTCGTCGCCGATTTGATCCACACGAACATCGTCCAAACCTACCATCTCGGCGAAACCAACGGCGTTTGTTTCATCGCCATGGAATTGATTCGCGGCGTGAATCTGGAGCAATTCACCCGCCAGCTGGCCGACAAACGCCGCGTGTTGCCGAAGGAACTCGCCGTGTTCATCACCAGCCGGGTCGCGCGCGGGCTGGCCTACGCGCACGCCAAAACCGACAAGGACGGCAAGCCGCTGGGCATCGTTCACCGCGACGTGAGTTTCAAGAACATCATGATCGCCTTTGAGGGCGACGTGAAGCTGACCGATTTCGGCGTCGCCAAGGCGCGCGGCTTTCTGACCGATCAGGAAGGTGAAGTCATCGCCGGCAAGGCCGATTACATGAGTCCCGAACAGGCCGATTTTCAAATCACCGACAAGCGTTCCGACCTTTTTTCCGTCGGCGTTGTGCTGGCGCATCTGTTGCTGGGGCGGAATTTGTTCAAAGGCGAAAACGCCGAGGAATCGCGCAGCCGCATCCTGAACCAGCCGATTCCTGATTTTTGCGCGCTCGACCCGCGGATTGACGACAAACTCAACGACATTCTGCATCACTGTCTCGCGCGTGATTTGACCCGCCGTTATGCGACCGCCGACCAGTTGATGTACGATTTGGAATACTACATCTACCATGGCGGTTACGGCCCGACCAACGAGACGCTCGGCAAATTCATCCG
>OCZT010002270.1_pt1 | contig 19943 bp, 6 predicted proteins | sample 1539031 | NCBI WGS metagenome assembly OCZT01 (sample SAMEA3539308, study PRJEB22396) | soil metagenome | biome: tundra; feature: field; material: soil | place: USA | collected 2010-05 | depth 0.15 m | reverse complement strand
CACAGGGAGGTGAAAATACGGCATTTACAGAAATTGGTGGAAAAGGTGGTAGGGTAATAGGAATAGTGCCGGTTACACCTGGTCAGACCTTATATATAAATGCAGCCGGTGCAGGTGGTAACAGTATTTATCCAAGCACTAATTATGCGAATTCTCTTGGAGGATATCCAAATGGTGGTTTTGGCGGAGCTTATACTGGTGGCGGTGGCGGTGGATCTTCTTCAATAAGTACAACAACTAATTTAACAAATGCTTTATTTGTTGCAGGCGGTGGTGGTGGTACTGGTTCTGTAACAGGTATTGGTGATTTAGGAGGTCCTGGAGGTGCAGCAACTAGTTTAGCTGGTGCCGGAACGGATCAGATTTATGGTCAAGGTGGAACTAATGAAGGTTGGGGTGGTACTCAGAATGCCGGTGGCTTGGGTGGTCATCATTTTTGCACTACTACTGATGGTTCATTTGGACAAGGAGGAAATGTTTGTCCATATCCTCAATATGGAGAATATTGGGCTGGCGGTGGTGGTGGTGGCTGGTATGGTGGTGGTGCCGGTGGATATGGTGGTTCAGGCGGAGGAGGAAGCAATTATAATGATATTACTGCAACATCAGTTGTAAATACCCCTGGATATGAAGCAGGAAACGGATATGTTTATATAACATATTTAGTTCCCGTTCCTTCTCCTCTGGTAACTCAAATTGGAGGATTAGATTCAGGGTCAGTATTCCCCGTTGGAACAACGACAAATATATTTTTAGCAACAGATGCTTCTGGAAATACTTCTACTTGTTCATTTAATGTTACAGTAGTAGATACAGTTCCTCCGGTGATTAATTGCCCACCTGATATTACTGTTAATGCTGATACAAGTTGTACGGCAACTGTTAACTTTAGCATAACTGCTACTGATAACTGTTCTCAATCACAAGTACTCACATTTAATTATTCTGGTTCTCAACAAACATGGGTAGTTCCTGCTGGTGTAACAAGTTTAACTGTTGATGCAGCAGGTGGTTCGGGTGGAAATGGAACAACTGGTACAGGAGGACTTGGAGGCAGAATTCAAACAACAATCACGGTCGCTCCAGCCCAGACTTTAAATATTTATGTTGGTGGAGCTGGTGGAAACTTTAATAATATTGGCGGATTCAATGGTGGTGGTTCAACTGCAGGATCAAACTATCCTAACAATATTGGAGGAGGAGGTGGTTCTTCAGATATTAGACAAATAGGAAATGCCTTAACTGACAGAGTTATAGTTGCTGGTGGTGGTGGTGGTGGTGGTTATAATGGCTGTGGAGAAAATGGAGGTGCTGGTGGTGGGTTAATAGGTGCTTCAGGGGCACTCGGATGTGGAACAACTGCAGCAGGAGGGGGTAGTCAAGCAGCCGGTGGAGTTGGAGGATTTTATTCTGGTTGGGGTAATGGTTTGAATGGAAATTTAGGTATTGGTGGGGATGGATTAAATATCTCTGGTGGTGCTGGTGGAGGAGGAGGATATTACGGTGGTGGTGGCGGTGCTTGGCAAGGTGGTGGTGGCGGATCTAGTTTTTCATCTGGAACTAATACAACTCATACTCAAGGTTTTCAAACGGGTGATGGCTACATTATTTTATCATATACACCTTCTCCTTTGATTACTCAAACAACCGGGTTACCTTCTGGTTCCGGGTTCCCTGTTGGAACAACATTAAATACCTTTGTTGCTACAGATGGTTCTGGAAATACTGCAACTTGTTCATTTACAGTCACTGTTCTTGATGCTCCGGTAATTACTTGCCCCGCTAACTTAAGTAATATTCCAGCAGATAATGGTCAGTGTTATGCTACAGGTGTTAATATTGGTACTCCAACGGTTGTTGATAATTGTGGAAGTGCAATCACAAGTGTGACAAATGATGCTCCAGGTCAATTTGCAGTTGGAACTACAACGGTTACATGGATAGCAACAAATTCCTTGGGGAATACTGCTTCATGTGCGCAAACGGTTACTGTTATTGATAATCAACCACCTGTAATATCAAATTGTCCATCCGATATTACAGCTTATACAGGAATAAATAACTGCGACGCTATTGTTACATTTACTCCTCCTACGGCAACTGATAATTGCGGTGGAAATATATTAATAAACTATCCATTAACTTATAACTATACAGGTTCAATTGTTAGTTATACAGTTCCTGCTGGGGTAACTTCATTAACAATTACTGCATTAGGTGCATCTGGTGGCAGCGGTATTAATTATGGAAGCAATCCTGGATTAGGTGCGCAAATAACAGGAACTGTAAATGTTAACTCTGGGGATGTCATAGATATTTTAATTGGACAACAAGGATTTCAAGGTAATGCACCATTCTATTCTTCTGGTGGAGGAGGTGGAGGTTCCTTTATTTGGGATGTGACTCAAGCAAATACATTGTTGATTGCGGCAGGGGGTGGTGGAGGTTCGGGATATTACACTTTTGGCGGTTATAATGGTGGTAATGGTTCTGCTACCGCAACTCCAACACCAGGCCAAGGAAATGGTGATGGTGGTGGTGGTGCAGGTGGAAATGGTGGAAATGGTGGAGGGGGAACAAATTGTAATATATTTGGTAGTTTCCCTGGATCAGGTGGTGGGGGAGCAGGATGGTACAGCAATGGAGGAAATGGAACAATTATAGACATGGGCTCTGGTGGAATGTCACCATTAAATGGAGGAGCAGGGGGAGTTGGCATAGGAGCTTATGCCGGTCCAGGAGGTTTTGGTGGTGGAGGTGATGCTGAAGGAAATGGAGGAGCTGGCGGTGGTGGTGGTGGATACAATGGTGGCGGCGGTGGTAATTCCTTTGATTGCACTCTTTACGATTGGGGTACTGGCGGAGGCGGAGGGTCTTATAATTCAGGAACTAACCAAACTAACTTAGCTGGTGTACAAACAGGAAATGGTCAGGTTTTGATATCCTATAGTATTGCATATCCATCTCCATTAGTTACACAAACGGCCGGATTACCTTCAGGTTCTACATATCCTATTGGAGTTACAACAAATACTTTTACAGCAACTGATTCATCTGGGAATACAGCAACTTGTACTTTCACTGTAACTGTATTGGATACTATACCTCCTACGATAACCTGTCCTTCAAATATTACTGTAAACAATACACTTGATTCTTGTGGAGCAATGGTTTGTTATAATCTGCCAACAGCTACTGACAACTGTGGTTCAACTGGAATACTGACATTTAACTATACAGGTACAATTTCTAATTGGACTATTCCTACTGGAGTTACAACATTGACAATTGTTACTTCCGGTGCTTCCGGTGGACCTTCGACAGTCGATGGCGTAATTGGTGGAAATGGAGCAACTATTTCAGGCACAGTTACTGTAACTCCCGGAGATGTTCTCGGAATTACTGTTGGTGGACAAGGTGGGGATGGTGGTATAGATGGCGGAGGAGGGGGAGGAGGAAGTTTTGTTTGGGATAATAATACCTCTGCCTTACTGCAAGTTGGTGGTGGTGGTGGTGGTGCAGGTTATATATCTGGGAATCCTGGGGCTGATGCTAGTTTAACAACCACACCAACCATACCTGGATTTGGTACATGCGGTGCAGGAGGTTCAGGCGAATTAGGAGGTTCAGGCGGAACAGGATATGGACCTGGAGCTGGCGGTGCAGGATTTCTTGGTAATGGTGGTAATAGTATTGGTACTCTTAATGCTACAGGAGGTAATGACTATGCTAATGGGTTTGGCGGAGGTATTGGTTACGGAGGTATCTATGGTACTGGTGGTTTCGGCGGTGGCGGCGGAGGAGGATATGATGCTGGTTCCGGAGGTGGTGGATATAATGGAGCTGGTGGAGGTGATGATCCAAATTTTGCCGCTTATGGTGGTGGCGGTGGCGGTTCATATTGCGGAGGTATCCTGACAAATGCCGTGCAGGATAATACAAGCAATGGTTACGTTATTATTTCTTATAATATTCAACCTACAATTACCCTTGTATCAGGTCAGGATCCGTGTACGGCGTTTCCTGTCGGCACAACTACAAATGTTTATATGGCTACAGATGTTAATGGTAACACAGCAACTTGTTCATTCACTGTTACAGTTATTGACAACCAGATACCAACAGTTGTTTGCAGAACAGATACCTCTTTGAACTTATGTACATATACTGTAATAAGTACCGAGTTCGATCCTATTTCTGCTGCTGACAATTGTGCAATTACTTCTGAAATGTATACACTTACAGGGGCAACCACAGGAAGTGGTTCTAATACTCTGGCAGGTGTTACTTTCAATAGTGGTGTAACAAACATCACCTGGACTGTTACTGATGCAAGTGGAAACACAGCTTCATGTAGTTTTAATGTCACAATAATAGGGACTAATCCAACTCCGGTAATCACTGCAAATGGACCTACTACTTTCTGTACTGGAGGTTCTGTAATACTTAGTGCAGGTATTTATACTTCATACTTGTGGAGTACTGGTGAAACAACAGATAGCATTACTGTCACAACAGCAGGTATTTATACTGTGACCGTAACTAATAGCTCTGGTTGTACAGGAACTGCTTCAATTACTATTACTGTTACTTCAGGTATTTCACCGACAATTACGGTTACAGGTGCTCTTTATCTTTGTCAGGGTGATTCTACAATTTTAAGTGCTGGTAATTATTCATCTTATATTTGGAGTACTGGAGCAACTACTGATAGCATTATTGTTACAACTTCAGGAACTTATTCTGTAACTGTTACCAATAGCTTCGGCTGTACAGGTTCAGATTCCAGAACGGTTACAGTTTATGCTCTTCCAATAGTTAGCTTTACTGGTTTACCGGATTCGGTTTGTAATAACGCAGGAAACTTCTTGCTAATCGGAAATCCTGTGGGTGGTGGATTCTACGGTTCAGGTATCATTGGAAACGTATTTAATCCGCTGAATGTTCAAATAGGATTTGATACAATTACTTTCTATTATACTGATATTCATGGTTGCTACAATAGTACTACAGGTGTAGTTCGGGTTGATCCTAGCCCGACTCCAGGTATTACCGCAAATGGTCCTGTATTCTTCTGCCAAGGTGATTCAGTAATTTTAAGTACCGGAATTTATACTTCTTATCTGTGGAGTAATGGAGCTACTACAAGCAGTATTACTGTAACTTCTTCCGGAACTTATACTGTTACCGCTACCAATAACTTTGGATGTACAGGTACAGATTCAATGACTGTTACAGTTTATCCAACTCCGATTGTCAGTTTCACCGGATTGCCGCTTACTGCATGCTCTAATTCAGGAACATATTTATTAACAGGTGTTCCTCCGGGTGGTACATTCGGCGGTTCAGGAATTACCGGAAACATTTTCAATGCAGGAACTGCACAATTAGGAATGGATACAATTACATACTTCTATAATGGAATAGGAGGTTGCGTTGGAACATCTCAACAGGTTGTAGATGTATTTGCATCTCCTGTTGCACATATCACTCCTGCAAGCGATACTACTTTCTGTCAGGGCGGAACTGTTCTTCTGGATGCCGGTACTTATCCTGGATATGTATGGAGCAATGGTGCAACTACCGAAACTATCATTGTAAATGCTTCAGGAACTTATTCGGTTACTGTAACAGGTGGCGGTGGATGTACAGGTGTTGCTTCAATACTAGTTACTGTTAATCCAGTGCCTGCTACTCCTGTTCTTACGATTACAGGAGCTACATACTTATGTCAGGGCGATTCGGTAATTCTGAGTACAACAAGCGGTTATACAACTTATGCATGGAGCAATGGTGCTACTACCCAAAGCATTACTGTGATAGCTTCAGGCGCCTATGATGTAACTGTATCTAACGGCTTTGGATGTACTGCTGTTTCAGCTTCACAACAGGTAACTGTTTATCCTCTGCCAATAGTAAGCTTCACCGGATTACCTGATTCAGTTTGTGCTAATGCTGGTAACTTCCCGCTTACAGGTGTACCTGCAGGTGGTGGATATTATGGTGCCGGTATGACAGGAAACATCTTTAATCCAATCAATGCACCTTATGGTTTAGATCCGATTTCATACTATTTCACCGATATCCATGGATGTTATAACGCAGACACGCAATATGTTCAGGTAGATTCAGTTCCTGCTCCGATAATTACGGCAGCCGGTCCGACGACTTTCTGTCAGGGTGGTTCTGTTGTTCTTAGTACTGGTAACTATGCAGGCTATTCATGGAGTACAGGTGAAACAACGCAGTCAATCACTGTAACTACCGGCGGTAATTATAGAGTAACTGTTACTGCTGCAACAGGCGGATGTACAGGTGTTGGAACAATCACTATAACTGTTAATCCAAATCCTACCCCTGTTATTGCTGTGGGTGGTCCTACATTCTTCTGCCAGGGCGACTCAGTTATTTTAACTGCAAGCTTAGGAGTTGGATATAGCTGGAGTACTGGTTCATCTAACCAGTCAATTTGGGTAAATGCTACCGGAACCTATTCTGTAACTATTACCAATAGCTTTGGTTGTACAGCATCAACATCTCAAATGATGACGATGGATTCCCTTCCTATTGTTTCCTTCACAGGTCTGCCGGATACCGTTTGCTATTATAACGGAAACTTCACCCTCACAGGAACTCCTGCAGGTGGCGGATTCTATGGAGCAGGTATCTCCGGTAATAACTTCAATCCGATAAATGCTCCGTTCGGAAACAACGTTATAACTTACTATTTCACCAATGCAAACGGTTGCTATGCTACCGCAACACATACTGTATATGTAAGTCTGTGCGTAGGTATTCCTGTTATTGGCAATAGCGGAAATGGATTTAATGTATATCCTAATCCGGCAAGCGATATCATCTCGATAGCATTCTCATCCAATGACGAACAAAATTATGTTGTCAGGCTGGTGGATATGCTCGGAAGAACGGTGAAAGAAGAAGCTGGAAAAGCAGTTAATGGCGATAATACTCACATCATGAATCTGGATGGAATCGCCAAGGCAGCATATATGGTTATCCTCCAAAAGGGCGATGCCACATATAAAGCCAAATTAATTGTCGAATAATCTAAACAAAATACCTACAATAAACCATTTTGTAAATCCCCTTCGGAAACGGAGGGGATTTTTTTTCTTTCTTGGTCAGTTGATTAATAAATTTTATTTACTAAAGGATATAATGAAAATGAAATCAGATTTACATGAATAATAATAACCCTATAATCCAGTGAGTCATTGAAATACTTCAAACCGGATTTTATTAAATTGATTGCAAGTAATTTTTCCTTTTGGAGGTTACTGGCATCATTTGTTGTTTTAATTCTGTTCACTATAAACTGTATTTCCCAGAATCCCGTTTATAAAAAATTTACAATTGATGATGGCTTGCCCAGCAATGAGATATATCAAATCATGCAAGACTCAAAAGGATATATTTGGCTGGCAACAAGCAAAGGCGTTTCACGATTTGACGGAAGCAGGTTTGAGAATTTTACTATTGAAAATGGTTTGCCCGATAATGAAGTTTTATTAGTCTTTCAGGATAAACAGGAAAGAATCTGGTTTAAGTCTTTCACGGGTCCTTTGTCTTATTATGATGGAAGTGTTCATAACAGCAGCAATACTCCCTGGCTTAAAAAATTGGAATTCAAGCAGACTATAAATGTGTTTACTCCCTTGTCTAATGGTGATATATTGATTGGCGCAAATCCGAACAATGTCCTTGTGCTTAAAGATACTACCATACAAGTATATGATTCTATATACTGCAATAACATTATCGAAGAAAGGGATAATTCTGTTTTGCTTCTCAGAAATAATTATTTTATGGAAAATGGTAAGAGAATAAATACACTGAATTTTAATGCAGTACCACTCAACAGTTTTACATCTCATTACGACAGACTACAGGATATTTTACTTATAATACATGATTCAGGTTTATATTCCTTCCATCAACATAAATTAACCTATATCAGGAATCAAAATCTGTTTAACAATCACATTGGAGGGGCAGTAATTACATCTGACAAGGAAGGTTATTTCTGGATTACGGATTTCAATAATCTTTACAGATTTAAAGTTGATTCAGATTCGGGGATGACAGGTGTTCAAAAATACTTTGAGGATATTTCTGTGAATAATGTCTTTGAGGATAGGGATAATAACTTTTGGTTTGCCACAAAAGGTGAAGGGTTGTTGATGGTTCCTTCAATAAATATTCGATTGTTTAATAAAGCATCAGGACTGGAAGATAATAACGTAACTAATGCGCTAAGCATTAATGGCAACAAAATTATTTGCGGAACATTGAATGGTTTTATACAGACGATTAACAATAAAAACGAAGTTGAAAAATCAATAAACCTCCACCCGGATGAAATCAGGAAAATAATAAAGGACAATAACAATAGAGTTGTAATCGTAAGCGAGAACAATGTTTATTATTATGATGATTCAGGTCTAAAGAAAATCAGCACTCATACTTCCGCTTTTAAATCAATAACGCTAAGTTCTAAAGGTGAGGTAATTGCCGGAGGACTTCATATAATAATGAAATTTAATAATGATAAAACGGATGTACTTTATATTGGTCAGGGTTTATATAGATTTTATTCTTTATGTGAAAAGACTCCCGGTGAAATTTGGGCGGGTACGGAAAAAGGACTTTTTGTTTTTAAGAATGATTCCCTTATCCCATTTCATCATGAAATAAAACCTTTCTCAGGATGGATTGATGATATTTTTAAAACAAAGGAAGGAAAAATGTTGGTTACAACAAGAGACAGCGGGCTGGCAATCATTGCCGATGGGAAAATTGATTTCATTAATACTGTAGATGGCTTACAAAGCAACACCTGCACAAGTCTTTATTATGATTCTTTGTCAGGAAAGATTTTTCTTGGGATGGATAAAGGATTATCGGTTATCAGTTTCGATAAAAATAATTTTCCGCAGATAAAGAATTATAATCCTACCAATGGCTTATTATGCGGCTCAATATTTTCCGTTTCTGAAGACAATGGGGAAATTTTATTGAGCACGGATAGAGGGCTTTTAGTATTTAATGAAAATGATTTGAACACCACAATAGAAACTCCAAAAGTTTATATCACCAGCCTTCAGATAAACAGCAATAATGTTGAGTTGAAACCAAATTATGACCTTACCTACGATGCCAATAATATCCGGATAATCTATAACGGCATTTCTTTTCGGAATGCTAAGTCATTGCAGTACAGGTATCAGCTAACTCCTATTGATAAAGGATGGAACACCACGTTTTCTAATACCGTTGTATATCCGGATTTACCTCCTGGTTCTTATAAATTTTCGGTGCAGGTTCGGACGGGCAATGGAAAATGGTTTTACGATAATTCATCTTTTAATTTTAAAATAAATAAGCCCTTTTGGACTACCTGGCTGTTCAGGATATTTGGAATATTATTTATCACTGCCATCGTCTATAGTATCTATCGTTACCAGCTTTCAAAAAAATTAGAACAGCATCGCGCAATATCAGCAGACCGAAAACGAATCAGTACGGAAATGCACGATGATTTGGGTTCGGGATTAACAAAAATTTCGTTGATGAGCCAGGTAGCCGGAAAGACTTCAGGAGAAAAGCAACTTAGCATTTTGAAGAAAATCACCAATGAATCGTCGGATATGGTGGACAAAATGAATGGCATTATCTGGGCAATGAATACCAGGAATGATTCGTTGTCAAACTTGTTTTCATTTCTGAGCAATAGTGCTTTTGAAATGTTTGAGGATTCTAAAATTAAATTAATATGGAATGCTCCTCCTTCTTTCATTCCTGAAACTCCGGTTTATGGTGAAACAAGAAGGAATATTTATCTGGTGGTTAAAGAGGCTTTACATAATGTTTTGAAATATTCTGAAGCAACCGAGGTTTCTATAAAATTGAATGTGAAGGATGATGAATTGAGCATTTCAATTGAAGATAACGGGAAGGGCTTTGATTCAACATCTCCAATCAGAAAAGGTAACGGAGGTAATGGATTATTGAATATGAAAAAAAGAATGGAGGACATCCATGGAACTTTTAATATTTCATCAGAATTGAATGTGGGAACAAAAGTTTCGATAAATTGTTTTTTGAAGAATTATACAAAAGTATAATATTAATAACCTTTTGGATAACCTAAATTTGCAGTCATAAAACAAAAAGCAATCATGGAAAAGATAAAAGTTGCAATCGTGGAGGATAATAAAGATATCAGTGAAATGATGCAAATGATTATTTCTACTGCCGAGGATATGGATTGCATTCATGTTTTTTCAAATGGTGAAGATGCACTTAAAGTATTGGCTGAAGACCTGATGGATGTGGTGTTGATGGATATTCATTTGCCTGGTATTACGGGTATTGAATGTGTAAAACGATTAATAGAAAAAACTCCGAACACACAATTCCTGATATGTACCATTTATCAGGATGATGAAAATATTTTTGATGCCCTGAAAGCTGGCGCCACAGGATACATCGTCAAGAAAACTCCTGCCGATAAATTGCTCAATGCCATCAGGGATTTGCATGCCGGTGGTTCGCCGATGAGTCCTTCTATTGCCCGAAGTATATTGGCATCATTCAAAAATCCTGCTGAACCAAAAATGAATTCCTTTGCCGATTTGCTTACTGAACGCGAAAGGGAATTGCTTCAGCTTTTATCGGAAGGATTATTTTACAAAGAAATTGCTGATAAACTCAATATTGCCTTAATTACTGTTAAGAAACATTGCAATAATATTTATCGAAAGCTCCAGGTAAGCTCTAAAACGGAGGCGATAAACAAGGTTTACCGGAAGAATTAGGAGGAAGAATTTGATAATGTGTCAATTTGATAATTTGGTAATTTCTTAAATTATCAAATTATCAAATTGACACATTATCAAATTACCAAATTAAAAATCATACAAAAGTATAATTGACAAGCAATAAAATGCACCCTAAATTTGCGGTGTAAATATTTCAATGTCGAAAAAAATAATAAATTAATAATAAATAAAAATGAAAAAAGTAATCAAATTAGCCCGCATCCTCTTCAACTTCGCAACCATGAATGTAAATGACCTTTTACAATTTGCATTAGGTATAGAAGGAACAATCGCCGTTGACCCCGATATTCATATTCCTGCCGCTACTCAATTAGAACTCCATGATGACATTGCTGCCGTTCAATTAATCGTTACAGCGCGCCAAACCGACAATGCCGTTACCCTTACCAGGGCAGAAGAAATAAAAGTAACAAACCTGATTGTCACCCTTGGAACTATTGCTCATCTTGTTCAGGATGGTGCTAATAAAATTGCTGCAGGCATTACTGCAGAGGCTGAAGTAATCATTACAAGAATAGGTTATAAATTAATTGTTATAGGTGCAAAAGCAGGGAGGACATTTGAGGTGGTGAGTGTAGGAAAAAATAAAGCGTCACTTCGTATAAAAAGATTAGCAAAAGGAACCATTTATCATTGGAGATGGTCTTTAGACCAGATAGCCTGGCACCGGATTATTGATACCGGTGTATGTACAGTAACGATGATTAATCTGCAGGGCGGCAAAGACTGTTTCTTTCAACAAGCAACCACAGCGCCAACGGGAGCTAATCCCGAAATTGATGCAAACATTTCTGAACCAGCCTGGGGAGATACCATTCACGAAACAATTCCAAGCATATAGAATAGAATTATTTTAATGATTTAAACATAAACAAAGATGTTGTTTTCATTCAAAAATATTCTTTCTTATCTAAGAAGCAGGCATCCTTCTCAAACATCTAAGTATGTTGGACCAACAAAGAGGCATGTTGGTCAAAAAAGTACTCTCCCTGATCAAACAAAGAAATATGTTAGTCAAACAAGCCCCCTTTCTAGTCCAACAAAGAGACATGTTGGACAAAGAAGTCCCCTTCTTTGGCAAACAAGAAGGTATGTTGGTCAAACAAGTCCCCTTCATGGTAAAACAAGGAGGTATGTTGGTCAAGCAAGAACCCTTCTTGGGCAAACAAGGAGATATGTTGGTCAAAGATGCCTTTTTCTGATGGGGATAAACTTTACTGTTGTACTGAATTTTGATAAAGCTCAATCATTAAATATTAAATAAACAGGAATAACCCAAAACCCTTAACAGAGTGCGGAAATAAATAAAATGAAAACATTAATACTGCTTTTAATATTTTGTTCATTATTCCAAATTGCATTCAGTCAGGAACAAAATAACCCTGTTCAGATATCCGGTGATTTTGGTTTTTATTCCGATTTTTATCACATGGAATCAGATACTCCCGGTGCTGTTGCTCCACGCCGACCGGCAAGCCTGGAGAGGCTGGTAGTAAATGCATCCCTCAACATTAAGGATTTTTCATTGCCGGTTTCGATGGCAATTGCAAACAATCAGTTTAGTGTTGTTGTTCCAAATCCTCCAGTGATTCCGCATAATCCTTTTCAAAACTTCAAATCAATAGTAACAAATCCATTAAACAGAATCGGCATTGCTCCCAAATATAAATGGGTGCAGTTATTATTGGGTTCGCAGATTCCTCAATATTCTGAATTGAGCGTAGGAGATTTATCGGTGTTTGGTATCGGTGTTAATCTTACTCCCGGGAAATTCCGATTCTCGTTTTTTGAAGGAACTTCACAAATTGCAATTGAAGAAGATACTTTGAAAAACATAAAAGGAAGCTACAAAAGGAAAATTTATTCCACTAAAATAGGTTATGGTTCCGAAGACTCATCACATATTTATTTTATTGAAAGTATGATGAAGGATGATACCGCTTCCTTGATTTATAAACCTGTATCCTTGATGCCGCAGGCAGGAATTTTAAGTGATATTGATTTCAGAATTAATCTCGGTAAAAAATCTTTTATAAAAGGAGAAGTAGCAGGTTCTATGTTTACGCGCGATATGCGGAATAATAATATTGATAAATATGGAAATTCTATCCCGAAAGAAATTTATACTCCAAAGGAATCAACACGTCAGGATGATGCCAGCGTGTTAAGTATTGGTGCCGATGGAAAAAGTTTTGGAATCAAGGCAACCGGCAGATATATCGGTGATGGATTTGTTCCATTGGGCTATCCGTTTATGCAGTCCGATAGATTGGAAGTAACGATTGACCCGCATCTTAACCTGTTTGAAAATAAGTTGCAATTGTCCGGGTCTATTGGGCGAAGGGTTAATAATCTGTCGCAGGAAAGAGGAACTACTTCTACGCAAACATTGGGGATGATAAATTTAAATGCTCAACTGACGGAGCAACTTTCCTTGTCGGCAAACTATACGAATTTTGGTTTTCGGAATGCAATGGTGAGCGATACCTTTAAGGTGGAAATGCTTACCGTGTCGTGGAGTGTGAGCCCGGCTTACAATATCATTACCAAAACAACAATGCATAATATTATGCTCATGTATTCTCAAAATACATTCAATGATTACAATACGGTGAGTGGAGCATTGAATAATAATGATGCCTCGAACGCAGTGTTTTCATATATTTTCTCAATGCTGAACAATCCGCTGTCGGTGAGTACCCTGTTAAGTTATTTTGATAATAGCACTTCTTTCGGAAGGTTAACAACAAAATCATTGAACCTGACAGCGGGATATAAATTCTTTAAAAAGAAATTGAGTCCGACAGCAGGATTAACAATAGCGGATAACCGCATAAATTCAGGCTCATCAGGATACCAGGTAATGACAATACTGGGGGCAAAATATACCTGGAAAAAGAAACTTAATTTCGGATTGAACGGATCGGTAAATGTTTTTAAATATGGCAATACAAAGCCTGGAATATCTTACCGCGAAGATCTTTTAAGAACATCTATTACCTATAAACTTTAATATATTTCTATAATTTTAAATTAAATAATATGTACAAAAAACTAACCATTCTCGCCATCCTGTTCTTTCTTTCAATAGTCAGTATGCAGGGGCAAAACATTCAACTTATCATGAATCCTAAACCATCGCCGTACATATCCGATTGGAGTACACATATTGAAACGGCTTCATTGATAATAAGCAACGCTACCAATGCAGATATAAAAGTGAAAGTTAAAACCGAAATATTTGACGGCACAGGATCATTGGTGGCATATAATGACCTTTCTAAAATGCCTGTATTATCAGTGCCACCGGGTGTAACTACCTATCATGCTGAAGATATTTTTCCCTTGCCAGCGGCAAATTATAAAGGCAAGTTAGGAAACATTTCAAAAACAGGAAGAATTCCTGATGATCATTATCAGATTTGCGTTTCACTCAAAAATCCAATATCAGGAGATCCGATGGGCACTTCGGGCACGGTATGCAAGTTGTTTACAATTGTTGCTTATCAGGCTCCGTCATTAATAACTCCAGCGAATAATTCAGTGATTGAGGAAAAAGACAGCAGGGGAATATTTTTCAGATGGACTCCGGTAATTCCATCTCCACCAACTATAGCAACCTATCGCCTGCAGATTTGGGAAGTCCTTGAAGGACAAACAAATATGATTGCTTTGAGAGCCAACCAACCCATTGTTGATAAAGAGATAAAAGGAACGCTTCAAACACAATGGCCCATAGATTTCCCTATGCCAGAATCCAATAGAAAATATGTTTGGACGATAACACCACTGGATGACGAAGGCAGAAATATTGTGGATGGGAATGGATTTGCAGAACCGTTTGGATTTTCAATTGATATAGAAAGGCAAACAAGAAGCATGACAAATTCAACTTCTCCCGATTCAGTACAAAGTAAATCTGTTAGGAGTAGGCAATCAGGTTCCTTACTTAATCACATATCCTTTGCCACTGCTGCAGTTGGCGACACCATAAAAGCAGGACTCAACGGTGAATTTAAAGTCATAGTTTCTGAAATTGCTGATACTGCTGGTTCCTTGACGGGTAAAGGCAAGGTTTACATTGGATGGTTATTGGTAAATGTTGCAGTAGAGTTCAAAAATATAAACATTGACGCTACAAAACGATTGACATCCGGCGGAATTGTATCTAGCCAAGGTGCAACCAGTACATCTTATCAGGGATATCCGCAAGCCTGGGCGGAGTGCTTACTTTCAGGACCAGGTGTAACAAATGTAGTTGATCATGTTATGGCTTGGACTAATGATCATGTTGATAATCTTGAAAACTGGGTAAATACTAATGTGAGCTTAGGGCAACCGAAATTAAACTATAATGTTCCAAACCCTATTCCACAAAACAATTCACTTAAGATGCCATTTGGTTTAAAATTTCCTATTAGTAGTAATAGTCAGGAATTAGTTATCACCGAAATGGTATTTAAACCTAATGAATCGAAAATAAATTTTTTAGCACAGGTAAGTTTTGCAAAATCAAACGCAACATATAATTTGGGATTTGCAGGTAAATATTTTCTAATGCACCCAACCCGTATTGATTTTAAAAGCGGCAGAGTTGAACTTGCAGAAGATTTTACGCTTCCTAATGTAACCAGCTCCCCAAAAATGAAATTCACCTTTATAAAAGGCTCGCCGAACAATGGTTGTTTTGCAAAATGGGACAGCGCAGGGCTGGACACTATTAATATTGCACTTAAGGTTAAATTTACAAGAGCCTGGTTCCTTCCTGTTCCAAGGACCAACGATTCGGTAGCTTTTATGTTAACAGGTAATGCAACCAGTATGCATGATATTATTCTTACAGGTAGTTTTCCTGATTTTGAAATAACAGGAACAAACGGAATAAAAGTTCAACATGACTCCATTTCTCTCGACCTATCGGATATCAGAAATCCTTTAAACATTAACTTTCCTTCAAATTATCCCGGGTTGCTGCCAAATATGAATGAACCTATGGATTGGCAAGGATTTCACATACCTAGTTTAAATCTCACTTTGCCAGATGCATGGAAAACAAATGCGGGGGGAGTTCCACAAATTACTGTTCACAATATCATTATTGACGACTTTGGACTTACAGCGAAAATATTTGCAAAAAATATTATTACATTTCAATCAGGTAAGGTAGCCGATTTAAGCGCGAGTTTGGATACGATTGATATTTCTATTGTTAAAAGTTCATTGGTTAGTGGAATAGCTAAGGGAAAACTTGTATTGCCCATCAGCAAGGACGCTGCAAAAAATACTTTGAAATACACAGCCACATTCGCATCCAAAAACTTTCAAATAGTTATTGTGCCGGCTGGTCCTATTGATGCAGATGTTTTAAAAGGTACAATGACTTTAGATGCTACCTCAAACATTACAGCACTTAAAACTCCTGATTCGCTGACACTTTCCATTTCACTAAACGGTTCTTTTTCCTGGGACAATCCTGATCTTTCAGTCCCTTCTCTAGGTATTCCAAGCATTAACGGTATAAAAATGGAATTGGACTTTGAAGATTTGGGAATGACCTACACTCATTATCCGGGTGCAACCCCTTATTCCCTTGACTTCAGTATTGGTAACTGGAGTTTTGCAAGCCCTCAAAAATTATTAGCAAACTTCCCCGTTACAATTAAACATGTCCGATACAAATCGTTTCCTAATGCGAGTTTGACTTCACCGAATATGGAGCTTTTGAATGGTGCAATAATGTTTGATGTTGTTGCCAACCTTACCGAAGAAATTGGAGGGACAACTACATTAGGAGCAAAATTTGCCCTTGATTTTGATAAGTCAGCTATAAAATTTACCCCTACATTTAAAGGTGTTTTCGTTGACAGTATTGAAGTTCACTCAGACATGCCCGCTGTTAAAATAGATGGCTACCTTAAAATATTTACCCATGACCCAGTTTTTGGAGATGGGTTCATAGCCCAATTAGGTGTAACTTTTACTGCTGTTTCTCTCTCGGCAGATGCATTGGTGCAATTTGGTAATACTACCAATTTAAACAATGGTCAATATTACAGGTATTGGAGAGTGGAGACAGATGTGGATTTTCAGCCTGGAATTCCGTTTTTACCTGGGGTTGGGTTTTATGGATTTGGTGGTGGAGCCTATTACAACATGACAAAGCAGGTGATAACAAGTCCCAAAGCTATTGGAACAAAATATGTCTTTACCCCTAAAAAAGGTGGATGGGGTTTTGAAGTAAAAGCAAGAATAGCCACATTACCTAAATTTAAAACATTTAATATGGATGCTTCTCTGTCTGCTCAATTTCAGGGTAGCGCGATAACTTATATTGATTTTAATGGTGATTTTTGGCTGGCTGCAGAAGTTGCCGACAGACCCAAATCACAAATTATGGGTAATGTTTACTGCGACTATGATTTTACGTCGAAGGTATTCTGGTTGGGGGCATCTTTAAAATTACAAGTAACCGAAAATGGACAACCAGGAGGAACACCAGTAATTACAACATCTACTTCTAATCCTATTGCGTTTGCATTACTTATTGATGGACGTAACAATTTATGGTATTTCAAATTCGGAACACCTACACATCCGGCTTCAGTTGATGTATTTGGAATAAACTTATATACATACCTTATGTTTGGAAATTGTTTAGCACCAGATGTGCCTGATGGGTTTACTCCAAATTTCATTTCTAACTATACTTCTAACATTGGAAGTCCTCCAGGAACAAATCATTCAACAGGTGGTGCTGATGCCCCAGGTACAGTTGGTAATACTTCAACCGGAAAAGGAATTGCTACCGGTGTTGGAATTGAATTTGATAAGCCTTATAGTTATAATATTCATAGAGGAGAATGCCGACAATGGAGTATTGATGCTAAATTAAATGTAGGTGCAGAATTAAACATCGCATTTTTAGACCAGGTAGGATGTGCGGGAATTAATGGATATAGAGTTTCAGGGGACGTGGCACTTTACTTCCATGTAACGACAGAAATAAAGGGGATTTGTTTCGCATGTACAGGTTGGCCATTATATTATGGTGATATAGACTATAAATTGTTTGAAATTCAAGTAGGCGTTTGGTTAACAGGTGAATTTCCAAAGCCAGTGTACCTTTCTGGAGGAGTAAATGCTACAATAGGAGTCTTTGATGATCTTTTAAAAGTGCATTTTACCGAATCTTTTAGTTATGGAACTCATTGTGCAGGTAATACGGTTGTCACAGCAAATGCGGCACAGGAAGATAAAGCCGCAGACCTTAAAAATAAACTAATACAATATGTAGCTCCACCTGCGCAAAATAATTTGCCTGTATCATCAACAATCAATGTTAAATATGCATTTGTACCTGATACTGCATTTGATGTTGCCGAAAACCAAGGGGATGGCACTATTAAGCAAAGAACTTTCAAATTAGTAGAAACCACTTCATTAGAGGTTTTAAATGCGAATGGCAACTGGACACCGCTTCCACTACTTTCCAGTGCGAATAATATCGGTGAATGGCAGTATTATTTACACGCTCCTTCAGTAGATCCAAAAGGCACAGGAGTAGCAGTCAAAAGCACAAAGGTAAGCAAAGCAGTTCTTGTGAACAAAGGAACTCAGGGATTTAAAGACCGATTAACACAGGCAGAGTCAGGCGCATTGACAACCCATACAGCAACAGAAGTAACTCCCATAAATACAAACAATGGCAATAACATGCTTGCCTCCAATGGTCAAATCATTGTAGCCTCCGACGGAACTTCTTTGATTCCGGCAATCATTCCTCCACCTCCTCAGCCAGATTATCCAAATCCAATTCAAGCCCCGGTTAACCATCTTGAGGTATATAAAGAATATCGGTTTATTGTTACTGCATCCTTGATGGAATTAACTCCTACCCAAGTTCTAACTACTGGACCGAATGCGGGCAGAGGTACAGGATACCATACTGAACTTTTATGGAGGCAAGCCTATACCAGAAATGGAGGAAGAGGTGATGAAATAAGAGACACCAAAACGGTTTTGTATAAAACAGGGATACCACCAGTTACTGCAAATGCCAATAATCAATTTCGGTAAATAACCATTAAATATGGAAATAGCATCAATAAACAAATTAATAAATTTATTCTGATATGAAAAATATAAGTATTTTAATAAGCGCAGTTAGTATATTACTTTTCCCATTATTTTCCAAAGGTCAATCCACCATAGCAACAAGTAAAATTGCTGTTGTGGGGAGATACACCTCAATTGGTGCAGAACTTCGATGGATTCCTGATAATAAAACCATCCTCCGTTTGAGCTTTGATAATAGTTTCACTATAGAACGCAGTGATTCAGGAATGAACAATTATCAAAATATTGCCATCTCGAAAGCGTTTTCCAAGGAAAAATGGGATTCATTGATTGTAAATGAGAAAAATCCTGAATCAAAATCATGCCTGGGATTGGCTGCTGATTTTTTATTTGCTGATCCTAAAACAGACCAAAAAAATATTATTAATTTAGACAATGGTATTGCTGAATTGAATGAGCAGAAGAGCAAGGATGATATGATATATGCCGTATTTGTTTTGACGACAATAAAAGATGCCAAGGTAGCAGAGGCTTTAGGACTTGGTTTTGTTGACAGGACCGCGAAAGAAGGTGGAACTTATACTTACAGGATAAAATTAAATGCAAAATCTTCGATATATGAAATTGAAGATGGAATTGTCAATATAAAAGCTACCGTGAATCCGGACAAATACAAAAATGAAGTTTTTGTTTATCCCGGAGATAAAAAATTATCCTTTGCCTGGGCATCAAAACCAGAGCTCGCGGGTTATTTTGTTGAAAGGGCTGCTGAAGGAGAAACAGTATTCAAGCCATTAAACACAACCCCTATTTATATTGCAAGTGGTGCTGGATTTGATGGTCCGAAAAATGGTGCTTATTTGAACGATTCGTTAACGAACTATAAAGTTTACCGTTACAGGTTTTATGGAAATACTGCCTTCGGTGAGAGGGTACTGTTCGCTGAAGTATCAGGTATGCCGAGAGATCTTACCCCTCCAAGCAGTCCTATAATAAAGCAACCAA
>OCZT010002269.1_pt1 | contig 19949 bp, 14 predicted proteins | sample 1539031 | NCBI WGS metagenome assembly OCZT01 (sample SAMEA3539308, study PRJEB22396) | soil metagenome | biome: tundra; feature: field; material: soil | place: USA | collected 2010-05 | depth 0.15 m | reverse complement strand
TTCGACCCAACGGCCCGCTGCGGGTCGAGGGAGCGATTGTGCTGACCGATGCCGATGGCAAGCAGTGGGACCTGACCGGCAAGCCCGCCATTTCGCTCTGCCGTTGCGGCGCGAGCGAGAAGCGCCCATTCTGCGATGGTTCGCACAACCGCATCGGCTTTCAGTGCGCGGCCAGCCCGGCGGTTCTGACGTAGGTTTCAGTGAGCCGAATGCGAGTCGAATCCCGTGAGCCATACCCACGTGAGTTGGAATCAAGTCTCCTAAGCAGCCTCGTAATTAGGTTGGAACGCAATCTCATGCCTTCGCTTCGCTGTGCGATCCGTTTGACCTCCGCTCTGCTGCTTGCTCAGTTGGTTCTGATTCCGCACGGCCCATTGTGCGCGCAGAGTTTGGCGCTGCCTTCAGGTACGCCGCTTGCCCAGGTCGCAGGCGGGAATGCTTCCGCGGGCGTGAATCTCGCCCAGTATGAGGGGCAGTACCGCGGGATATCCGACCCCGACCAGTTGACGGCCCTCTATCTCGAGGCGGGCGTTCTGTACGAGGAGGGCGAGCGGAGAGAACGTCAGAAGCTCACCCCAGACGCTGCGGCCGGAACCGCGGACCGCTTTCGAATTGAGTCGCCTAAGGCGCATGTGGAGTTCTTGCGCGATGGATCAGGCGCGATCTCCGGGTTGAAGGTTGTGCTCGACGAGAATGCCTCCACGGTTATCGAGGCCAAGCGCTTCAGCACGGCGGGAACTCGACTCAACCACTTTCGCGCGTACACGCGCCAGGAGGCGATGCTGCCCATGCGCGACGGCGTGCTCCTCCACGCGGTGATTCTGCGACCAACTCAGATCGCTCCCGGCGAGACGGTACCGTTCCTGATGGACCGGACGCCCTACGGCGTCGACGAGAAGGATTCCGAGAGTGTGAACGAGGATAAACCCGAGCTTGCCGCAAGCGGCTACATCTTCGTGTATGAGGACGTGCGCGGCCGCTACAAATCGGAAGGGAAGTTCGTGATGAACCGCCCCATCGTTCTCCACGAAGGCAAGAGCGATGTGGACGAAACCACGGACACCCGCGACACCATCGACTGGCTGTTGAAGAACGTGCCCGGCAACAATGGAAGGGTGGGTGTCGTCGGCGTATCGTACGGAGGATTTCTGGCGATCATGGCGGGCATCGACGCGCATCCGGCGGTGAAGGCCATCTCGCCCCAGGCGCCGATGACCAACGTCTGGATGGGCGACGACTTCTTCCACAATGGCGCGTTCCGCGAGACCTACGGCTTCGACTACGTGCAGCAGATGGAAGCGCAGAAGACTAATTCGCGCGTGGCGTTGAAGCAAGACACGTACGATTTCTTTCTGCAACATCGGAACTTCGCGGGTGCGGCGCAGACCGCGAGCATGAGCAACCTTCCGACCGCGAAGGCCTTTCTGACACAGCCTGCGTATACCAAATTCTGGCAGGACATGGCGGTGGAAGATCGCCTCACGCGGGTTGATGTGCCGACGCTCGAAGTGGGCGGCTTCTGGGACCAGGAGGACATGTGGGGAACGCAGGCGGAGTATGTCGCACTGAAGAAGCACGACACGAAGCATGAGGTCTTCCTGGTACTGGGGCCATGGAACCATGGCGGCTGGGGGAATGCCGGCCGCAAACTCGGGTCGGATTTCGGCCGGCTGGACTTCGGCGAGCCGACGGGCAGCGAGTTTCGCAAGACGATGGAGTTTCCTTTCTTCGAGAAATACCTGAAGGACCATCCCGGCTTCGACCTCGCCGATACGGCCAGCTTTCGCACCGGCGAAAATCACTGGAAGCGGTACGCCGTGTGGCCCCCTATGGCGGGTTTTGCGGCAACGCGACTTTATCTCCAGCCGGAGAAGAAGCTCAGTTTTGCCGCGCCTGCGGGAGCTGAAGATACGATCGCGGCTACCTACCGGTCGGACCCTGCGGACCCGATCCCGTATCGCCATCGGCCGATCCAATCCACCTACGCGAGCGGGTCGAAGTGGTACACCTGGATGGTCGAGGACCAACGCTTTGTGACCGGACGCAAGGACATGGCCAGTTTCACCATGCCCGCCCTCGACCACGATGTGACGATCGCGGGCGACGTGATGGCGGATATTTTCGCCGCTACCACGGGAAGCGACACGGACTGGATTGTCAAGCTCATCGACGTCTATCCCGACGACGCGCCTACGCCCCATGCCGGATATCAGTTGATGGTTGCCGACGAAATCTTTCGCGGCCGCTACCTCAAGAGCTTCGAGCAGCCCGGGCCGCTGAAGCCCGGCGAGGTGAATGAATTCAAATGGAGCCTGCACGGCGTAGACCACACGTTCCTCAAGGGGCACAGCATCATGGTGGAGGTGCAGTCGAGCTGGTTTCCGCTGTACGACCGCAACCCGCAGACATTTGTGAAGAACATCATGACCGCGCCCCAGCGTGCCTACAAGGCAGAGACGATGACGATCTATGGCTCCCCGAAGTACCCATCGTGTCTGGAGTTTGCAGTGGCACAGTAGCAGACGCGAAATGCGAAGATCCTTCGCGGCGCTCAAGATGACAAACACACGCAGAGAGAGCCTCGGCAAGCGCGATACAGAGACTATTTGAAGGGTAAGGGGTACATCAACCCGCCCTGGGTATAGAGGCGGTTCAGCGCGCGCGGCAGTTTGAGGGGGGATGGGTCGCCGAGGTCGCGGTCGTAGATTTCTCCGTAGTTGCCGACGGCCGCGATCACATGCGCCGCCCAGGTGTTGTCCAGCGAGAGGCGCGCGCCGATCTCGTCGGTCTGCCCTGTGAGTACCTGGGCTATTGGGTCCGAGCTTGCGCGTGACGCGACAATATTATGTTGCGTGAGGCCGCTCTCTTCTGCCTGGATGAGGACTTCGATGGTCCAGCGCACGATCTCGGCGAACGCAGTATCGTCCGCGCGAGATGCCGCGGCAAGAGGGTCTTTCGATATCTGCTCGGGGAGTAAAGCGTAGCGCGTGGCGAGTGGACCGAAGGCGACGCGCGTGTTGGCCAGACGTGTGAGGTCTCCTGCCAGCGCAGTGCAGTTCCCCGTGACGAAGGCTGCCTCCATCTCTCCCTCTTCCTGGAAAGGGAACGGAACAAACTTCATGTGCTGTTGCGCAGGCTGGCTTTCGAACCAGGCGCGCAGGGCGACTTCAACTTCGGTCTCGGCGAGGAAACAGATCTTCTTATTGGTGAGGTCGCTGGCGTGGCTGACGTGCGCCGCGATCGGGACGAGGAAACCGACGCCGTCATAGAGCAGCGGTGAACTGAATGCGATCCCCGTGTTCGCGGAGTGGGTGAGGTCAAGCGTGAGAGTCGGCAGCAGATCAACCTTTCCGTTACCCAAGACCTCCATGCTGGAGACGTCGTCGGGATAAGCCGTGATTGCAGTGCGGGCGTTGGGGCCAAGGATGGCGGTCGCGACCGCCTTGCAGATGTCCGCATCGAAGGCCTCGCGGGCGCCGTGGTCGTCGGATGTGGAGTACTCTGGCGTCTCGATGTTGATGCCGCAGCGGAGCACTTTGGTTTGGCGAATGTGGTCGAGCGTGGTAGCTGCGTGGGCGGAGGCGACCGGCAGGGCGAAGAGCAAACAACGGCAAAAGAAAATACGGGGATCATTCACTGCGTTCAGGATGACAGACAAAAACAAGTGAGGGATGACAGAAAACAGGAATTGACGGAAAGAAGTGGCCAAACGTAGCGCCATCACGGCGTCCAGTTGCCCGAGGTAGGGATTCCCGGGGTGGTGTCAGGGCGCGGGTTGAAGTCGGCGGGGATGGGGTTGGGGAGGCCGGCGTCGGTGGGGCGAATCGAGAGGGCGCGGCAGCCGTGGCCGCCCATGTGGGGGAAGGTGCTGATTTCGCCGTCGGGAATCTCCGCGAAGCTGGGAGGCAACGGCTCGGCGAGGCCAAGCAGGCGACGATTGTCAAAGCCCGAGAGCAGATCGCCGACGCCCTCGACCTTGTCGTCCGCGGGCCCCAGGTCCTTCTGGTGGAACTTGGCCATGCCGATGGCGCGGCCTCGTTCCTCGTCGGGGAGATCAGCCAGCGGGATGAGATCGAAGAGTTCATCGACCAGCTTGATGATGGAGCTGTGTTCGGCGGGCTCGTGCGAGACGCTGTGAACGACGCCGTAGGGCGAGATGAGGATGGCCGGGATCCTCGGGCCCTGATCGAGCGGCAGGCCGGCTGGATCGTGCGAGCGGATGCGCGGACGAGCGTGGTCATACAGGCCGTCCGATTCGTCATACGCAATCAGGATGACGCTCTGCGACCAGTACGGGCTGCGCGCAATGGCGTTGATCTCGCGCGCAAGCAGCGCCTCGGATATCTGCGAGTCGGAGTAACCCGGATGGTCGTCATCGCCGTGGAAGACCGTGGCAAGATTGGGGTTCGGGTCAAGCGGCTTTTGGCCGTCGATGTTGCCGTATCCCCCACGCACATAGAAGACGCCGGACGCGGGGAGCTTCTTGTCCGCCACGTCGGCGAAGAAGTCGCCGAGGCCGTGCAAATGCGCGCTAACCCCGGGGTTGTTGGCGATGTAGCCGAAGTACTGCGGAGCGTTGTGGTGGGCGACGTAAGTATCGTGCGATGTGCCGCCGCTGCCGTCGCTGGGCTCGTGGTCGTAGCCCTGCTGATACCAGCCCCAGTTGACTGCGGCGATTCCGTGGCCTGCGATCTTCTTGATGTCGGCCTGCACGTCGATGAGGTCGAAGGCCGCGTTGTAATCCGAGGCGGTGGTCTTCTCAATGTCCGAGCCCATGAAGGAGAGTGGCAGGGTGGCGAAGGTAAGGTTCGGCGCGGGGGCGTTCGAAGGCTTCGGCTCGGGTTGTCTGGGGTGGTCACTCTGGTCGAGCAGCGAACCCCAGTAAGGGTCCGGATCGCTAGTCATGGGAAGTTGGGCGGTGCGCTTGCCGCTGGTGCCGGCTAGGCCCGAGTGAAGCATCCACTGGGTCTCGCCGGACTGGCCCGCGATCATGGCAATGGCATTTGGCGTGGAAGGTCCGATGACCGTGTCGAAGAAATGATCGAACAGGGTGAAGCGGTCGGCATAGCGCCAGAGGAAGGGCGCGGCGTCGCAGTCGATGTGCGACATCACCAACTCGCCAAACTGCTTGCGCTCGAGCGAAGGCCGCTTCGACGGCTTGCCGTCCCTGATGGTGACTCCCTCTTCGGTCAGGGCGTAGCGATCATTGCGCGCGACACCATTTGGGTCGAGGTCCAGCTTATGCGCGATGCCAGTGTGGCTGTGGTTCACCGAGGCGATGTCGGAGGGGTAGAGCGCAACGGTCTTGCCGCGCGCATCGACCACCGAGAACGGAATTTTAAACGGAGAGATCGTTCCAACAGTGCCATCGAGGTTGACGATGGGCTGGGTGAACCCGGCGATGCTCGATGAGGGATGGGAGTAGAGGCCGTCCGCGCCGGGATAGCTGGCGAAGTAGAAGTCGAAAGAACGGTTCTCCTGGAAGAGGACGAAGACGTACTTTACCTTTTCGCGCAGCAGCTTTAGCTTTGCGTCATGCGAGAGGATCGGTTCCGTCGCAGAGCCGAGGGTCCAGCGCCGAACGGCCTGGCTCGAAGGTGGAGCAATCTCCGGCCTCCCGGGCGTACCTTGCGCCGTGCAGCAGACTACCGGAAGAATTGCGAATAGTGCGAGGAGTCTTACTGCTTGCATTCCAGCCTCTTCGATGGCACGAACGGTATGGCGGCCTCGCCGGGAGTGAAAGAGGCTGTCACCATCTTCTCAGACCTCCACCGCCCAGCGTGCCAGCGCGGCGGAATCTATCGACGGACGAGGGAAATCCGTGAGGACTCGGGGAGATGGATGATTGACCAATGTTCGAGTTCTTCCTGTTTTGGAACTCGTGCAGATAAATATTCCCTAATATTTGCTGAGACGACGACCGCAGGGTGGATTCTGGACACGCCAGCTTTCAGGGATGGTTATCTGGAGGCAGCAAGAATTACTTGTCCACCTGAGTCTGATTGCAGGACCGTAGTTGGGGGATTCCATGCGTATTTTGGTTGTTGAAGACGATCGTTCTTTGGGCGCGTTTCTACGAAAAGGGATGGAACTGGAGGGCCACAGGGTCGAGTGGGTGGAGGATGGCGAGGCGGCGCTGGTTCATGCCGCCGAGAATCATCCGGACCTGATACTGCTGGACCTGAGCCTTCCGAAGCGGGATGGCATGGAGGTCCTGACCGAACTGCGCGCGCGGCACGATGATGCGGCTGTGCTTGTACTCACCGGACGCAACGACCTCCACGCGCGGGTGCAGTGCCTGGATATGGGGGCGGACGACTGCCTTCTCAAGCCGTTCAGCTACTTTGAGCTGACCGCGCGGTGCAGGGCGCTCCTGCGACGTCGGCAACAGTTTGCCGACCCGGTGCTTCGCCATGGCGATCTTGAGCTGCACCGGATCGAGCACAAAGTGACGCGCGCAGGACTTACTATCGGCCTTACGGCCAAGGAGTTTGCGCTGCTCGAGTTTCTCCTGCTTCACCGGGGCGAGTGCGTGTCGCGCAGCCAATTGCTTGCAGAGGTTTGGCAGATGAATACCGAGACCGGCACGAACATCGTCGATGTGTACGTCAACTATCTCCGCCGGAAGGTGGATGTGGGAGCGAATCAAGATGCGCGGGCAGGCTTGATTGAGACGGTGCGCGGAGCCGGATACAGGCTCGGCGGCATGGGTCGAAATGCCCTGGCGTCGGATTCGGGATGCTCGTCTGCTGTGCCATGCGCTGCGTACGCCTAGGCGTTCCCGCTTAGCGTGTCAAAGAGCAGGACGCCGGTTTGGCGAAACAACTACGGAATTAGCCAATAAACAACATCGGAGAATCATTATGGGCTATGGATTGGGTAGGCAGAGCGCGAGCAACAAAGCGGTGGTGCGTACTGTATTGCTCGCGAGTGCGGATGCGCACTTTCGGGCTCTCTTGCGCCAGCAATTGACGGCGATGCGATGGCAGGTGCGCGAGGCTGGAGGCGGCGCGGAAGCCATGGCGCAACTGGAGGTGCAGGGCGCTGAGGCGATGGTACTGGACACCGCGTTGCCCGATCTTGAGGTGGGCGAGTTCGCTCGACAGATGCGTAGCCGCCATCCGGTGATGGACCTGTTGCGGGTCAACGCTGGTCTGGAAGAAGTTGGAGCGCGGAGTCCGCGGAGGAACGAACTGCTCCACGCATTACGGCAGGCGCAGGAAGACGCGCACGGCTCCAATGGTGGCGCGATGCCAGCCTGGGCGCTGGCGCCGGTCGCGCCGCCCCAGAAGTCTGCGACCGACAGACTTGCTCCCGGTGGTGAGCGCGCTCTCGCTGCGCTGGAGGTTGCGGCAATGCTGCGGTCGCGGAACGAGGCGTCGCCGGAGAAATCCCGGCAGGGAACCCCGGTGGCAGACGGACCGGAAGCGGCGGCAACGGGAGCCTGTGGATTCGAAGCAACAGGCACCGCAACGATCGGAACGATGCACACGGCGGCGCAACCGTGCGTCTCCCAAGAGGAAAGTCTGCCGCTGCGTCCGCGCGCGTTACAGCTGCCTGACATGGTTGGCGAGAGCTCCGGCATGGTGGAACTCGCGCACATGGTTCGGCTGGTTGCGCCCCGGTCGACGACAGTGCTGATCATGGGAGACACCGGCACCGGCAAGGAACTGGTCGCGAAGGCGGTGCATTCCCTCAGCGCGCGCTCAAGCAAGCCGTTTGTGGTGCTGAACTGCGCGGCGATCCCGGAGTCGCTGCTCGAGGCGGAGTTGTTCGGACATACGCGAGGCGCGTTTACCGGCGCTGTCCAGTCGCGCGCGGGAAGGATCGAAGCGGCTCACGGAGGTACGCTGTTTCTCGACGAGATTGGCGAGATGCCGCTTGCGCTGCAAGCCAAGATGCTGCGCTTCCTCGAGTCGGGCGAACTGCAACGCGTGGGCGAGAACGAGACCACGCGCGTGGATGTGCGGGTGGTCGCGGCGTCGCATCAGCCGCTACAGCAGCGCGCGAAAGAGGGCACGTTCCGCCTTGATCTCTATCACCGCCTGGCGGTGTTTCCCGTGTCGGTGCCGGCGCTCCGGAATCGGATGGAAGACGTGCACCAGCTTTCGGCGTATCTGCTTGCCCGGCTGGGTGAGGAGATGCCGGTGAAGCGTCTCTCCGCCGGCGCGGCTCAGCGCCTGATGGAGCACGACTGGCCGGGCAATGTGCGCGAACTGGCGCATGTGCTGGAGCGGGGAGCGATCCTGGCGGAGGATCGCAGAGAAATTGCCAGAGAAGAAATACGATTCTAGATACTGGAACAGAAAAGCCGTCGCCCACGGTTGAGCCAGCTCTTCCGAATTCGGAAGCGGGGCTGGTGCGCGTATGTGTCTGGCATCACACACTTTGCCATCGCGCGCGGATTGAGATGATAGACGTTCAAAAAAAGTTGTACGAAAGCTCCGGAATTTGCTTATTATTATGAGAACGGAAAATTGATGGGCCATATGTCGCAGCGAAGCGGTGACGCTACAGAGCAACGGAAGGGGAACGAAGCAATGAGATGGGTGCGCACTATGCTCATGTACTGGCGACGCTGGAACGAAGTAACCTGACCGGCTACATCAGATGAACCGCATCTACATCCAGGATGAGATTGCGTCGTGGGATGGCCTCGCTCTCAGCGTAGGCGAGTAACGCCCGCAGCGTGCGGCCAAGAACGTCGCGACGCTCGGCCTTGAGCACAAAGTGGAACCGGTAGATGCGTTTCAGCCGCGCAATCGGAGCGGCGGCTGGCCCGAGCACGCGGACCTGATCCAGGCGTGCGGCGGCGAACCAGCGGCCCAGCGTGTTCGCCCAGGCCGCAGCCTCCTCGAGCGAGTCGCCCTGCACAATTACGTTGGCAAGCACGCTCGCGGGTGGATAGTGCATCCATCGGCGGTATTGCAGCTCTTTCGCCACAAATCCCGCATAGTCATGCGCGGCCGCACATTGGATCGCGTAGTGCTCCGGGCGGTAGGTCTGCACCAGCACCCTGCCGGGAAGATCTCCGCGACCTGCCCGGCCCGACACCTGGGTGAGCAACTGAAAGACGCGCTCCGCAGCGCGGAAATCCGGCAAGCCCAGCGCAAAGTCCGCGCCCACCACGCCGACCAGCGTGACCCCATGGATGTCGTGGCCTTTCGCAATCATCTGCGTGCCCACCAGAAGGTTGATCTCGCCCGAGTGCAGCCGCGTCAGCAGGCGCTCCATGTCGCCACGTCCGCGCACGGTGTCGCGATCCATTCGCCCTATCCGCGCATTGGGAAACAGCTCCTGCAGCCGCTCTTCCCCCTGCTGCGACCCTGCGCCGAGATAGTAGAGGTGCTCGCTCTCGCACTTTGGGCACTTCTTCGGCACCGACCTGCGGAAGCCGCAATAGTGGCATTCCAGCCGGTCCCCCGGGCGGGCGTGCAGGTCTGTTCCCAACACCGGCTTGTGGTAGGTCATCGAGATGGCGCAGTTTTCGCACTCGATCTTCTCGCCGCAGCTCCGGCACAACACGGTGAACGAATAGCCGCGCCGGTTCAGCAGGATGATGACCTGCTCGCCGCGGTCAATCGTAGCCTGGGTTTCCCCAACCAACTGGCGCGAGAATATGTCCTCACGGCCGGTCTCTGTGAACTCGGTTCGCATGTCGACAAGCTCGACGGTGGGAAGCGGTCGGCTCATCACCCGCGCGAGCATCTCCACCCGCTGATACCGGCCCTTCTCCGAATTGGCCCAGCTTTCAAGCGATGGCGTCGCCGATCCCAGCACCACAACCGCATCGTTGAACTTCGCGCGCATCACCGCCACATCGCGGCCGTGGTAGCGCGGCGTCTCCTCCTGCTTGTAGCTCGAATCATGCTCCTCATCCACCAAAATAAGGCCGAGGTTCACCATCGGCGCGAAGACCGCGGAACGCGTGCCGACGACAATGCGCGCCTCTCCCCGCCGGATGCGATGCCACTGTTCGGCGCGCTCATCCGGTGTAAGCCCAGAATGCAGCAGCGCAACCTGCGTTCCAAACGCCGCGAACATCTCTCCCGCCATTGCGGGCGTCAGGCCGATCTCAGGCACCAGCAGCAGCGCCGATTTGCCTGCATCGAGCGCACGCTGCATCGCGGCGAAGTAGACCGTGGTCTTCCCTGATCCCGTTACGCCGTGCAGCAGAATCGGTTTGAATCCGCCCTTCGTCATCGCCGCCGCAATCGACCCAAGCGCCTCCATCTGCGCCTCGTTCAGCGCGTGCTCGTGGGCGCGTTTCTTGCCATTTGCGGGCAGTCCGCCCAGGTGGAAGTCTTCGGGAGCGTCTTCGATTGCGACCAGTCCACGTTTCACGAGCGTTGCGAGGGTCGACGCCGGAACGCTGAGTTCGCGCAGATCACGCACCCGCAATCGCCCTCCAGCAGCGGCAATTTCCGCGAGGATCGCGGTCTGGTTCTCATTCAGCTTTGGGATGCGCGCGTCGGCAACAAGTACGGCGACCCGCTCCATCCGCCGCGCGTCGCGCTCCTCGGCGAGAGCTTCCCGCGCGAGCCACTTCTTCCGCACCATTCCGTCCAGCAGCGCCTTGCGCGCCTGCGTCGCCGAACGCAAGGCGGAGGCCTTGGCCGCGCTGCCGTCTTCTAAATAATTCAACACTGCGTACTCGCGATTCTGATCTTCAGCCGGCAACCTGGACCGGCGCGACGCACCCTTCGCCGCGCCTTCATACAGCACGCGGCGACCAGCCTCGGCGATGCGGTAGGCGAACTGGCGTCGGACTTCCGCGCCCAGCGGCATCATGCCGCGCAAGACCTCGCCCAATGGCGCGACATAATATTGCGCGATCCACCCGGCCAGCCGCATCAACTCATCCGGCAGAAGGGGCGCCTCATCCAGTACCTGCTGCACCGGTTTGATTTCGATCCCGTCGGTCGGCCGCTCGTCATGCACGCGGACCACGACTCCCATCAGGCGCTGCCCGCCGAACGGCACCAGCACCCGCACGCCCACCGCGGGCACAACCCCATTCACCGCGTAGGTGAAAGCGCGGTCGAGTGGAACGGGCAGCGCAACGTCGCAGAAGGCAGGCATGTGGATTGAGAATACGGCTCCGGGCTGCATTCAGACTAACGCTCAAGCCTGTTGAATCACGGCTAAGAAGTTGTTAGGGCACCACTCACTACCGCATAAACACCGTTCACTGCTGATGTTCACCGTCCGCACAGCAAGCGTTGGAAATTGGGTGCTGGATGTTATCCTGAAAGGGACGTACAGGCCCATTACAAGACGGCTGACTGGTCTCTTCTGGGACCACAAACTTAGACAATAGATGAGGTGTTTGCATGGCGACGGCGACGATCGATAAGGCAGCGTTGGGTAGTGCAGCGACGGAGTACAAGGTCGCAGACATTGGCTTGGCGGAGTTTGGCCGCAGAGAGATCGACATCGCCGAGCAGGAGATGCCCGGCCTGATGTCCATCCGTAACAAGTACGCCGCGGGTAAGCCGCTGGCCGGGGTTCGCGTCACCGGTTCGCTGCATATGACGATCCAGACCGCGGTGCTGATCGAGACCATGGTGGCGCTCGGCGCCAATGTGCGCTGGGCGAGTTGCAACATTTTTTCGACGCAGGACCACGCCGCGGCGGCAATCGCGGCAGCAGGCGTGCCGGTGTTCGCGTGGAAGGGCGAGTCGCTGGAGGAGTTCTGGTGGTGTACGAATCAGTCGCTCAACTTCCCCGACGGAAAGGGCGGTCTGCTGGGGCCGCAGCTTGTGATCGACGACGGCGGCGACGTCACCCTCCTGATCCACAAGGGCGTGGAGATGGAGAAGGGCGACAAGTGGATCGACTCGAAGTCGGGTTCGCACGAAGAGGATGTCATTAAGGCGCTGCTGAAAAAAGTGCATGCGGAGCATCCGAAGCGTTGGCAGGATGTGGCGAAGGAGTGGCGCGGAGTCTCAGAGGAGACGACCACAGGCGTGCATCGGCTCTACAAGATGTTCGAGAAGGGCACACTGCTGGTGCCGGCCATCAACGTAAACGATTCAGTGACCAAATCGAAGTTCGACAACCTGTATGGATGCCGCGAGTCGCTGGTGGACGGTATTAAGCGCGCGACCGACGTGATGGTTGCCGGCAAGGTCGCGGTGGTCTGCGGGTATGGCGACGTTGGCAAGGGTTCGGCTGCGTCCTTGCGCGGACTCGGAGCACGCGTGATCGTGACCGAGATCGATCCGATCAATGCGCTGCAGGCGGCCATGGAAGGCTATGAAGTCACCACGCTCGAGGAGACTCTGGGCCGCGGTGACATCTACGTCACATGCACCGGCAACGTGGACATCATCACCGTCGAGCACATGAAGTTGATGAAGGACCAGGCGATCGTGTGCAACATCGGCCACTTCGACAACGAGATCCAGATGGAGCCGCTGAATGCGCTGAAAGGCGTGAAGAAACTGAACATCAAACCCCAGGTCGACAAGTACACATTCGAGGATGGCAACAGCATCTTCGTGCTGGCCGAGGGACGCCTGGTCAACCTGGGTTGCGCGACCGGCCACCCCAGCTTCGTGATGTCCAACAGCTTTGCGAACCAGACGTTGGCGCAACTCGACCTCTGGAAGAACAAGGACAAGTACAAGGTCGGCATCTACATTCTGCCAAAGGCGCTCGATGAGGAAGTCGCGCGGCTGCACCTTGAGAAGATCGGCGTGAAATTGACGACCCTCTCCAAGAAGCAGGCCGAGTATCTCAGCGTCCCCGTGGAAGGTCCCTACAAGGCCGAGAACTACAGGTACTAAGCTTCCGCCCGATCCCCCGCCGCACATCCCTTGGTTCGGGCGATGTGCGGCGGGGATTCGTTTTTAAATGCCTGCGCCGCCGTCCGAAATGTCATCGCCAGACCCATGCAAGGATCAACGTGCCGCCTGAAAGGTCGGGTCGACACGAAATAACTTTCGAGTCGCAGAAGCATTTCCATTAGACTGGAGCGGTCATCTTTCAACTAAAGTGAATTCCACAAAGGAGACTCCTTGAGGTTGGTCGGCTGCCTGCTGCTTGTGTCTGGATTCTTCCTCGTCCTCGCGGCGTTAGTGCTGCTGGCGGCGCTCCAGATGCGGCTTGCCTTTGCAGCGGCGGGCTTGGGCGTGGAGGTACTCGGAGTAACTCTGCTGACCCGGGGATACAAGCCGATGCAGAAGGAGCCGCGATGAATCCCGTGCTGTGTCTGCTCTGCATCATGCTGATCCCGCTCGCGGCCGCAGGACTGGCGCTGATCCACCAGGGGCTTGGACGCTCGCGGAGCGCGGCCCACGCCATGCTCGCGACTCTCTGCGCGCTCGGAATTTCAGCCATCGTCTTTGTCATATTCGGATTCTCGTGGGCTGGTTTTGCCGGAGGCCCCGTACACTCCTTTGCAGCCGGCGGCGCGCATTGGGATTGGCTTGGAGCCGCGCCGTTCTTTCCCAGCGGCCTGGGTATGAATGCCTCGGATTCGGCCGGCCTCAGCAGATCGCTGACTCTATGTCTGGAGATGTTTGCTGCTGGTCTCGCAGCAATGATTCCACTCAGTGCAGGCACGGATCGTTGGCGGCTTGCGCCAGCATGTTTCGCAAGCGCGCTGCTAGCCGGCTTTATGTTTCCCCTGTTCGCGCACTGGGTGTGGGGCGCGGGATGGCTCGCGCAACTTGGGGCGAACTTCGGAGTTTCAGGGTTCATCGACGTTGGCGGTGCCGGTGTCATCCAGGTTGTCGGAGGTCTGATGGCGCTCTCGGTCGCGTGGATCGCCGGGCCTCGGCGCGGCAAGTTCGCGGACGACGGAATGGCCGCCGCGATCCCCGGGCACAACATTGTGCTGGTGCTGTTCGGTTGTATCCTGGCGCTGGTGGGATGGGTCGGGCTCGATTCCGCGGCTTCGATTCTCTTCTATGGAGCCGGCCCCGAGCAGGTGGTCTGGGTGGTGATCAATGCTATGCTGTCGGCCTCCGCCGGATGCCTTGCGTCCTTGGTGATTACCCGCGCGCGCTACCGCAAGCCCGACGCATCGATGAGCGCTAATGGATGGATCGCCGGGCTTGTAGCCGGGAGCGCGGCGTGCGCCTTTGTCTCGCCGATCGCGGCGATCGATACCGGCCTGGTAGCGGGAGTACTCGTCACCTACATGATTGAAATATTCGAATTGCGCCTGCAGGTGGACGATCCTGGCGGAGCGATCTCGGTCCACGCCGGTGCGGGAATGTGGGGCCTGATCGCACTCGGACTCTTCGGCCATTTTTCCGACGGCACGCGCGGAGGCCACATGCTCGCCCAGTTGGTCGGCGTCGCCGCACTGCTTGGCTTTATGCTGCCCCTGCTCTACGCGGGAAACCTGCTGCTCAACCGGATTGCGCCGTACCGCGTGGACAACGATGGAGACTGGCAGGGGATGGACATTCGCGAACTCGGCGCGGGAGCCTACCCGGAGTTCGTCGTGCACGCCGACGAGTTCGTGCCGCGCTGATCGCTGGGCTTAGAAGATCAACTCAGAGCAGCCGATACGGACGTCCGCGATACAATCCCATCCGCTCGACCGACCGCACTCGGATAAGTTGCACACTGACGTTGTCATGTCCGCCGGCGGCATTCGCGGCTGCTATTAGCGTCTCTGCGGTTTCGTGGAGGTCCGGCACGGAGTTCAGCATCCACTCCATCGCCGGGTCGGGAACATATCCGTGCAGCCCATCGGAGCAAAGCATCAGCACATCGCCCGGGATGATATTGACGGTAATCGTGTCAGCCGCGACGAACATCTCACCCCCAAGACAGCGCGTCAGGATGTGCCGGTTTACGCCGGCCGCGGCGTCAGCTTTGGAAAGAATGCCAAGCCGGACCTGCTCATCCGCCATGGTGTGGTCGTGCGTCAGCGAGGCCAGTTTGCCACTGCGAAAGAGGTAGCATCGCGAGTCGCCGACGTGCGAGACGACAGCGGAATCGAAGCGCAGCGCACACAGCACCAGCGTACTGGCCATGTGGGCGCCGCCGGGAAGGATGGCCCCGCCAGGATCGGCGTATCCCGGATCCACCCGGCCAGCTGCGGCGTTTCCCTCATCGAAGACAGCCTGGTTGGCGTCCTGCACCAGCCTGGGAAGCAGCGACACATGCATGATGCCTTTGGGAATCTTGCGAAAGCCTTCCAATACCGTCTCGATGGCGAGACGTGAGGCCACCTCTCCTTTTTCCTGGCCGCCAACTCCATCCGCCAGCGCGAACAGCCAGCCCTGGGACTGAACCTGCGCGGGCGAAGATGGAACCACGTGACCGAGGAGGTCTTCATTGTGTTCACGGGTCAGGCCAGGGTCAGAGAGTTCTGCGAATTCGAGGTCGAGCATAGAGGTTGGTTCGCTTTCTGCAAGACAAATGCTATCGCCGGATGCAGTGAGTTTACGCCGTCAGCCAGCGTATCTGCATCTACGGAATCTTGCCGGCGGCTTTGCCAGGCCTAACGCAGCCGGCACACCTTCGCCGCAGCATTCGCGTACGGACAGTCGAAATTCGTCGCCGCTCCGGATTCCAACACAACCCATGACACACCCAGGGGACTGAGCGCCGCCAGGCGTCCCGTGTCCGTCATCGCGGGTCCACTCAATCCATACTGCGCGGCCTGTCCGATCTTCCACGCCTCAGTAAGTTCCGGCGCAATCGACGCCTCGCCCCCATCCTTGGAGTAGTCCGGCAGCGCACTCCGCTCGGCAATGGCACGAAAGCACTGAGCGTCTTCGCCCCGCGCATTGATATAGTCAGCATCCAGCGCGAACACCGCGTCCTTCGGCGTGTGCTCGCGGATCCACACAAACGCCTGCACCCACGCATTTCGCGACCCAATCCACGGAAGCTCCACATGGTCGGAATCGGGAAAAACTGTTCGCTCCGCCCCAAACATGACACCGCCCAGCAGCACCATCGCAAAACCCCATCGCCATGCGCTGCGTCGCAGCACTCGCTCTCCCATCTTCGCGCCCAGCGCCAGCACCATCACCAGATACACAATCTGAAAGGCGCGCAGGGGCTGCATCCGTGCCACCAGATGGGTCGGCGCGCCCGCCCTCGCTAACAGCATCGCAGCTATCCCGGCAGTCGCGCCCACTGCAATCGCCATCCGCGCCAGCGCTCGCCGCGCCTCCACAAACACCACAAGTCCGGGCGTCACACAACTCGCTTTCGCGATGCGGGCCAGCGCTACCGTAGGCCACGCCTGCATCGCCAAAATGACCAATGGCGCCGCCAGCCCCACCCACTCGAACCATCTCCACTCCGCGGGAAACCAGTACCTCCGCGTCATCGCAACCCGAATGTAGTTCGCACTCTCCGGCTTGGCAATCTCCTGCAACCAGGACGCCATCGCTAGCGCCGTAGCAGCGAATGCCGCCGTCCCCCATACCGGTACACCACGTCTCGACGACCGCACGCACACCAGCATCATCGTCGCACCCAACGCATACGCGGCCATCAAAGGGTGCATCGCGGCCGCCACCACAAGGCTGCCCACCCACAAGAGGAAGCCGCGCTGCCGCATGGTCGCCTTCGCGGCCCCGTTCCACTCCGTCATGTCGAGTGCGCCCACCAGCGCCAGCACCATGCACGGAGTCGAAAAGCTTCGCGCCGTCAAATACGGGTCCATCAGAAATAGCGCAGTCCCGGCGACCGGCAAAGCCAGCCAACACGCCAGCAGCGCAACCGCTCCGGCCCGCGTCGTGCGAGACGTCCAGCACCGCACCGCAAGCATCCAGGCCGCGAACAACGTCGCCCAAACGCTCGCCAGATGCAGCAGAAGAAGCACCATCGGCAAGCCTAGATGACTCAGCCGCACTAACCCTGCCACCGTGGGCGCGAACATCGACAGCCGCATCGGCTCGAGAACAAACGCGGTCCCGTGCGAATAGAGCGCGGGATCGAGCAGGCGCTTCACCCCGGCCATGTACAGGCCGCCATCTTCGGCATACGGATGGTAGCCATCCACCGCGACCGCGAACAGCGTCAAGCCGCTGACTAACAGCGCGCCGAAGCCACGTTCTTTCTGCCGCGACGCACGCTCGATATGATCGGACGCGAGCTGAGATTCTAACGACGCTACAAATGTGGCCAACGCCCACCGCTCCATCTGCCGCGGCCAGGTAGGCCGGGTCTTTGCGTGTCACTCTCCATGCTAAACGCAGCCGGGGTATAGTAGTTTCTTACCTGGCCCCACACAGCCATTCGAGGGAGAACATCGCAATGGATCGCAAGGAAATCGTCGCCAAGAAGCAGCAGTTCGTCTACCCAGCCGTCGCCAACTACTTCGCCGATCCATTGCCCATGGCCCGCGGCGAGATGCAGCATCTGTGGGACGTGGAAGGGAAGCGCTACCTGGATTTCTTTGGCGGCATCGTCACCGTTGGCGTCGGCCATTGCAACCCACGCATCACGGGCCCGCAAAAGGCCCAGATCGATAAACTTGGCCACACCTCCACGCTCTACCCGCACCAGACCATGGTCGAACTAGCGGAAAAAATCGCGCATATCACTCCCGGCCGCCTCGAGAAATCCTTCTTCACCAGCTCCGGTTCGGAGGCTAATGAGACCGCTATCGACTCCGCGCGCATGCACACAGGCAACCTCGAGATCATCGCGCTCCGCCACGCCTACAGCGGCCGGTCGGCGGTCACGCGTTCCCTCACCGGGATAAGTGCCTGGCGCAAGGCCTCGTATCAGGTTGGCATCGTCCACGCCATGAACCCATACTGCTATCGCTGTCCGCTCGGCAAGACTTACCCATCCTGCGAGGTCGCCTGCGCCAAGGACATCGAAGCCGTGATCGAATCCTCCACCTCAGGCGCCATCGCCGGCATGATCGCCGAGCCGATCCAGGGCGTAGGCGGCTTCATCACACCGCCGAAAGAGTACTTCAAAATCGCCTTCTCTATCGTCAAGAAGTACGGCGGAGATTTCATCGCCGACGAGGTCCAGACCGGATGGGGCCGCACCGGCAAAGGCTGGTTCGGCATCGAGCACTGGGAGGTCGAGCCCGATATCCTCACCGCCGCAAAGAGTCTCGGCAACGGCTTCCCCATCGGCCTCACGGTCGCCACGCCGGAAATCGCCAATGCCTATAAGGGTCCCACCATCGCGACCTTCGGCGGTAACCCCATCGCCTGCGTCACCGCATCTGCCGTCATCGACCTCATCGAAGAGGACGACCTCATCCGCAACTGCGACGTCGTGGGCACCTACCTCCACGACGGCCTGCTTGAACTCCAACGCAAATATCCCGTCATTGGCGACGTGCGTGGTATGGGCCTGATGCAGGCGATGGAACTCGTCACCGATCCGAAGACCAAAGAGCCCGCACCCGCCATCGCCAACGACATGCTCGAAGCTGCCCGCGAGCGCGGCCTGCTCATCGGCAAAGGCGGCATGTACAACAACGTCCTGCGCATGTCGCCCGCGATGAACATCGCCAAGTCCGACGTCGACGAAGCACTCCGCATGCTCGACCAGAGCTTCGCCGCGGTCACACAAAACATGCTGGCGACCGCATGACGCCTGTATTAGCCTTGAGCCTCTATCTGAATACGCCTAGCGCTATTAGCCGTCGCGGGGATGGCGGCCATTGGCGCCTTCTACCTGTGCGTGCGGCTCTCAGCAACTCAGCTACACGTGAGTCGAGCGCTTCCAGCGACAAAGCCCATTCCAAAACCGGGACTGATCTCCATCGGCGGCGGAGCCATAGGATCCACCGGATGGATGGCAAAGACCATCACGCTTCCGTGGAATCCCGTGCAGTGGGCCAACCCAGTGTTATCGATGGTGACACCGGCCGGCACCGGTAGCGCAGTGAATCCAGTGAACGACCAATTCACCGGAAGTGGGGACAGTGAAGCGGGCGGATTGCTCAACGTCCCCGTCGCTACGAACTGTACCCCGGCAGCCGATCCACTATCCTGCGTCGCCGCCGGACTGATATCGATAGAGGTAAGCGCTCGGTTCGGGGTAAGCGCACATCCAGCAAGTACCATCAGCCCGAGAGACGCAATTTCATATAGACCCGAAGAGCGACTCATGTTGACGCCTCCACAGAACTATTGAAATCGTACGCTCTCCCGCTGCCCGCCGCCAGATTCGTTGCCTGGCGCCCCACGCCGCGAGCCAATTCCGCGTCGCGCGTCCGCAGCGGCTAAAATCGAACCAGTGACTTCGGCCGATCAACACTCCCATCTCTTAGACGACCAGACGCCGCCTGACCCGAGAGCCCACGGCCCATTCGCCGCGATCCGGCGCGCCCTGCCGGCTGGCGAGGTCATTCGCTTCCTCCTGGTCGGAGTCTCGAACACGCTGATCTCCCTGGCCCTCTACTCTGCGTTAGTCATCCTGTTCAGCCATCTTCTTCCCCACCGCGGTAAGCCGCTTATTGTGGATATCGCGTCGATCATCTCCAAGCCGATCGCAATCACGGTCGCCTTCCTCTGCTACAAGCACTTCGTCTTCCGGACCCACGGCAACTACCTCAAGGAGTGGCTCCGCTGCTTCGCCGTCTACGGCGTCAGCACCCCCGCGGAATTGATCATCCTCCCCGTCGCCACCAACCTCTTTCTTCACGTCACCGACCTGCGCCCCTACGCACCCTTCCTGGCCGGCGTGATCAACGCCCTCATCATCGCCAGCTACAGCTACTTCGCCCACAAGAAGTTTTCCTTCAAACGCTAGCCGCCGAGCCTGTCCCGCAGAAGTCCCTCTACATTCCCGCCCCTGTCATTCTGAATTTCGGAACCTGTCATTCTGACCCTGAGCGAAGCGAAGGACCCCCGCATTTCGCCCTTGCCGTTGCCCTATCCGTTGCCCTTGCCGTTGCCCTTGCTCCTGAGATAGGCCAAGGCTTCAGCCTTGGCCTATCTCAGGACCTGCGATCAAGGGGGCTTCAGCCCCGGGCCTTCGCCTCATCCAACCGT
>OCZT010002268.1_pt1 | contig 19955 bp, 13 predicted proteins | sample 1539031 | NCBI WGS metagenome assembly OCZT01 (sample SAMEA3539308, study PRJEB22396) | soil metagenome | biome: tundra; feature: field; material: soil | place: USA | collected 2010-05 | depth 0.15 m | reverse complement strand
AAAATGGTTTTCGATCAAAAAGCAGCTAAATTATCCGATGAACGATTGGAAACAGTTCTGGGTCGCTACATTTTTTCCAGGCAAAAAGAGCTAATTTTAGATTTAGTTGCTCCCCGTACTGGTGAGAGAATGCTCGGTGTTGATTGTGGCACAGGTAATTATTTGCAGCTTTTCCGCGAAAAAAGGTGTACGGTCACAGGTATTGATTCTTCCGCCGAAATGCTTAAAATTGCCCGGAACAAGCTAGGCGATAGTACTGAATTGATTCTTTGTAAAGCTGATGACCTCCCGTTTTCCGACAACGAGTTTGATATTGTAACCTTGATCACTTCTCTGGAACTTTCCTGTAATCCTCAAAAAGCTTTAGCTGAAGCTATCAGGGTCTGCCGGGGCCGGGTTTTTGTCGGTTTCTTGAATAATTATTCTCTTGTAGGGTCACAGCAACGCTTGAAGGAACTTTTTGGCTTCCCGCTTACTTCCAATATCCGTTTTTTCAGCCATGACGAAATTAAATCAATGGTGGCTGGCCTAATCGGCTCTCCTTCCATTTCGTGGGGGAGTGTCATCTATTTCCCATCTATTGTTTATGACTTTTTAAGCGAACTGGACGAACTATTCCCATTGAGGAAAAATCCATTCGGTGCTTTTGCCGGTTTAATATTTCCGGTAAAATACACTTACCGGACAGTGCAAAGTCCCATTATGGAATCATATGAGCTCAAAGCTGAATCGCCCAGGACAGCTCCCGAGGCAATTCGGGGAATGTTAAAGGAGGCCGATAAATGATCAAGGAGGCAATGCTCTACGAGAAGCTCGTGGATCAGAAAGTGCGTTGCAATTTATGCGCGCATCGATGCACAATCAAGCCCGATAGACGGGGCATTTGCGGTGTACGTGAGAACAAGGATGGCGTTCTGCATTCACTTGTTTACGAGACTCTGATTGCTGAGCACATTGATCCTATAGAAAAAAAACCTTTTTTTCATGTATATCCCGGTTCCAGATCCTATTCTATCGCTGCCGTCGGCTGCAATTTCAAATGTGATTTTTGTCAAAATCATGAAATTTCGCAAATGCCGCGTTCCACTCTCATGATTATGGGCGAGGATATTCCCTGCGCTGAGATAGTGGAGCGGGCAAAAAAAAGCGGATCAAAAACAATTGCGTATACCTATACCGAACCTACGGTTTATTTTGAATTGGCTTACGAAACGGCAATACTTGCCTGCAAAGAAGGCTTGAAAAATGTATTTGTCACCAATGGCTTTATGACTGTAGAGGCAATCAAAATGATTGCGCCATATTTGGCCGCGGCCAATGTGGATTTAAAATCTTTTCGTGATAATTTTTATCAAAAGCAATGCGGGGCCAGGCTAGGACCGGTTTTGAAGACCCTGACAACAATGAAGCAGATGGGAATATGGTTGGAAATCACCACGTTGCTTATTCCGGGTTTGAATGACAGCAACGAAGAGCTGAAGGATATCGCGCAATTCATTGCCGGATTGGGAAAAGAAATACCTTGGCATATCAGCCGTTTTCATCCTCAGTTTAAAATGCGCGGCGTACCGGTAACTCCGCTGACATCATTGCATCGAGCCGTAGAAATAGGAAAACTGCAGGGCCTGAAATATGTCTACAATGGCAATGTTCCGGGAGATGAGGGCGAGAGCACTTATTGTTCAAATTGCCGTAATTGCTTAATTGAACGCTATGGTTTTGATGTCGTCAGCACTAATCTTACGGGAAATAAATGTTCGAAATGTGGAACTGAATTGGAAGGTATTTTCTAAAAAAATCAAGTCATTACCGGTTTTGTTTCCCGCTTAATTTAAAGATCGGACAAATCATCATTTTTTAATAGCTATTTCCTATAATATTTATTATGGCTGTACCCGGTTTTTGATTAAATAATAGATATTTTCTTATTTTATTAAATTTAAGAGAAAAAGATCAAATCACTACATATTGTGGTATGGTTTTTTCGTTAACACATTTTGTTGTATTTTTTCTTTACAAAGGAAAGTTCTTTTGTTAGGATTTTGCAAAATTTGATCTTAGGCTTTAATAATAATCATGAAATTAAAGAGATTAGAAATATCCGGTTTCAAATCATTCCGCGACAAGGTCGTCCTTGATTTTTCTGAAGGCATTACGGCTATTGTCGGGCCAAACGGCTGTGGTAAATCTAACGTTGTGGATGCCATACGTTGGGTAATGGGTGAACAACGGGTTAAAGCTCTGCGTGGAAAGAAGATGGATGACGTTGTTTTTAACGGCAGCCAGGACGCGGCTGCGGTGAGCATGGCCGATGTCACCATGACGTTGGAAGGAAATGATAAAAGCTTTCCCGGAAATTATGCGGAACTTACGGAGGTATCCGTATCCCGCAAAGTCATCCGCGATGGTGATAGTGAATATTATATAAATCGCGTTCCCTGCCGTCTGCTGGATGTTAAAGAATTTTTTATGGGTACAGGTGTCGGTGCCCGGACTTACTCATTAGTTGAGCAAGGTTCAGTGGCGAATCTTGTCGAAGCCAAGCCCGAAGATCGCAGATTATTCATCGAAGATGCCGCCGGTGTTTCCAAATATAAGAGCCGTAAGGATGCCGCTGTCCGCAAGATGGAAGCAACCAAACAGAATATTTTACGGCTCAATGATATCAACAAAGAAGTAAAATCCCAGCTCAACGCCATTTCCAGACAAGCCAAGAGGGCCGAGCAGTACAAGGAAATAAAACAGCGCATGAGAGAAACTGAATTGACTCTTGCCCTGCAGGGCTATAATGAGCTTACGGAAAAAGGGACATTCCTGCAAGCAAAGCGCTCTGAGATGCAAGAGCGCGATAACGGCGTGCGGGCCAATCTGGAGGCTAAAGAATCGGCGCTGGAAGAGATGAAGGCGAAGCTGATGGAGAATGATGAACTAATCACCAAAAGTCATCAAGAACTCTATGAAGTTAAAAATTCTATTACTATCAAAGAAAAAAATATTGAATTTTCACGTCGCCAGATGACTGATTCATCCGAGCGCAAGCAAAAGAATCTCGCGGAAATTGATTTGATACAGGCAAAAAAATCGGATTTGATTGTCGAAGTTGAAAACCTGCAAAAAAATGCCGCTGAAGCATACAGCAAGACGTCCGCGCTTAAAGAAGAACTGGACGAAGGCCAGCAAAAGGTTCAGGCACTGCTCAATGCTGACAAAGAAATAAACGGCCAATTGGAAGAAAAGAAAATCCATTACATGGATGTTATGACTGAGAAGGCCAAGCTCAACAACATGATTTCCAGTCTTAACAAAAGCATTGAGGATTTAAAGAAACGAGAAGAAAGGGAAAATCGCGAAATCGAAGAAGACAAAAAGAGGCTCTTGGAGCTCACCTCTAAATTGCAAACATTAAATGAAGGACTGGTAACGGATGAAGAAGAATTAGGCCAGCTCATTGAGAAAAAGGAAGCAATTTCGGCTGAATTCGAGCGGGCCAAAACAGACTTGCAGTTGATCGAAGAAAGAATTGCGCAAATTAAGGAGGAGTCCGGCAGCAAATCATCCCGCCTGCAATCGCTTGCGGAATTTCAAGAAGCTTATAAATGGTCCAACGAAGGCGTCAAGAAGGTTATTGAAACGCAGGAAAGCTCGGACAAATTCTATGGAGTTGTGGCTGACCATATCAATGTTCCCCGCGAATATGAGGCTGCCGTGGAGGCGGTTTTGGGCGATAAACTGCAATATGTTGTGGTCAGAAATCAGGAAGACGGTGTGCGTGCTATCGATTATCTGAAGAATTATCAGCTGGGCAGAGGCAGCTTTATGCCGGTCGAATTACGCGGAAATTATGACGTAACTTATAGCGCCGAGTATCTCCAGGACGCGGAACCATTACTGCAGAAAGTAAAGTTCAAGGAAGATTTCAAACAAATTGCCGATTGCCTTTTAGGGGATGTTCTGTTAACGCCGACAATTGAAACCGGCATCTCGTTGTGGAAGAAAAACGGTTTCCGGGGCACTTTTGTTACCCGGGAAGGCGATATAATCAGTCCGCATGGAGTATTGACCGGTGGCAGCGGATCGGCAGTGGAGAAGAGTCTTCTGGCTACTAAAAGGGAGATTGTGGAGCTGGAAGCCGAGGTATTGGCTCTGGCTGCAGAATTGGATGATCAGATCAATCAAAAGAAAAAACTTGTTTTAGCAATTTTCCGTTGGGATGAAGAACTAAGCCAGATAAAGAACAGAAGCCACAAACTGGAAATTGATATCAACGGCAGGAAAAAGGATCTGGAACGTTTCGAAGATGAAGCGGGCAGGTTAAAGCAAAGAATAACTGTTCTTGAATTCAACCGGCAAAGCATAAAGACTGAAGAAGCGGAAGCTGAAGAAAGACTAAGTAAAATCCGGACAGAAGTTTTGCAAAAAGATGAGGATGAAAAAGCGCTCAATGGGGTTATTTTCGTATTTAACGCGCAAAGGGACCAATCGAGAAAATCAATCGATGAACAGGAACGCCAATTAACAGGTAAAAAAGTTCTTCTCGCTTCTTTGGAAGAGAAAAAAGAAGCTGATCTGCGAACAATTTCACGTTTGCAAAATGATATCAGCCTCATTGAAAATGAAGTACAGGTGAAACGCGAAGAAATTGCTTCTTGCGAAAAGCAGCTTGCTGATTTTGCTCAGACGATTGAGACTGAGCAAACGGCGCTGCAGCAACTCTACCAGAATTATGCTACATGCGAAACGGCTTTAACTCAGATAAAAGCCAAACAAAGTCAGGAAGACGGGCAGTTGAAAGTACAAGAAAATGAAATAAGGGATATTAAAAAGAAACTTGATGAATTGCGGCATAAAATAAATGAGTTGGAAATTCAATGCCGGGAATCAGCCTTAAATAGTGATAACTTGAAAAGAGCGGTCGCGGAAAAACACAACGTTGATCTCGATAGCCTCGTTCCCGGTTTTTCAAAGATCGATGACGAGAAGCTGGAGGAATTAAGCGCTCTGCAGGCGAAAGATAAACAGACGATCGATAATTTTGGAGAGGTGAATTTACTAGCCCTCAATGAATATAAAGAACTTGAAAAACGTTATCAATTCTTAACCGAGCAGCTTATCGATTTGAACGCGTCGCTTGCTTCTTTGCAAAGAACAATCACGCGAATTAATAAAATTTCCCGCACGAGATTTGCAGAAACCTTTGCCGCGGTTAACGCGTGTTTTAAGGAAGTATTCGCTCATGTTTTCCCTGGTGGCCGGGGAGAGCTGCAGCTTACCGATGAAAATGATCTGCTGGAAACGGGCGTGGATATTGATATCCAAATTCCCGGTAAAAGAGCGCAAAGTATCAGTTTGCTCTCCGGCGGCGAAAAATCACTGGCAGCTATCGCGCTCATATTTGCCATCTTGATGTACCGTCCTTCTCCTTTCTTGATTCTGGATGAAGTTGATGCCGCACTCGATGATGCCAACACCAATCTCTTCAATCGATTGATTAAAGATGTTGCCGGGAAATCTCAGGTTGTCATGATTACGCACAATAAGAGCACCATGGAAGTTGCCGATACACTCTTTGGCGTAACCATGCAAAAACAGGGTATATCGTCTTTAGTTTCGGTCAATCTGAATTAATCCATTCCTTTACTTCTGCAAAAAAAATCGTTATGAATAAACAAATCGATGGAAGGTATTTTCATAGTGAATAATAGTTTTTTTGAAAAATTAAAGACAGGGCTCGCGAAAACCCGCAACGCCCTGACGAAAAATCTGGATAATCTTGTTTTCGGTAAAAAGGTTTTAGACGGGGAACTTTTTGAAGAACTCGAAGAGCTGCTGATTACAGCGGATATGGGTCCACAATTTGCTCACGATCTGATTAACGATGTTAAAGAAAGAATTGGCCGTCACGAACTCCAGAATACCGCGCAAATCAAAAAGATTCTGCAGGAGCGGATGGTTGGTATATTGCGGCAAATGGAGAAGCCTCTGACTATTCCTAAAGGACAGCCCTTTGTGATCATGGCAATCGGAGTCAACGGCAGCGGCAAGACAACAACAATCGGGAAACTGGCCAATTTGCTGGGCAGTGATGGTCATGAGGTCATGCTTGTTGCGGCGGATACCTTTCGGGCAGCGGCAATAGAGCAGCTGGAAGTCTGGGGTAATCGTGTTCAGGCGCCGGTAATCAAGCAAAAAATAAATGCTGATCCCGCGGCGGTTGTGTTCGATGCCCTGGCGAAAGTTAAAACCGGCTATCGCGGAGTTATAATTATTGATACTGCCGGCAGATTGCACACCCGAGTTAATTTAATGGAGGAGCTCAAGAAGATAAGGAGAGTTATTGGTAAGGATCTTCCGGGGGCGCCTCACGAAATATTACTGGTTCTTGATGCCACAACCGGCCAAAATGCCGTTATTCAGGCGAAAATCTTTAAAGAAGAAATAGGCGCATCCGGTATTGTCTTGACTAAGCTCGATGGAACGGCTAAAGGTGGAGTAGTAATACGAATTGCCAGTGAGCTTGCCCTGCCTGTCCGCTATATAGGAGTCGGTGAAGGATTGGATGATTTACGCGTTTTTGAAAGTAATGATTTCGTTACGGCTCTTTTAGAGTAAATAATTTTCCACATTTGGCAATATTTTATGATACCATTTCGCTTTCAAAGGATAATGAGGCGGCAAGGAGGAGGCTCCGTAGGCATATGTGCGCCACGCTATAATGGCGGGCGCACCGGTAAGGGAAAGGTCTGTTTTAATTGTGCCCCCTTTGGGGATGCACTCCCGGAAGTAATACGTTGAGGAAGCCGCCGATGATGTCAACAAAGTTAGCCAAAGAAAGCGAATTGGTATGAATAAAATCTTTGCCATAGGTGACATTCACGGCTGCCTGGGAAAGCTCCGGCCGCTGATTCAGAATATAAACGCTGATCCGGAAAACGATACAATTGTCTTTATCGGCGATTATATTGACCGGGGGAGTGCTGCAAGAGAAGTTGTTGATTATGTGATCAAGCTGAAGGCCGAATATAAAAATGTCGTCTGCCTTTTAGGAAATCATGAGTATATGTTCCTGCGCTATCTTGATGGTCTAGATGAGGAAATGTACTTATACAATGGGGGCTCTGCCACTTTGTTCTCTTATGCGGTCTCACTTTCAGAGACGCTTAAGGAAAGAAAGGCAAAAATTCCCCGGGAACATTTAAATTTTTTTGAATCGCTTTTACCGCATTACGAGACGGATAATTATCTATTTGTCCATGCAGGCTTAAAGCCCGGCTTGATTTTAAGCCGGCAGACAATACACAATTTGTTGTGGGTACGGCACGAGTTCATAGATACGGATTATGATTTCGGTAAAATGGTCGTCTTTGGCCACACTCCCTTGAGTTATCCTCTGATTATGCCGAATAAGATAGGGATTGATACTGGTGCCGTTTTTGGCGGTAAACTCACTTGCATTGAGTTACCGGCGGTTAAAATCTATCAGGTGTAAAAAATGAAAATTATTGAATGTGTTCCCAACTTCAGTGAAGGTTGCAATCAAAACAAGATTAAAGCTATTGCGAAAATATTTGAATCTTTTCCCGGCGTGCGGCTGGTTGATTACAGCAGCGATGTTGACCACAACCGGAGTGTCTTTACTTTTTTGGGACAGCCCGCTGATGTATTGGATGCCGCGCTGGCAGCTTCAGGCAAAGCACTGGAGCTGATTGATATGCGCAAACAGGCCGGCGTTCATCCGCGATTGGGGGCAGTTGACGTCGTGCCCTTTATTCCGCTGGGAAAAACCAAGATGGAAGACGCCGTCGATTTGGCGCATACTTTCGGGCGTAAGCTCAATGAACTCTTCGGTGTCCCTGTTTATTTTTACGGTAACGCGGCGTTAATTCCCGAGCGCGGCGAACTGGCGATTGTCCGGCACGGCGGATACGAAGCGCTGTCGAAAAAAATGTCCAATCCGGTAGATGCTCCCGATGTAGGCAAACCAAAATTCAACCCGCGTGCGGGCGCAACGGTTGTAGGCGCGCGAGAGCCACTGGTTGCTTATAATATCAATCTCAATTGTGATGATTTAAGGCTTGCTCAAAAAATTGCTTCACAAATACGGGAAAAAAGCGGTGGTCTGAAGCATGTGCGGGCAATTGGTGTTATCCTGAAAAGCCGCGGCATCGCGCAGGTATCGATGAACCTGACTAATTGCAAGGAGACGCCGCTCAAAGCCATTTATGATCAGGTAGAGACGCTGGCAGCTGATCGCGGTATCGAAATTTTAGAGTCGGAATTGATTGGCCTTGTGCCGAAATGTGCTTTTGCCGGGACGAAACCAAAAAACCTCAAGCTGGTTAATTTTGATAAAGAACGTTTGCTCGAAACTCACTTAAAGGCTTTCTCCGGTTAGATGGTTGACAGTCTGAGCAAAGCATGTTATTTTACTCCATCTTTTTCTTCGCCTTTTTGCTATCATTTTTTATTGGAAACCGGAATTAAAGTGAGGCTCCTCCGTTAAAAAAAAGTTGCCCCTGTAGCTCAGTAGGATAGAGCAACGGATTCCTAATCCGTGTGCCGCGCGTTCGACTCGCGCCAGGGGCACCAATTTATTTATGCTGTCAGTCTGTTCCTGTATGTTTTGTTTTCTCCAAGGAATACAAGATATAACTCAATGTCATTGACTTAAACAACAGCTCCCCTCTTTACTGAAGAGGGGTTGGGGGAGATTTTCCGGAATGCCATAAAAATCCCCCTTTATCCCCCTTTAAAAAGGGGGACTTGAAAGGTAAAAATCCTTAAGTCAATGACATTGAGATATAACTGCCAGGCGAAGCCTAATCGGTGACAACTTATTTAAGTTGAATGCAGGGCACAAAAATCCTGTCTGATTTTGTCCCATTTTAACCATCTTTTTGTTTTTGTTAACTTAACATCTCATTTTTATAACATCTATTGCTTGTTTTAAGCCCTAAAAATTGATCTTAAGCCTAAATAGCATAAAAAGGAGAGATGTAGTTATCGCTCATGTCGTACTGCAATTGGTGATTTTAGGGACAGTAAAAGATATAAAGCCTTACAGTGGCGAGCAAAGGTACTGATGAAAGAGCCTCAATTCCGGCCGAAATAATCGATGAAATTTGCCATTTATTATGATATAAAAAAAATTATAGGCTTATGGGTCTGACGAGATGGGGGAGTATCTCTGTGTATGGGTGGCGAACCGGAAATGGCTTCTCCATGCATGAGAGATATTTAGTTTTTGTTTGGTATGGTCAAGAAAAGGATAGCCTTAAAGTACTGTGGCGGTTGCAATCCAACATTCGATCGCGTGGGGTGTGTTAAGAAAATACAATCTGCGGCAGGAGATCGAATAGAGTGGGTTACTCTTGATGATGGTGAGTGGGAGAAAATATTGCTAATCCACGGTTGCAATACGGCATGTTTAGAAAAAAACTTTGATTTTTTAAAACATGGAAGAGTTTTATCAATTAGAAACGATGATTATGATTCGGCTGGAATCGTTAAAAAATTATTAAGTGAGGAAAAATGAAGATAAAAACGAAAGAAGATTATATAGAGAGCCTAAAGAAACAACATGTTGTCATCTATTACAACGGTGAGGAAGTAAAAGACCGGACGACCTTCCCGGCATTTGTGCCGCATATAAACTCCGCAGCCAAAACCTATGAACTGGCTCTAATGCCTGAACACGAGGACCTTTTGACTGCTACCAGCAACATCACCGGGAAGAAAATTAGCCGTTTCACCCATATTCATCAGTCAGTGGACGACCTTATCAAAAAGGTCCAGATGTTGAGACTAATCGCCCATGAAACGGCAAGCTGTTTTCAGCGTTGCGTTGGTTTCGATGCTCTCAATGCCCTTTATATGACCACTTACGAAATAGACGAAAAATACGGGACCAAATATTTCAGCCGTTTCTCGGAATATCTCAAAAAAATCCAGGACGAGAATTTCATGCTGGTTGGCGGGATGACTGATCCGAAAGGAGACCGTTCCAAAAGACCGAGTCAGCAGGCAGACCCCGACCTTTTTACGCATGTTGTCGAGAAGCGGAAAGACGGAGTTGTGATTCGTGGCGCCAAGGCTCATCAGACCGGCGCTGTCAATAGTCACGAAATCATGATTATGCCTACTCAGGCCATGGTAGAAGGTGACGAAGCATATGCTATCGTGGCAGCTATTCCTCTCGATGCCAAGGGTGTTACTTTGATTTTCGGTCGCCAGACCAATGAAGAGAGAAAACTGGAATGTGGCATTGACGCTGGGAATTGTGAATTCGGGGTGGTGGGTGGAGAGGCCCTTATCGTGCTGGAAGACGTATTTGTCCCTTGGGAAAGGGTATTCATGTGCGGTGAAATCGATTTTACCGGGTTCCTCGTTGAAAGGTTCGCCACATTGCACCGCCAGAACTATGGTGGCTGCAAAGGGGGCGTATCCGACATCATCATCGGCGCCAGCGCCCTGGCCGCTCAGTATCAGGGTACGTTGAATGCATCGCACATCAAAGACAAACTGGTCGAAATGATGCATCTGGCGGAGACTGTCTATTCCGGGTCGGTAGCCTGCTCGGCCATGGGATCAAAAACCAAAAGCGGCGCCTACTATCCGGATCCGCTTCTCGCGAATTGCACAAAGCATAATATCACCCGAAACATCTATGAAATATCAAGACTGGCCCATGATATCGGTGGGGGCATCATGGCGACGCTCCCATTCGACAAGGATCTGCGCAGTCCGAAAATTGGGAAATATGTAGAAAAGTACATGAAAGGCATTGAGGGTGTTTCTACGGAAAACCGGATGAAGGTTTTGCGGCTACTGGAGAACATGACGGGCGGAACGGCACTCATTGAAAGCATGCACGGCGCCGGTTCTCCACAAAGCCAGCGTGTCATGTATCAGCGGCTCGGCAAACTCAGCGATAAGATGAAAATGGCTAAAAAAATAGCGAAAATCAAAGACTAGCTTGTTGATTGCGGCAAGTCATATAGTCGCAGCATTCCCTGTGCATCAATTCATAATCAGAAAAAACAAAAGGGAGTAAGTTTTATGCTTGCTCCCCTTTTATTACAGTCATCGAAATAATCAATAAAATATGGGTCTGGACTAGTTGACCAGCATTAAATATACTGAAAAGCTGGTCATGACAATAACTAACAAGTATGTAAAACGTTCAAGAATTTCTGAATGAAAAATATATTCTTCCTATTTCGTCTTCCGCGTTGGCATGTAACCATGCATGATCTCGATGTTACCCTTGTATTTGTCCTTGTCTTTGACAATCAATCCCATCTTTTCCAACTCTGTAATGTCCCGTATTAGTGTTGTCGTGGAAAGTATCGCATATTCCTTTGCCAGAATGCCGGAACTGGCAACAAGATCGTCGGGGGTATTCCATCTCTCCACGGGGAATTGCAGGGCAAGGGTGCGTTGTCGTTTTACAATCGCGCGGGTTTTCCCCTTCGCCTTCTTGCTGTCCAGAACATCGTAAATGAATTTATGCCAGGACATTTCTAGTAGGTTTTTCTGAACGATATCCAGAACGCCTTTTAATCCATCACGGAACCCCTGAACGGCATACCTGACGAAACCGGAAAGGTCTCTTCCACGGACGCAAAGATCAAGCTGACGGTAATATTCCTGCCGGGTATCGTTGTAATGATTTGATAGGATGTGCGAGGCAATATCAGGCAGGCCTGCCCGCAGAAGTATATAGAACTCGATCAGCCGGGCTGTCCTCCCGTTGCCGTCTCCGAAAGGGTGAATCATGGCGATATATATATGAGCGACGATAGCCTGAATAACCTGTTCCGGGAAAGATTGTTTTCCCTCTTCATAGCGAAATGATTCCTTCATCCATTCACAGAACCGGTTCATCAAGGTCACAATATCCTCACCTTTCGGAGGCCTGTATTTGCCCACAACGACGTTGTGTCCGGTTGCCCTGAATTTGCCGGGCATACTCTGGAAGTGATCACCCAGGTTCTTTCCTACGGAGTAGTTAAATCTCTCAATCATCTCCGGGGACAAAACAAAAGCCTTGTTGTCAGTTATTACCTCCGAACGTATATTATTCAGGGCGTCAATGACATTTTTAACCTCAATTTGCAGATACTCTTTGCTCGGTGGAAGGTTTTTCCCTTCATCAACACGGGACACTTCTTCCTCGGACAGAGTGTTTCCTTCTATGGCTGTCGTCGCCCTCGCGCCTTTACGCAAGGATACTACCAGTAGCTGTTTTCTGTATTCCGGCGTGATAGGCGCAGAGGAAATGGCCTGAATTATGGATTCACACTGGCCGAGCATGAAAAAGGTTTCTTCATCAAGGCGCCAGTTCTTTTGAAATGCGATATGCTGATATTCCTGCATAATATTATCACCTATATGACCTCGTAATTATATGGATAATGCAAATACCATATAGTATTTGGTAAAGAATTTGTCAAGATAAAAACAAGGGTTGCAAATAAATAAAGGGAACGAGCATGGTCAAATCTTTTTTCTTGAGCGTGCCGAATACGGCAAGCAGGTAATTGAACAGCTTTCCGCAAAATTGACCCATAAGTACGAGCGCGGTTTTTCCAGCACAAACTTACGCTACTTCCGAACTTTTTACACGGTCTATTCCGACCGTATCCCTGAGATTCGCCACATCGCATGTGGCGAATTCAAAGCGTCCGGTAAACGCCACACTCAAAGTGGCGTTTTGGATGCCATGGCGTTAGCGGTCGAACAAGCCATACAACTGCGAGCCGTTCGCCGCAGGCAAACTCATGGGCATCAAAGTCTTGGATCACATCATTATTGGTGATGATGCATTTTATAGTTTTGCGGATGAAGGACTGATGGTTTAGTCTGTCCAATCAAAACCGTCCGTGCTAAATAGATGAGAAGAAATGGGTGCTGATCCCTTGTACTTTGCGTCTTATTACTGACGTATTTAACAGTTGCATTGTTTTTTAGAAGTTGTACTATTCGTGAAACTCAAATACCGCATCGGGGCGACAAATGTTTTGCGGCAATCTACTTAAAATAAATAACATGGGTGCATTAAATTTTTCGCCCCTGTTTATTTTGACTTGTTCATTATAAACTATATTTTGTTACTAAAGGAACAGAAACGAGTTGCTAATGCCGGATGTTCATTCAAAAGGACGGACACCGCGATACATCCCTCACATAATGGATCGATACGCACTCCATTTTTTGCGGTTAAAATTCCATTGACATACAAGACCGTTCTTCTTATACTACCTTCCATCATAAGCAATGTCTGATCAAAAAAATACTAAAACAATTCAAAGAACGGAGGCATAAACATGGCAGAAGAAAAAGGATTGAATAAACCGGTAAAATTGAAAGCGGACTTGGCGGTATTCTTGGGTGCTAGCTCACTTCCTCGTACTGAGATAACCAAAAAGTTGTGGGATTACATCAAGGCAAACAAACTACAAACCAAAACAATCAATGGTAAACCAGAAAATGCCGGCAAGAATATTGTGGCTGATGCTAAATTAATTAAAATATTTAACAACACCAAAACTACCAGTAAGACTGGCAAATTAACTGATCTTACAAAGTTAAAAGAAGGTCAAACTATCGATATGATGCAAATGGCATCTGTTGTTAGTGCCAATATCGAATAGACTAAACATATATAAGTGTTTTTTCAAAATAGGCAGGTGTAACAACCTGCCTATTTGTTTGCCACTTTCAGGTGAACATTTCTCACGGCGGTACTGGTTCTGGCGATCCGATCTTCAGCGGGTGATTTACCGTTATCTCGATTGCAGAGATCCGCACAACGGCTTTGCCCGTTCTATGTGATATTGGGGACAGCAGCGCCCTATTAATCGTAATTGGTGAAGTTTCCAATAAATTGACATCGTCCGCAATCCCCAGCTATTCCTGGAATGACTACATCCCTATTGCCCTCTACCATGGCCAATATCTCCAAATTTATCTTGTCAAATAAATAATTATGAGATACAATTAAATAAAATGAGATACAAGGAGGTAATTGTTATGCCAATGAGTTTGCGAATACCCATACAAAAGGAAAGCATGATAGAAAAAGCGGCAATAAAAGAGAAAAAAACGAAGACAGCCTTTGTCATTGAGGCAATTGATGAAAAGCTTGGATTGGTCAAAAACAGAGAAAGTGCCTTGCGTGATTTCGCGGGATGGCTTTCCAGCATAGAGGCGGAAGAACTGCGGCACTCTACAGATGTATTTGAAACTATCCAGGAAGGCGACTGGAAATGAGACTTATTCTGGATACGAACGTATATTCTGACTATGCGGAAGGGCAGCCTGATGCCGTTGATATTATCGCCCGCAGTGCGCGAGAGATTTGTTTTCCTGCAATCGTTTTGGGTGAACTTTATTACGGTTTTGGAAAAAGTTCCCGGAAAAAATTAAACGAAGAGAAGATTGAGCAATTTATTAATCTTTTTCATGTGAAAATAATCGCGGTAGATGAAAATGTTTCCCGTAAATATGCGCTTATCTATGAGTATTTAGAGAAAAATGGCTGTAAAATTCCGATTAACGATGTTTGGATTGCCGCTTGTTGCATGGCTGATGGCGGCACCCTTTTGACCCGGGATAAACATTTTAATAATGTCGAGCAAATCGAAAAGATCGTATTGTAATAAAAACATTAATGTTCATTGGGAGGCAGCATGTCGCAATATTCGGAAAAGTTAATTGAGTTTCTGCGCAATGACCATCCCGATCTTTCCGATTGGACAATAATTTGTGCGAGCGAAAGGGCTGTTGACCCTGTGCAGTATCTTATACACAGCGAACTTGGCGGCATTCTTCCAAAGGTCGAAGGCCTCAATTCATATATAACTAAAAAGATCGGCGAAAGATCGAATCTTCAACCTCTGCCGGGTGATGAGCGGCTCCTTTACTTTATCTCGTTCATTGCAGAAAGATTTCCGGATGAGCCATATCCCGCACGCCGCGCCGCTGGCCTTCTACCCCTTATTTCTAAACTTTCGGAATATAATATCGGCAGGAATACTATTTTCGGCGCAGAGCGGTTTACCGAGGATGAGTGGAATAGACTTGAGGAATACCTTGAAACTGCGCAGGATTTTCGCGTGTGGCTTTCCCAAACAGATATCTTCTTACCGGAACTGGAAATAGCGCGGCTAGATGAGATCACTCCGGGCGAAAAGGAGATATTTATCGGACTTCCCGAGATAACGCCAGTGACCGAGCGGTTCTACAGAAAGATAAGTAGAGAACGGTTATTTATTGATAAGCCGCTTTTCGGGCCCCAGTTAGCCGGGCCTGATAGGCTTCCGTTTGATTCGGCAAAAAATCTTGTTTTGTCATTCGGCGGCGGTGTCGAGCCCTCAGAAGGCGCAGGCATTGAGCTGATCAGGCTTGCCGGACTTCATGCTATAGTTGACCTGGTCACGCTTGAGGTCTCCAATTTTCTTAAAGAGCGGTCGGCAAACGATCAGCTTATGATATATCTGCTTGATGAGTCGCTCACAACAATGCTTTGGAATAGATCGCTTCGCCTGTTCGCCAATGCTGTCAATCTTGCTGTCTGGCTGCCGTTTTCGACAACTTCGGCAGGAAGAAGGCTTTCGGCTGAGATAGAAAAGGCTGAGCATTCAGGCCTAATACCAGATTTTAAGAGATATGCCATAACCTGCGCGATAGAATTATCAAGGAATAGAGAAAATTATGTTCGCGAGGAGTGTGAGGCGCTTGAGGCTGCCGTATCTTTTTCCACCCTCCTTGATGATTGGAAAGAGAGGCTGGGGTGTAATCTAGCTGATGCCGCGAAAATGCTCCTCGAAGCGAAAAAATTCCGCGTGACAGGGAGTAGATCGGCACCGGTACAGGTTGTCGGTTTCGGCCATGTTTCGGGAGAGAGATTCAGCCGGGGATTGATACTTCCTCTTGATAGCGGCATAATGCCGACACAGCCTTTTGAAGGGCCTTTCATAAATCCGGTGCATGTTCCGCAGATGAGAAAAAGTGTATTTGAATACGAGGACCTTCTTTTCAGGCAGCTTCTGGCACAGGGCGACAGGATCAAAATAGTATCGGTGAACGATACAATACGGGAAAGAACGCCGAGCTACTATATGAGCCTTCTTTCGCAGGAATTTGGAAAACCGATCACGGCAGTAGCTTTTAAAGAATCGCCGTCAAAAAAGCAACCCACTGAAAAGCCTGTGATAACAATTGATGATAATCTAAGGAACAGACTTAAAGATTTTACATATTCGTTTTCGAGCCTTTTAAAGATCCTTGCTTGCCCGTTTTTGTTCTACCATCAATATATACTCAGGATTGAACCACCTTCATTTATGGATGATGATGAGAAAATAAATATGCAGATGGGTAATTTTGTCCATAAATTCCTTCAACAACTCTCGACTGGCAGAAAGGAAATGCTGAATAAATGGGAGAGGCTTTTTGACGAGTTTTGGGAAAGTGATGAAAACGCCGAAGTAAGAGATATTGACGGGATAAATATCTACATGCTTAACGCAAAGATCTTATTAAAGGAGATATATGAAGACGAGTTAGAGTCAGACCAGCGCATAGTTTTTGCCGATAATGCTATATCGTGCGAGGAAAAATTCAGCGGCACGATCGCCGGGTGCTATAAGATAACCGGACGGTCGGACAGACTGGCAAAGATATCAGGGCGAACCGAGGTTATTGATTTCAAGTATTCAAAAAAGAAAAGCAGGTATAAAATCTCAGAAAAAACAACAGTGCTGGAACGCTTTAACGAAAAAGGTATTCTACACCCTGCGGCACAGCTTATTATCTATCAGCACTTTATTGAAGGAGTGGAAGGTGCCCGTTTTTATTTCCTGAAAGAATCCTCAAAAGATCGGGTTGTGGTACTCCCACTGGAGCAGAGTGTTACGGCGGATGAGCTTATGTCTGCTATAAAGGAGCGCCTTGACGCGATAATCGGCGGAAGTGAACTTCTGCCTGATCATAACTGTCAGGAGTGCGAATACTGCCTGTTTCAGGCATTATGCGGAAGGGCAAATTATTATAAGGCTTCACGGGGGAATAACTAATGGAAAGTATTCTTCTAACAGCTTCGGCAGGTTCGGGAAAAACAACAAGGCTCACCGATGAGGTGTTTAACAGAATATTTACCGGTGGAAAATTCATTACTGCCCTTACATTTACCCGTGCAGCCACAACTGAGATGCGCTCCCGTATAATGGAAAAGATAGCGTCAAAAAAAGACATGCTCCTATTGGATAGGCTGCGGCTTATTATGGAGGCGGGGCGCGTCGGGTATTCAACGATAGATTCCTTTTTTTACAGGCTTTTTGCTGCATCCGGTTTTGCGCCAAAGCTGGCTGACGAGAGGGCACAGATAGAATTATCCGGTGAGATAGAAAGCCTTTTCCGCGACGGCGTAATGCAAAGTGGGAAAGGAAATAAACTGATAGTGGCTGCCAAGATATTAAGAACAGACATTGATACACTTTGGGGTCCTCTTGCAGATGAACAGATTATCGAGCGCTGTCTTGCGGATATGGATAGGCTTGAAGACCTTGATGATATTATGATGCAGAACGGTATATTAAGAAATATGCTTGAATCTCTTAGTGAAAAGGCAAATAATTTGTCGGAATTGATCCCGGCTGGCCATGTTCAAAATAGGGTTATAAATGTTTTGGCCGATTATGACAGTTTTATTTCTAAGACAGTTGCAACCCATTCTGATCTGGAAAATTACACGAGCCTTGGCAAGAAGATAGAGTGGGATAAGAGCCCGTACTCAGATCTTAACAAGATTTTCAAGGATTACAGAAAGGTAGCCGAGAAGCTATCAATAAATAAGGCTCTTCTTAGGGAGCTTGCAGTTGCGTTTCTTTGCGAGATATATCTTGATGCGGCAGATGCTGTTAAGAAGGAAAAAGAGTTGATATTTTTCTCCGATGTGAGGAAACGCCTCCTTGCCCTTGACGATACCGCATCGAGTGAAAGGCCGAAGCTCATGAGCAACTACTTCTCCCTTGGGCTTGATAGGACTGAGCATCTTCTGATAGACGAATTTCAGGATACCTCGAAAGGCGATATTGCAATATTACTTCCCCTTATTGACGAGATTTTATCTGGTCATGGCGAGCGCGGCGAAAGATCTTTCTTTGCTGTGGGCGATTGGAAACAGATGATATACGGATGGCGTGGCGCAAACCGCGATGCGCTTGAACAGGCGCTTGGAAACTATATAGAAAACAGTATAATAACTGAAAGCTCGCTGAAATACAACTATAGAAGCACACCACTTCTTATCTCTTTTTTTAATAAACTTGTAGAAAATCTCTTTGCCGGAAAAGAGAGGAATGAAACGCAGAAACCGCCGGAAAAAACTAACGGTTTTGATGGTGTGACAGAGGTGAACCTTATCAAACTGGAAAAAGAGGGCACTTCGGAAGTCCCTTTCTATACCGCCATACTTGAGGCTCTGAAGGCAAAAAAGTCGGAGTACGGCTGTCAGTGGGGCGATATGGCGGTGCTTGCGGCTACCAACAACCATGTTCAGAAGATAGCATCTGAGTTTTTAAAGGAAGGCATCGGTGTGTCAGAGGTCAAAGGAAGGCAGCTTCTTTCGACAGAAGAGGGTGTTGCGGTAATGCTTTTCATAGCGGGTGTTCTTTCAAAAGATGGGAATACACAATTCGCTAAAATAGCGGCGCAGTCGCCGTTATGGAGTGAGGTATTCGGGAATATAGAGGATGTCAAGACTGAGTTTGCCAGGAAATTTCCCAAACCTTTCGGGATAATGGCTGTAAGTTGCGCTGTTGAGCTTTTGCGCGGGAAACTGCCTGCAACAATACTTGATATATGGCAGGATGAGGCACAGTCATTCTTTAGTGAAGGCGGCGCTGACGCGGATGGTTTCCTTTTACGGATGTTCAATATACGGTTTAGTGTGAAGGTGCCTGAGGCCGAGAATCGGGAAAATATTAAGGTTGATACTATCCACGGGACAAAAGGGCTTCAGTTTAAGCATGTTTTTGTTTTCTGGAACGAGGAAGAAAAAGAGTCGCCATTCTATCTGCATTCTGAGAAATGTAATGTGCAATTCACAAGTAGGGAGTTTGATTTCTGGGGCGCCAGCGAATCGGCCATTGCCAAGGATATTGTTAAAAATCGTGAAGCAAATCTGATGCGGATGCGCCGCGAGAAGGCAAATGTTTTCTATGTCGCCGCGACAAGGGCGGTACAAACACTCACGGTTTTTCTGCCGACAAATAAAGATGAGAACTACAAGGTTGTCCATCAGGCAGTGCTTGATACATTTTCGCGGTTTGCACCTGATGGCGTTAAAAAGGAGATTTGCTCTTTGTCCGGCCCTGCAAAAGAGGCTGAAAGCATAACAATATTTAATGTGCCCGAAAAACATAATAATGAACCTGATAAGTATGGCGAGATTGACCCGACGCTTATATCTGCCTATATTAAGGCTGGTATTATGCGTGGTGAACGGCTTCACCGCTGGCTTACTAAGGTTGTTGATCAAACTGAACTCCCGCCTGCTGGAGAGCTGAACGATGAGGAATATGGGGTAGCGATTCGTTTTGTCGAAAGGAGCGATGTTTCTGCCATAGCGTTTAGGCCCGGCAAGCTCTATATCGAGCAGCAGATATCGGATAAAAAGAACTTTGGTATAGTGGATAGAATGATAGTGTCCGATGATCTTATTACAATCATTGATTATAAATCGGGCTCAATGCGGGGGCTTAGGCACAAATACGATGAACAGCTTACGCGCTACACAAAGATCATGAAGGTGCTCTATCCGCGAAGAAAGGTCGAATATTATATACTTTCAATAGATATTTAAAACTACTCCCTTATCAGTCGACCTGATAAGGGAGTAGTTGCAATGACATGCCTAATACCAATTCGCTTTCTTTGGCTAACTTTGTTGG
>OCZT010002266.1_pt1 | contig 19957 bp, 20 predicted proteins | sample 1539031 | NCBI WGS metagenome assembly OCZT01 (sample SAMEA3539308, study PRJEB22396) | soil metagenome | biome: tundra; feature: field; material: soil | place: USA | collected 2010-05 | depth 0.15 m | reverse complement strand
CGATCTAGGTCCGCGTCGCGCAGGTTCGCGCCGCGCAGGTCCGCGTCGCGCAGGTCCGCGTCGCGCAGGTTCGCGTCGCGCAGGTCCGCGCCGCGCAGGTCCGCGTCGCGCAGGTCCGCGCAGCCCAGGTCCGCGTGACTTGTCACCGCCTTCTGCAGGGCGTCCTTCAGGTCTTCGGCTTCACCAGACCAGAGGCACGCGTTCGTCCACCACTTCTTGATTTCGATGTTCATGGTGTTTCTCCTGTTTTTTCGATTGCCAGAAACCGTCTGGCACGGGTGCGGCAGGAGTCCCGCGCGCAGGTCAGACGTTATCGGGCCAGTTCTCGGGGGCCGTGTAGAGTCGCTGGCGGTGACCTTCGGCCCGAACCTTCCGCTGTGTCCAGCCAAGCGTCGTCAAGGCTCGTCCGGCGCGGACATGGGTCGCGTGCGTCCGGCGCTCCACGGGGATTTGCAGACACTCCGTCATGATCAGGTCGATGGTCACCGTCAGGAGCGATGTGGTCAGCCGCGTTTTTGGAAGCCACGCTCTGATCGTCTCCTGCCAAGGGTCCTCGCTCACCAACTCGGCGTTCTTCATCGCCTGTATCGCCATTTCTTCGTGCGTCAAGTGCCATGGCTGTCCCAGGCGGAACTTGTAGACGGCTTCTGCCCAGAGCTGATCGCGATCCCTCTTCACCGCATCGGTGTCGATGTGGCGCACCGGGATCACCATGTATCGGCGGTTCCCTGTCGAGTCCTGGAGGAATTGCTCTTCGTTCGTCGTCCCCACGATCACCGAGGACCGCGGCGTGTCGATAATTGTTCGACCATACGGGGGACGATATTTGTCAGTCTGTCGCGTCAGAAACGCCTTGACGCTGCCCACGTTTGACCGGCGCACGGATTCCAGCTCTGCCCATTCGATGATCCAGGAATGGGCGACGGCAAGCGACGCGTCCTTGTTGTCGAGCGCTCCCATGTCGTCGGAGAACCACTCCTCGTTTGGCACCAAGAAGTGGAAGAACGAGGATTTCCGGGCACCCTGCGGGCCCTGAAGGATCAGGGCCGTATCGACCTTGCACCCTGGGTTCATCACCCGAGCCACCGCGCTGATGAAGAAGCACTCCAGGTATCGCTGGTGGATTTCGAGGGGCTCTTCGATCTGGAACGTCTCGTGAACGAGATTGGCAATCCGGTCCTCTTCGTCCCACTGCAGCGCCTTCAGGTACTCGCGGATGGGATGGTGCTGGGGGACTTCGCGGGAGAGCAGGAGCAAAGCTTTATCGATGTGCGCCTGGCTCCATTTCGTCTGCTCTGTGACGCGCTCCAACCGTTCGTGCAGGCCTGCCACCTCTCCGTCCATCACTGGTTTCCCCGCGACCTCGATCAACCGCGTGAACTCGTTGTATCGGACCGGCTGGCCTTGGAATTGGTGGCGAAGGAAGATGGCGGCATTCGAAACGCCGCACTTCGGGAGGCCGTTCTCTTGGGCGGGATTCCAGATCCCGAGCCAGAGCGTGGTGTTGACCTCGGCCTCGATCTCTTCGTCGGTCGCGTCCTGCACGCCTGGGCCCGAACCAGTGTCCATGGGCCGCCGCTGGAACTGTTGGGAACAGAAACTGTCCACGTTGGTCCATGCCATCCGGAGTTCATTGAACCCGCGGCCCTGGCAGTGGCCATGGGAGCACTTGACCACCGGCCACCCATCGCCCTTGTCGAGCAGGTACGTGTCCTTGGACCCCTGGAATCGATCTGTGTGCTCGTCACGCCACGGGCAGTCGATGAAGATCTTTCCCTCGCCGCCTTCCTCTGGGCGCGGGCGGGCTCCGTTGGCTTGTGCCCAGGCGACCAGGTCGAGGGTCTTGTAGTCGCCGGATCCGAGCGGGATTGAGGATCGCGCAGCTGGTGCACGCGTTGGCGCGACTGCAGGGGTCTGTGCGATCTCAGCCAACACCTGGTCGATGTCGATGAGTGCGCCGGCCGACCAGGTGGACCACGCTTCCCGAAGGCCTTCAGGTGGGCACGAGGGCAGGTAGTAGATCCGGGCAGGGTTCTTGCAGGCTACATCCGACTGCGGGCCATGCTCTTGGTGTAGGTGTTTCCAGACTGCGGGCCATGCAGATACCGGCACAGGCCTGGAGAACGGGAGAACCACGCGGAACTTTGGTTGTGCGAAGGAGTGCGAGTGCGAAGAGTGCGCAACGAACGCGAGGCCTTTAATCCGAAGCGAACCCAGGGCTTCGTCTGGAGTCGTGCCCGCGTCGAAGTCGAGGACCATGGCCGAGATCGAGACCACCGAGACGTTCTTGCGCGAGCTGGTCTCGGAAACCTCGACGGGCGCCCAAAGCGGGCCGTCCTTTTCCATCCTGACTGATCGCCCTTGCAGGATCTCAGACAAGGCAGTCCATGAGATGCCTTGATGCCGGACCCATCCTGCGGTCGTTGCATTAGGTACCGTGGCCCAAGCGAGATCCAATTGGTCCAGCGAGGTCAAAGGGTCTTCCCTGGAAGGCGAACAGTGACGGACAGCACGCCACGGTCGGGATCCCAGGAAAGCCCCGGCATCCGGCCATCGATCACCATCTGTCGCATCTGGGAGCTCACGCGGTCGCGAGGGATGGCAACACGCTCGATCACTCGAGGTTTCTGTTCAGCCGCCGCTTTCTGGTCGTCGGCCTTCCACTCCCGGCGTGTGCGGACCATCCGAGCGGAGATCTCTTCTTGCTTCGCAATGGCCGATGGGCTGGAATTGCGCAAGGATTCGAGGAGTTTTTCTGCCTGGGCAATGACCGTCTCACGACAGACCTTGGCGCCTGCCCGGCTCAACCGCTTCCGCGCTGCGTCCCAAATTTTGGGAGGGATCCACGCGGGCCGTAGGGGCTTACGCCCTCTTTTCTGCGGAGGCTTTACAAGGTGAGCGGTCTTCCGGCGAGCCCCCTTGACCTTTGGGAGGAAACTAAGCTGGATCTTTGCGCGCCACCGAGAGGCTGGCTTACGCTGACGCCCTCTTTGTTGAGCTGCACGGACGCCACAGGAGTACCTAGCCGCTTCGTCTGGCTGGAAGTAGACCCATATTTCGATCTGCTCGTACAAGCGCTCTCCTGTCGGAGATCACGCCTGAGGCTTGTTATTCGGCAAGAAGTAGATTTGCCAGACGACGCCCCAGACACAATCTGCTGTTTCGGTGCGCAAAAATGTATTACTGGACGCGATAAACTTCAACCGATTTTCCATCTTCGTCTAGTCGAGTTACGGGTTTCCTGTCTCGTTTCGGTCCTCGACATCAGCCCTCCGGTCCCCAGTTAGGCCGGAGGGCTCTTTTGTGTTACCAGATCTCGGGACGGCGCGCGGAAATTCCTGCCATTTCACCTTCATCCACGTCCAGGTAGGTCTGAGTGCTGCGGATGGATAGGTGCCCCAGGTACCGAGACACGGAAACAATATCTGCCCCACCCCGAAGAGCCTCGGTTGCACAGGCGTGGCGAAGGCTGTGGGCGTGGATTCGGCTTCGGACGCACCCAGATGGGTATGCGCTCTCCGAGAAGCCGCACGCCACCCCGTAGCGCCGCACCATGCTCGAGACCCAATCTGCCGAGATGGGCACGAGAGTGTGGGAAATCCAGACAAATTCCGTTTCTGGGCTCTCCTCTGCGCGTCTATGCAGCCACCGACCTAGCCATTCGATCCCCGCAGGTCCCAGGATGATGGTTCGGGGGCGTTCTCGTTTGGCCGACCGCACGTAGATTCTGCCGTTCGACAGGTCGACATCTCCCAGGGTCATGGCCACAGCCTCGGACCGGCGCAAGCCACCTTCCCAGAGTACCTGGAGCAAGGCGCGGTCACGAAGGCCCGCGAAGGTGGTGGGATGAGGTGCGCGCAGTAGTCGCTGCACTGCGTCGATGGACATCCCGTGGGAGCGGCTGGAAGACTCTGGACGCGGGAAAGGCAGCTTCTCCACCGGGTTTTTGTCGATCACTCCTTCCGAGTGCGCCCACCGGAAGAAGGACCGCATCGCGCAGACCGTGAGTCGGCGGTTCGAGGCGCTGATCTTTTTCCGGGCCCGCTCGACGAGATAGCCCGCACAATCAGCCATCTGCGTTTGGTCCAGAGCCCTGGAGCCAGGCTGGCACCAAAGCCACCGGGAAAATGATCTCATCATCTGGCGATACTCGCGGATGGTGCTTTCGGCGCGGTCAGACGCCTCCATAATCAGGGACCAAGCATCAATCAATTCTGTTGAACGGAGCACGGAACAACCTCCTTGGCCGTGGGGCCAGGAATTTGAATGGGGGATGATTACTGGGAATTGGGGGGAGGGCTACTTCAGTTCGTCCACTCGGTCCTGCATGGTCTTTGTGATCCAGGCGGAGGCAGACGAAAACCCCAGGCGCTTTGCAGTGGCTTCAATCTCTCCACGCAGAGGCTGTGGGATGGTCAGATTCCATGGTTTGGTCTTCTCTCCAGTTGGAGAGAGCGGCGGTCGTCCTCGTGGTGTCATGCCGATTAACATACGCATGAAAATAGCGAAAAGCAATTCTATGCGCATAAAATCAAATAATTTCGTGCGCATGGAATGATACTGCTCAAATAATCCAGGTAGCGTATTTATATGCGCATGAAATTCTAATTATTTGAGTTTTTTTAGGCGCTGGTCCGGTTGGTCCAGTTGACCAAAAAAGCAACCGGACCGGCTACAGCCCTTTATTTATGCCGTCTGGTCCAGTGGTCCGGTTGGTCCAGTCTCTTTTTTGAAAATCAGTATACAGGGTTGCTGTGGAGGAAACGCTAGAAGGCTTCAGCGTTTCCATTCTGGAAGCAAGTAGAATCTTTCGGAAAATCGTCCGGCAGACTGGACCAACTGGACCACCCTCACTATTCCGGACGTTCCCGACCCTCACAAAACCCCCACCTTCGGAGCATGGCCCGCAAGGGAGATCTCTCTGAACAGCAATGGGAAGAGATCCGGATCCTCTGGATCTCCACGGATAGGTCAAACTCCGACCTAGCCCGTGAATTCGGCGTCGGCGAATCAGCCATCCGAAACCACGCCAAGCGCTTCGGATGGGGACAGCGAAACGCAGCTGAACGAAAGCGAGTCACCGTCGCCGCCAGGATGGCTGGTGCGAACCCTTGTGCGAGCCTCGCACATCGCACACCACTCGACGCTGAGACTGACCAGGACGTCTCCGACATGGTTCTGTCCTCGGAGGTCGGGCGGCTGATCTTGCTCCGGTGCCGTAACCGCCTAGAGCGATACCACCTAGACCCGAAGACCGAACTTCCAAATCCAGACGATCCAGTCCTGGTCGATCCGAAGGACCTGAAGGCAACGGCGGACGCGGCTCGGAGTGCGATGGAGATGATCCGCCGCGCCCGTGGCTTGGATGCGCCAGCTCCGCCCCCCTCTCCTGAGACCTCGAAGCTGGAAATGCTCGCCGCATCCCTGGGCCGCGCCCGTGAGGCTCTGGCGTGCATCTGAGTCCGAAGCAACTCGGGACTGTCCTGGACTCCACCCGGCGCCTGAACATCTGGCACGGGGCCGTCAGAGCGTCCAAGACCATCGGATCAATCGTCCGCTGGCTCGAAGTCCTCGCCCGGCCACCAAAGGGTGGGCACCTGGTCATGGTCGGCAAGACCGAACGGACCATCAAGCAAAACGTGCTGGCTCCCATCGAAGACCTGTTGGGCTCCAAGTCCATCAAGCTCCTCCAAGACGGCGGAGTCATGATCGAGGGGCGCAAATGTCTCATGGTGGGAGCCAACGACGCCCGCGCCGAAGGCAAGATCCGTGGCGGCACGTTCGCAGCAGCCTATGTCGACGAAATCACCCTGATTCCAGAGGGGTTTTTCCGGATGCTGCTGTCACGCCTGTCGGTCTCCGGCGCGCTCCTCCTGGGAACCACGAACCCGGACAACCCCCACCACTGGTTCAAGCACGACTTCCTGGACAATCCCCGTCTGGACATGGCCGCGTTCCACTTCGTGCTCGAAGACAATCCATTCCTCCCTCCCGAGTACGTCCAGGCGTTGAAAGCGGAATACACTGGGCTCTGGTATCGCCGGTTCATTGACGGCGAATGGTGCCAGGCAGAGGGCGCGGTCTACGCCGACCAGTGGGACGACGACGCCTGCACGTTCACCGGCTTCCCTGCATCGCAGCGCGAATGGTGGGCAGCTGCGGACTACGGGACCACCAACCCGACCACCTACGGGCTCTACTCCCGGGACGCCACGGGCGCGGAGAAGTGCTGGCACGAGTACTGGTGGGACTCCCGGGCAGAACGTCGCCAGAAGACCGATGAGCAGTATGTGGACGACTGGTTCACCTGGCTTGAACGCGCCAAGGCAGACCTGGCAGCCGATGCGCGCGCCGCAGGCAAGCCCGTGCCCGACTGCACGCCGAAGTTCCTGCGCATCGATCCCGCGGCCGCATCCCTGCGTGTAGCCCTGGAACGGCGCGGCGTGCATGTGGAACCCGCGAACAACGACGTCCTGGAAGGGATCAAGTGCGTGGCCGGGAAACTCGCCAAGCGCGCGTTCCTGATCCACAAGCGCTGCAAGAACTCCACCCGCGAGATGTCCTCGTACGTCTGGGACGCAAAAGCGCAGGCCCGCGGCGAGGATGCCCCGCTGAAGACCGACGACCACACGCAGGACCGGCACCGGTACGCCCTGTACTCGCCTCGCTTCGTTCCCAACGCCCGGACAACGGGCCGCACCAACCTCTGAGGAGATCCCATGTCCGCTCCAAATTCTGTCGCCTACTCCAAGGAGAAGCTGGTCCTTCAGCTGCTCGAAAGCGCCTACCACGGCACGGGGGGCTTCGAGTACGCGACCGACGACAGCACCCGCGGGATGCAGTTGGCAGGTTCTTCCTCCGGTCCGATTGGCTCTTACCTGATTCGGCACCCTCGCGAGTCCGACCAGAAGTACCTCAACCGCCAGGCGATCGCCTACTACCTCAACTACCTGCAGCCGGTGGTGGACAGCCATGTGACCCCGCTCTTCCGTCGAGAGATCACCCGCACGGCAACGGCAGGAAATGGGGGGATGTGGGATGCGTTCTTCGAGGATGCAGACGGAGGAGGCCACGGCTTGGGCGACGTGATGCGCAAAGCCGCTTTTCCAGCGAAACGGGACGGCTTGCATATCCTGGTGATGACCGCGCCGAAGGACGCGCCGAGAACAGCGGAGGAGGCAATCAAGGCCCCGCCGTTCATATACGGAGTTCCTGCGCTGGACATCCTCTCCCTGCAGCGGGACCGATTCGGGCGCATTGCCGTTCTCCAGCACGCCGAGATGGTCACGGTCAACGGGGAACAGGTCCAGGGAGGCCGCGAGCTGCGTGCCGACGGATGGCGGACGTTCTTCGGCGAACAGACGATCGAGCAAGGAGCATTCGACCGGCCCTATACCTCGGCGCCCGTGGTGGAGATCGCACCGGGCGCAACCCTGCGCGGCGCGATGCTCCCCCGCTCCGAGTTCGTGGCTGTCGCGCGGTGCTGCCATCGCCTGTTCAACCTGTGCAGCGAGCTCGACGAGATCCTGCGGATGCAGACGTTCTCCATCCTGACCTACCCAGCGAAGGACGTCACCTCGATCACCGTGGGCACGAACAACATCCTGGGCTACGACCCGGAGTTCCGGGGTGCCACGCCAGCCTTCATCGCGCCGTCCAACGAGCCCGCTGCGGTGCTACAGGACCAGTTCGACCGTCTGGTGCGTGAGATCTACCGCATGTCCCTGCTCACCCACCAGACGGGCAGCACGAACAAGGGACAGACGCAGAATCTGGCGTCAGGCATCGCTCTGCGCATCGACCGGGAGAACCTGGATTCAGCGTTGGCTGACTTCGCGAACGCCCTGGAACAAGCGGAGAAGGGCATTGCCGACCTGTGGGCATGGATCACCGGGGAAACGATCACCTACGAAGTAGCCTATCCCCGCGACTTCACCCTGCAGGACATGGCGACCGAGCTCCAGCCGCTCTTGGACGCATGGGCGGGTCTGGGCGGACAAGGCCCCATGGCGCTCAAGACGGGCATCCTCAAGCGCATCGGCGGACTGGTGCTCGAGGACGACGAGGACGCTCTCGAGGATCTAGACGAGCAGTTGGAACAGATGGAGATCGACGCAGAGAACGCGCCGCCGCCCACTCCTGCACCCGGCATGCTTCCCCCGGGCACAGTCGTGGTCCCTCCGGTCGGTGGCCAACAAGCCGGTGACGACGGCACCAAGGGCAAGGAAGGCGCGAAGGCGTGATCGATCCCAGCGGCGGCCGGGATGCGCTGGCGAAGCTCCTGGCCGACCAGGACAAGGTCGTGCAGGAGCTCGCACAGAAGGTGGCCGAGGCAACGGCGCGCCTGGTCAATGCCGGCGTGCCTGCCAGCCAAGCCGTGTCCCAGGCGATGGCGGAAGCGGGTGTCGCTGGAACGCTCCAGGCAACAATGGGCCCCGCAGTCGTGCAGTCGTTGTGCGTTGGCGCGGGCATCTGGCCTCAGATCACGGCAAGCGGGATAGACGTCGCGCCCCTCGCTTCCACGGCAATGCACAGCACCTGGGACGGTTCGGGCCTCACCCTATCCCAACGGCTCTACGGCACCGAACAGGCCTTCAAGACGGATCTGATCGAGACGATCCAGGCGCACGTCCAGGCGAAGCAAAACGCGTGGACCACTGCGCGCCAGATCTACGACGGGTATGGGTTCGGAGGCCAGATCCACCAGGACATGCTTCCCGAGCTCCCGCAGGATCTGACGAAGCTCCTGGATCAAGCGCGGTCAGTGGTCACGCCCGAGGACTTCGCGCAGCTCCAGGCCGACGCCCGTGCCCTGAAGGCCTATGCCGAAGGCCTTCGGACGGCGCCACTGCGAAGCGCCTACACACAGTTCGCCGAAGCGGTACAGAAGGGCACTACGAAAGGGCTCGACCGCCTGGTGCGCACCGCAGCCGAGGAGAAGGCGCGGTACCACGCAAGCCGCATCCTGCGTACCGAGACGGCCCGGGCGTGGGGCCAAGGCTTCTTCGAGCAGGCCAGGACCACGGCACGGTGCATCGGCGTTCGGTGGTCGCTGTCCAGTGCGCACCGGATCTTTGACGTGTGCGACTTCTGCGCGGGTGCCAACCTGTACGGGATGGGCCCCGGCATCTACCCGAAGGACCGCTGCCCATCCTTTCCGGCGCATCCGTTCTGTTTCTGTGGCCTCACGATGGTCTTCAAGGGGCAAGTGCCCGACCCGACCCCGCAGGTTGGACCAGGCGGGAAAGCGTGGATCCAGGGCCTTCCGGAGGGCAAGCGCTCGAAGCTGTTGACCCGGCGCGGTGCGCAGGCTTTCCGAGGCGGACAGAGCTGGGAAGGCTCGCTGCGCAACTGGGATGGGATCGACCAGCATGTGCTCTCGAACGGGGCTGCGAGCATCCTGCGTGAAGTCAAGAACACTGGCGTACTGGACTGGCAACCGCCGTTGAGCCTTACGGAGAGTTTGGCTGCACCTGCGAGGAAATTCGTGGTTCCGACATCAGTCGGAGACGCCGAAAGCATGATCCGCGCCTTGGGCATGAAGGCTGATCTCACCGGGATGAGCCTGGACCACGCTCAGGACGTTTCCCGGGCACTGGTCAAGATGGTGGTGGAAGAAGAGATGCCGGTTCCCACTGGCGTTGCCATGGACTTCACGCGCGGCGGCGGTGCGATGAAGATCGCAGGCGACGACTCGACGATCATGCTTGGTGCAGATGCGGCCAAGCCTGGCGAGTGGGCGCGTCTACGGGAAGCCGGGAATGCGATCCAGCGGAGAAAGTGGGACGCATGGGCGATGCTTTCTGACGAAGAGAAGGCGGCACAGCTTCGAGCGGGAGAATTTGCTCCATCTCAACGAGGCAATGTGTCGGAGAACATCTACGACACCGTGATCCACGAATACGGCCACTTTATCCATTCGCTTTCCTGGGACCGAGAGGCGTCAGCGCTTCAGACGGACATCCTGGGGTTCCAGGATCTGACAGGAAGGACGCCGAAGGCGGTTTCAGCGTTCCGGAAATTTGCCTCTCCAACCACCAGCAAGGCTGTGGAGATCCGTGCCGCACTTTCCCAGTACGCGACCACGAATTTCGTGGAGACATTTGCGGAAGCCTTCAACGCGATGTATTCTAAGGGCGAGACTCTACCGAAGGATCTTGAACGTGTCGTCAGAACTGCAGTCGAGTTTGGTAAGCAGGCAGGAAAAGGTGCAAGCGCTAGGCCCTAGCCCTCTACAGGCCTGGTCGGATGCACAATCCGGGATCTTGGTTGAAGAACCCCCTCAGTCCGTTTGGGATAAGTTCTTTGTATGGCAAGATGCCGTTTCTGAAGCCGCTAGGGCCTGATCTAGCGCTCTAATTCTGGACGTGATCGAGCTTCTGTAACGCCCCATCTTCGGGGTATGACTCTTGCCGAAGCTCTCGCGAAACTGAACGGGCTTGAGGGCGGCGCCGATCTGGCTGCCGTCTTCCAGGCCGAACTGTCCACCGTCCGCCAAGAAGCCGCGACCTATCGCACTCGTGCGAAGACCGCAGCTGATAGGGTGGATGCGTTGGCGAGGCACGCAGGGGTCGATGCGAACGCGGAAGACCTGGGAGCGGCCCTGGAGGCTGTCTCCAAGGAGCGCCCGCAGCCCGGCACATTGAAGGGCCTGGAGTCCCAGATTGCCGCGCTCACAAAAACTGTCGAGGCCGAACGCGCAGGCAAGGCGCAGGAGACGACTCGACGCCGCGAAATGGTGGCACGCCAGCACGCCCTGGAGGCGCTTGGCAAGGTCAATGCCATTTCTCCCGAGGATCTGGTGGGGCTCGTCTCTTCGTCCATCGTGGTGGGCGAGGATGACATTCCTCAGTGGAAGAACTCGGACGGCACGTTCTCGCCCGTGGCGGATGGCGTGAAGAACTGGATCGGCGCGAAGCCTCACTTCGTGAAGTCGAACCAACAGGGTGGCCCGGGAGGCGGCTCTGTGCAAGGCGTGAAAGGTGGAGTGCCCACCATCACCCGCACACAGTACGATGCGCAGGTCTCGAAGGACCCGACGCTCTCCGCCTCCATCGCCGCCGGCAAGATCGCGGTCGTGGACGGCTGAAAGGCTGATCCCAAATGGCTACCAATACCCTTACCCCTCTGATCCCCGCGTTCATCGGCAACTTCGTCGACGTTCTCCGGGAATTCACGCCCCTCAACACGGTTTCCACCGGCTTCGGCGAACAGTCCGTGCCGTTGAATGGAACCGTCCTGATTCCCGACTCGGCGCCGGTCGTGGGCCAGAACATCACCCCGGGCGCGGTCGTCTCCGATCCTTCGGGCGTGGTCATCTCCAGCGCCTCGATCACGATGACGAAGAACCGCAAGTTCCCCTTCGCGATCACGGGCGACGACCAGCTGCGTGCCGCCGCCCATGGCGCCGACTTCAAGAACTTGCAGATCAAGCAGGCCGTGCGCTCGCTGATCAACGAGATCTGGGCGGACGTGGCTGCGCTCCACATCTTCGCCTCCGAAGCCGTGGGCACCCCGGGCACCACGCCGTTCGGCTCGGACGTGTCGCTGGCGACGAAGGCTCGCAAGGCGCTCCAGGACTCCTTGGCGCCGAAGACCGACCGCTCCTTGATCTTCGACACCAACGCCGAATCGAACATCCTCGGGCTTCCCCAGTACCTGAACTACTACCAGTCCGGAAGCGACCAGACCTTGCAGGAGGGAACGGTCGGAAAGCTGCTCGGCTTCAATCCGTCCGTGTCCTCAAGCATCGCGAGCTCCGTCAAGGGAACTGGCACGGCCTACGTGACCTCGGGTGTCCAGGCCGCAGGCGCCACCTCGGTTCCGCTGATCACCGGATCCGGCACGGTGGTCCCGGGCGACCTGGTGCAGTTCGCGGGCGACACGACCATCTACGTGGTCAAGACCGGCATCGCGGCCCCGGGAACCATCGTGCTGAACCAGCGCACCCAGGACGGGCTCGGTCTGCGCGTGCAGATCGCTGGTGGCGCGGCCATGACCATCCTGGGCAACGCCGCCCGGAACATGGCTTTCCACAAGAGCGCCATCGGTCTGGCCATCCGCCCATCGGCGGTTCCAGACGGTGGAGACGCTGCCGTGGACCGCGTTTTGATTTCCGACTCGGCACCGGGTGGAACTGGCCTGACGATTGCGGTGGCCATGTACAAGGGGTACATGCAGCAGATCTTCGAGGTCCAGGCGACCTGGGGAGCCGCTGCCATTCGTCCCGAACTCCTCAAGCTCATCCTGGGCTGAGAAAGGAATTGAACATGCCGCAGAACCAGATCATGCCCGAAGATGCGACCGCGAAGTCTCAGCCGGAGCCAGGGGACTTCCCGGACGACAACGTCGCCAAGGCCAAGACGTGGCCGCTGTACTCCCCCGATGGCGCCCAAAGCGTGATCGTGGACGCGAACAGCGACCTGTCGGCCTACGAAGGCTGGACCAAAAAGAAGAGCGCGTAAGCGATGGAACTGAGCCTGAGCCTCTACGACGGACCTTTGTTGGATGCGTTCCGCGCAGCCCCGCAGGTCCTTCGGGATCATCTTTCCGTGGCCGTTTGGTCGGGCGCGGAGGCGATTCAGATTGAGGCTCGGGCTACCCATCACTTTGTGAAGCGTTCCGGAGAATTGGAGGCTGCCGTAACCGCCTTGTCGGTTTCTGACACGACGGCGCGCGTCTTCGTGAATACCTCCCTTCCCTACGCGGCCTCGATCCATGACGGATCGGTGTCGCATTGGATCTATCCGAAGAACAAGAAGATGCTCCGGTGGCCGACTCCGTCGGGCGGATGGGGAATCTCGATCCATGGTGTGCACCACCCCGGCACCAAGCCAGACCAGTTCCTCTACGCCGCGGCGGAAGCCAAGCGGCAGAGCATTCAGGACAGCCTCAACACGGCCATCGGTGCGGCTTGTAGGGAGATCGGGGTATGAGCCACGTCGTCTCCGCAGACCTGAAGGATGCGCTGCTCCAGCCGTTGGCATTCACCTACCTCCCGGACGTGGAGCAGTGGATCATCGAGGAGGCGTCCAACGCTGGCGTGGACGGGGTGACCATCCCCATCCTGGCGACGCTCGGACCTCGCGCCAAGCGCGCCGTAGTGCTGCGCCTGGCTGTGGCCACCTGCCTGGGTGAGATGGGCCAGAACCAGCACATGTTGAACGGAAATGGGCAGGATGCATTTTCTGTCAAGCTCAAAGCCTACCAGAACGAACTCGATAAGGTGCTGATGAAGCTCACCGCCTCCGACTGGTCGGGAGACACCACCACCAGCCCGGCCAATGCCACACCGAACCAGCTCTGCGCGGAGATGTTCCGTGGCTGATCGGTTCGACTACGACCCCTTCTGGGGCGTCTTTGCGGACGACCTGGAGACTTACCTGAAGGCCGACTCCGGCGTGGTGGCATTGCTCACCAAGCCCAACGAGACCGGCACCTTCGTGGACGTGGCCCAAGGCATGACGCCCAACATCCCGGCGCCCTGCGTGCGCTTGTGCCGCGCCAACGAGTCCGGACAGCCGCTGACGACCTTCCGTGGCAAGGGCCTGGAGATCCCTCCGCAACTCCAATTGGACCTCGTGCTGTGCAGCCAATACCTAACGCCCCGTGATGCCCAAGCTTCGGCGCGAGGCCCATGGGATACCCTCCGTGCCCTGGAGCGCGTCGTCCTGGCAGCGCTTCGCCGGTACTTCGCGCCCGAACGCAGCCTCTCGACAATTCTTGGCGCTCCGTTCGCGGCCACCGTTCTTTCCATCGTCCCGACACCCGGCGGCTACTACCCCGTGGTGGGATGCACCATCGCCCTCCAACTGAACAAGGTCACCAATGGCAACTGACACCAAGACCAACGGCTCCGAGACAGATCCTGTCCAGGCGCCGGAGTCCATCTTCGCCGCGGCTCCTGCCCCCGCTGCCGTTCCGGTTGCTTCCACCCTGGAAGCCGTGGACCCGCGCCTGGCCAACGCCGTGGACCGCTGGTGGGGTGGCAACATGGTGCCTTGCGAAGAGTGGCAGCAACGCCAGTCCTACGCCCAGCGTGATGACCTCAAGAACTTCCTCACCAAAACCCTCGAAGGAGCCTGAACCATGTCCCAACTCCAAATCGGCCCAGGCTACACCTGGATCACCGACAACTCCGTCACGCCCGCCGTCAAGCGCCCCTTGGCTCTCCTGGAGTCCGGCAAGGTCGCCTGGAAGTCCAAGCAAGAGTTCGTGAACGGCAACATGCAGATCGAGTCCTTCGCGGCCAACATGACCCAGGAGATCACCGGGGAATACAAGTTCCGTGGAATCGACCTGCAACTCATGCGCGGATTGTGGCTCTCGCAGTTCTCCGGCGCGCCCGTGGTCTCCAACATCTACGGCATCGACGTGCCGTTCACGGCCACCTTGCTCGCGGTTTCGGTCACCGCCGGAACCAGCGTGATCGCCGCGATCCAGCAGGTGCGCTACCAGGCGTCGGGCCTCCCCATGGTGCGTGTGGCGGCTGCTCCGACGGTCGGCCAGTACATAGTTGCCGGTGAAGGAACCGCGACCGTGACTATCACCCTGTCCGCAGCCGACACCGGCGTGGCCGTGTTCGTGACCTTCTCCAAGGTGGCGACCACGGAGACCAACAAGGTCTCCATCATCAACGCCATCCCGCAGGCGCCGGTGTACTTCGGTGTGGACGGCGTGGGCCTCTACGACGGCAAGCAGGTGTCGTACTCCTTCACCCGCGGCTTGCTCACCGATCCCCCGAGCCTGTTCAACGGCGCGGACAAGTTCGAGGAACGCGACATCAAGGTCAAGTTCCTGGCCGATCCGTACACCGGGGCGGTCGGAACCATCTCTCTCACCGAGGTGGCGACTTGAAGACCAAGACCGTCACCATCGACGAGACGGAACACATCATCGCGCCGCTGTCCCTGGGATGGTTCCGGGCGAACATCGCCACCGACCAGGAGAAGACTGCCACGTCCAACGTGGACAGCATGGTCGCCGCAATCCAAACGTCTCTCCATCGCGCCGGAAGGGAAGTGGCAACCGCAACGCTTCTGGACGAGCTGGACTTCGGCAGCGCGAACGCCCTGTATAAGGAGGTGATGAGCCTTTCGGGGTTGTCGTTGGGGGAAGCGACTCCGGCCTAGGGCCGGACGGTACGCCCTGCACCTGGCTGGACTTGGTCTGTGACCTGGTGGCCAGGACGGGGTGGACCTTTGACCAGGTGGACGCGCTGACGCTCGAAGAAGTGGCGGGGATGCGGAAGGCGTGGGAGTACACGCCACCGCTCCCCGTTTCTGCTATGCGGATGCTCCTGTACTTCGGGCTGCACGAGATGCCCGAACCCCCCGAGGAGAAGATTACCGAGGAGCAGCGGGCCGCGATGCGTCAGAAGTTGGCGGAGATCATGCGGAAGGATGCGGCGATGGCGGGATGCGACCAGATCATGGAGGTGCTCAATGAGCGGAAATAGCCCGTCGATTGAAGTCCTGATTGGGGCCAATGCCGACCGCTTCGACGCCGTCATGGCGGACGCCACGAAGCGGATGGAGCAATTCGGGTTTTCCGAGAAGGACTTGGAAGACGCCACCGTCAAGACGTCCAAAGCAATGGACAACCAGATCCAATCCCTGCAGGCCCAGCGGCTACTCCTGGAGTCCCGCCCCGAACAGGAGAAGGCCGCCGCGATCAAGCAGCTCAAGGACGAGATCGAGAAGATGACCAGGGTCGAGGAGGTGGCCACCCTCACGACCAAGCAGCACAGAGAGGCGATGGTCGGTCTCCATGAGGTGGTGACAGGAAACTTCAAGGGCTTTGCCGGGACGATGATGGTCCTGGAGGAAACGAACGACGGCGTCCTGGGTACGCTCGGGAAGATCACCGCGATGATGGGTGGGCCCTTGGTGGTTGGTGCGGCGGCAGCGGCGGCTGCAGTTGCGGCGGTTGGGACAGCCCTCTATGTTATGGCTACCCACGCAGCAGAGGACTGGCACCACATGAGCCTCCTCGCCGAAACGGTGGGGACCACGACCGAGAACATCCAAGCGCTGGAGTTCGCGACCATCGGCACCGGAGTCACTTCCCAGCAAGCAGCGAAGGCCCTGGAGATCTTCACGGTCAAGCTGACGGACCACCGCGCGGAGTTGCAACGCCTGGGGATCACGTCCAAGGACCCGATCACAGCCTTTGAACAGCTCATGGACTTGGCGCGATCCATCCAAGACCCCATCGAGCGCGACAAGGTGATGTCCGACGCGCTGGGCAAGAGCTGGAAGGAGCTTGCTCCATTCCTTTTGCAGGGCCGTGACGCGATGGAAGAGGCCAAGAAGGCCATGAAGATCGACCCTCAGACCAAGAAGGATTTTGAGGAGATCAACGCGCTGCAGATCGAGAACGCGAAGGCGTGGGAAGAGATCAAGATCAGCGCGGGCCGCGCCATGTCTTCCGTGGTGCTTGCCGTGGGAGAGATGAAGAACGGCCTGATGAACAACGGGCTGAAGGACTACGCCTTGTCCTTGATCCCCGGTTACGGGATCGCTTTGGCTGCGGGGAATGCATGGGCACAGGGCAAGAAGAGCATGGAAGAGCGGATGCAGAAGGAGTCCGACGACCGCGCGAAAGCCGGGAATCAGACGCTTGCGACCATCACAGCGAGCAGCCGCCTGAAGATGCTCGCCGACGAAGCTGCATCCTACGCTGCGTCGAAGACCGCGCTGGAAAATGCGCACATGTCCACCGAGAACCTGACCAAGTCGCACCTGGCGAAATTGGAGGACATTCGCAAGCTCTTTGACGGGAAGGCCAAGAATCCAAAAAAGGATACAGCTGGAGCGAAGGCGGAGAAGGCCGAGGCGAATGCGGAACTTGAGCTGGATAAGCTCGCGTGGGACCAGAAGGTGGCCAACGCCACGGAGGGCGTCCAGAAGATCAAGATGGCGGAGGATCGCCGGTTCGCGGATCAGGAGGCAGGGTTCCGAAAGCAATTCGCAGGAACGGCGAGCTTGCAAGCACTCCTCACGTCAGCGGAACAGCTCCATGTGGAGAATCTGCGGAACATCGACCGAACGGCGCTTGAGAACCAGATCAAGGACAAGGGCGAGCAGATCAAGAAACTGGAGAAGCTGAACGCCGAGACCCATCTGAAGGAAGCGGAAGCCATCAAGAAACTCGCGGATCTCGAAGTGACCGAGGCCAACAAGGCGACCGTGGCGCGTCAAAAGGAGGTGAAGTCCTGGATTGACGGATTCGCTTCGGTGACGAGTTCTGTCAACCATGGGCTGGCCCAGATGGCCATGGGGCACGGCTCCTTCCGTGCGCAGGTCAACGCCATCTGGAGCAGCATGTGCGAGAACGCCATCATGGAGACGCTCAAGGTTGCCGAGACCTGGGTAGCCAAGCAGATCATGGAGCGTCTGACTGCCAAGGAGACGGCTGTCGAGAACGTCGCAACGAAGCAAGCGGAAGCCGCTGCGCTGCAGGTCACAGCCGCCGCGGCCAATGTTGCTGCTATTGCCCAGGCTGTCATCACGGGCGGAGCGATCCAAGCCGCAATGGCCCCCGGCGCAATGAGCGCATCGATCGCAACGTTCGGCGGGGCAGCCGCCGAAGGTGGCGCCGCCTACGAAGGAATGATGGCTGTGGCTTCGATGACATCCTTCGATGTCGGAACGCCTCGGGTGCCGCACGACATGGTAGCCCAGATCCACAAAAACGAGATGATCGTGCCCGCGACCATGGCTGACGCGGTTCGCAAGGGGGCCATGACCCTGGGTGGGTCGGGATCGGGTGGCAGCAGCTCCCACGGCGCCACGCTTGCTCTGGACTCCGACATCATGGCTGTGGTGGCCCGCAATGGGCATGCCCTGGTCAAGGTCTTCAACAACCATGGAAGGGTGGCGTTCGCATGAGCAACGTCTTTTTCCCCGTCACCGACGGACAGGGGCGCACGCTCCAGCTCAAGGCATCGACCACCAGGTCGGCACAGTTCCAGACGCAAGTGCAGCGCGCCTTGGGCGGCAACGAGTTCCGCGTGGCGCGGTGGACATCCCCGCGGTGGAAATGGGCGATCTCGATTGATGGCCTCCCTGACGACGCGATGAACAGCGCCTTGGAGACGATCACGGCCTTCTTCATGGCCCGGATGGGGTCGTTCGATTCGTTTCTCTGGGTTGCGCCGGAGGATGCCGACGCCATCGCACACTTCCAGAGCGGCGGCTGGAACAGGTTGACCGGCGTTCAGATCGGGGTGGGGGACGGCGCGCAGCGAGTGTTCCAGCTGGTGCGGCCATGGGGCGGGGGAACGTGGCCCTATCCCGTCTCTGAGCCCGTCCAGTGGCTCGACACCCGGAATAACGCGCTGGTGGTGCGGGACAACGCCAGCGTGGTCTCGGGCGTGACGGTCCAGACCTCCGGAGGAATCGTGACGGTGACGCTCCCGACGGCGCCTGCCAGCGGCCATGCTGTGACGGCAGATTTTGACTTCGCATACAAGGTCAAGTTCCTGACCGATTCGATGGATGTGCAGTGGCTGGCCTGGCAGTTGTGGAAGGGGTTCGCCGTGGAGATTGAGCAGGTGTTTGAATGATCACGAACGCAGGAGTTTCCACCGAGCTCGCCAAGGGTGCCGTGGTCGTGTTCGACGTGGTGACGCTCGTCATTTCGCGCGGGCGCATCATCCGGTTTCCGGGGGGCGCTGGAACCGACGGGATCCTGACTCCCATCACTGACACGGTGCGGTGGACCTCGTGCCCCGTGCCGTTGCGGGTGTACGGGATCGACGGATCCGGGCCGTACCTGTATTCCCCGATCCCTCCTGGGTCCATCAATCCGCTGGTGGGCGCGGCCTACTCTCGGGACAAGCTCCGGCAGGTGCTGGGGCGCGAGGTTGTGCAGATCGGCATGACGGTTTCGGGGAATCTGCCCATCAACCTGACGACTGCGTGCGACGTGACCACGGGCGTCCAATCCGGGTCCTTCGCCACGACCTTGATGGAGTTGTGTCATCTGGGCTTGTTGGACGGCGCCGTGGTCACCATCGACCAGGTGGTCCTTCCGGCCGGGCAACTCCCCTCGACTCCAGCGGCGGCTGGTGCGGCCTACGGGATTGTCTCGACAACTCCTGTCCGCAGGTTCTTTGGGGTAGTGCAGCAGGCATCCCCGTCCAACGAGACAGTGACCCTCACCTGTTGCGATCCGCTGGTGCTGGGGGGCGGAAGCGTGCCCGTGGGAGTGTTCAGCCCGCAGTGCCGGTGGGACTTCTGCGACGGGCGCTGCCCGGTGGTTTTCCGGCTGACGACAGGTGGCGGCAGGGGGACGCATGGGTCTGTCGCCGGGGCAACAGTGACATTCCCCAGCGCGTCGACAGTTCAGATCGCGACAGCAGACGCCGCACTTGATGCTGCGACATGGGGTTTCCTGGTGCCTCAAGATGGGCCGATGATGGGGGTGAGGTTCCAGCTCGGAGAATGGACCTCCACAGCAGGCGGACTGATGATGTTCGATTTCGCAGACAGCCTTCCGTGGACCTGGAGCTGCACGACAGCACATGTCGAGTTCCAGTGCTCCAAAATGCTGATGAATCCTGGAGAGCCAGGCTCGGTCGTTTACAAGCCTTGGCCGAAATCATGCACGGGCTGGTACTCGGAGTCCTTGATCAGTAGCCAGCCGTCTCCACTCCCGAGGTTCTCCGGGTGCCCGGACATGCCGCAGCCAGAGAGCGCGTAGCCTCTCCAATCCAGAAAAACCGGCAAAAATTTCCGCGACGTGTATTTCTGGACGCGGCTGGACGGATAAAATCCCCCAACTTCCATCCATCGGGTGGAAGTAAAGAGCCGTCCGCAACAGACTTCTCGATCTGAGCCCCTGGGCGGATCCGGTCTCCTTCGGCGAAAGCCGCTGGACTCTTTACCCGGAAACCCGCCCAGGGGCACTTCGTTTGGAGAAAACCATGAGCGAACTGCAAGTATTCGAAGGC
>OCZT010002265.1_pt1 | contig 19959 bp, 15 predicted proteins | sample 1539031 | NCBI WGS metagenome assembly OCZT01 (sample SAMEA3539308, study PRJEB22396) | soil metagenome | biome: tundra; feature: field; material: soil | place: USA | collected 2010-05 | depth 0.15 m | reverse complement strand
TGGTCTATTGAGTATTCCGGCCGGCAAGATGCCTTTCATCGCCTCGCGCAAGATCCACTTCGTCGTACCGCCGCGAAGCTTCATCTCGCGGGGCATGCGTGCTGTAAGTTCGACAAGCTTATGGTCGAGAAACGGCACACGGCTCTCGATCGATGCCGCCATCGACATCTGGTCCTGTTTCATCAACAACTCGTGAAGATATGTTTTGGTATCGGCGTAGAGCAATTTGTCCAAAACGTCCTCAGCACCAGATTTGTCGAGCCATTGATTTTGTCGCGTGTATGGATCGAGATCTGCAATGTTCTCGCGTGTCTTGCGCGAAAACAGTTTTGACTGCATCGCCCGTGGAAAAACCGCAAAGTTGTCGAAAAACAAATTTTCAATATCGGACTCACGGGTTAGAAACGTGCGGTTGAGCTTTCGCGTTATCGCACCAGGCAATGTTGCCACTCGGTCCCGAACCGCATCGCGGAGAAAGGCCGGCGCGACACTTTCGTATCGCGTCCCGTATGAGAGCAGTTTCAGGGCTTTTGCATAACGCCCATACCCGGCAAGCGTTTCATCGGCGCCTTCGCCGGTGAGAACGACCTTGACATGCTGCTGGGCGAGCTTTGAAACAAAATAGAGGGGAACGGATGCAACAAACCCGATCGGTTCATCTTCGTGCCAGACAAGTTTTGGCAATGCTTCGAAAAATTCCTTCGGCGTGATATTGATCTCGTGATGGTCCGTCTTGAATGTTTTCGCGACAAGCCGGGCATATCGCAACTCGTTGGCCTCGCGTTCGGTGAAACCGACAGAGAACGTCTTGATCGGTTCGTCCGTCATACCCGACATCATCGCGGCGATCGCACTTGAGTCGATCCCTCCCGAAAGGAACATCCCCAGCGGAACGTCCGACATCAGCCGCATCTCGACCGACCGGCGAAACATATCGCGCCACTCGCCGATATACTCGGCGTCGGTCTGTGGAAAGGATTTCGGCTCGAATTCGAGGTCCCAGTATTCGCGGATCTCAACGCGTTCGTCTTTCCAAATAAGTGTGTGTCCCGGAAGCAGACGTTTGACGCCTTTATATAACGTTTCGTCACCCGAAGTACCGTGATTGGCGAACTGGTCGGGCAAAGCAGAGAAATTGATCTCGGGTTTAACGGCCCCGGCGGCAAGCAGCGATTTGATCTCGGATGCAAAGTAGAAGCTGCCGTCGGCGGCGTGTACATAATACAGGGGCTTTACACCAAACCGGTCGCGGGCGAGAAACAATTCCTGTTTTCGTTTGTCCCAGATCGCAAACGCGAACATCCCACGCATATGCTCGACGCAATCGCGGCCATATTCTTCATACAGGTGCAGAATGGTTTCGGTATCGCTGTGGTTTTGAAACTGATGTCCTTTCGATGTTAATTCCTTGCGGTGGTCGGCGTGGTTATAGATCTCGCCGTTAAAAACTATGGTGCAGTTCCGGTCGGCGCTGATCATCGGCTGCGCCCCATGTGCGACATCGACAATGCTCAAACGACGATGGCCGAGACCGATATTTCTATCGATAAACACACCCCCGTCGTCAGGCCCCCGGTGCCGCAGACAATCGCGCATGGCGATGAGCTGTGCTTTCCTTACCTGTTTGGTCGTAGCGGGAGAATATGCAATGCCGTTGATACCGCACATACCGTACATACAAAGTCAGAATGGGAGTGATTTCGTAGATTTTTGTTGTGTGGAGCGGGCTACTAACAACGTAAACCGAGACGTCGAGACCGTCTTTCCAAACCTCTTATACCTTCTAGCCGATAAGATTCTCACTGCAATAGCCTAATATAATAAGATTTTTGTCCGATCGATAAGAAAATCGTCATAATGTGCCGGGAGGTTCAAACGTCAGCCGACGGTATGACGCGGCGGTGAGCCGAACGCCTGCCGCAAGGTGATCTCTACGACCCAACCAACAGAATCGCGTGAAGCGTACAAACAGATCGAAGGTTCAAGCAGCGCAATATCGCAGGCCTGACCCGATCCTTTTGTATAAGAATTGATCAGTCTCTTTTGTATTTTATTTTGCTCCGAACTGTTCCAATACTGTTTCCTGAGTCGAATTCAATTGAGTAAACGTAATCTACTGCCTCGGGGTTCGGAATGTCCTCCGACGGCGAATCAGGTCTTCTGATAATCAGTTTCCAAGCCCCCTGAAAATGGTCCTTCGAAAGATCCATGAACTCCAAAACATATTGTTTGTAAGTGATCCTTAGACCTATGTTGTCTTTAACTTCATCTGGCCAATCAGAAACGTTCACAGCAAATCGGCCTCGAATAATCGGGGGGGATAAGGTTTTATCATCTACTTTAATCTCCAGTTTTAGCTTATCGCTCTTAACAGCCTTTTCGTTAATTACGGATGAGATATTTACCATGTTGCCAGAAGATTGAGCGTACGAGGCTACGACGAAACACATGCACAGTAACAACAAAAACAGAAATCGATTCAGCATATGCGGTCTCCTTTATTGGGCGTATCAGGTTTTTCAAAACCTCCTTCTAGCCGGAAGGTTTACGAACCGATTCGTCAGCATCGAGCCTAAGTAAAAATCTGGGGTCAGGCCTGCGATTCTGCGATTCTTTCACTTCGCAAAAACAGATCTTGACGAAAAGCAGTTGAACGAATCTCCATATCTTCATTTCACATCTTATTATAGTTAGATCTGGAGTTCTTCCGAACAATTGGATTTCGCTGACCATGCAAGCTAAATCGCATTGCCTTATGCCTGGCCCCATTGCGATGTCGAAACGTGGAAAACGCAGATTGCATTTGGCGAAATAATCGTAGCCATTGTTGCCAAAAGAGGACATTTGATTAGTTTGCCGGTCGATCATGGCAAAAACGTATAAGTGTCACCGATCAAGGCACTTATCTCGACAATAGTCGAAAGATACTCCGTGAAAAAAAGACTTTATTAGCTAATAAAATTAGAAAAATAGCAAAAGAAGCGGTTTCCCTCGCGATAAAACATCTCTTTTGCGGAAAATATGACAAAAACTGGCAAGAAACTTCACAAATATGGATGATCGCCGGCGAAGATCGTTGATCCGGAACGAAAATTACGTGAAAAAAGGATTTTATTAGCTAAAAAAATGAAATTATTGTTATGTAGAGAGCTCTGATTGCGATTTGTCTACAAATATTGTCAGAGAAAGCGATATATCCAGATGTTGTTGGATGGCTAAACAAGCAGGAAATGACGGGCATGCTTCCAAGGGCCGCACGCTCCTTAGAAACTGGATCTATCGGCGATAGTTTGTATCCATCCATTTGTAGGTGAGATACAGCGGGATCTTCAAGCCTAGCCACGTCGTTCACGGCGTGGACGATATCCGTAAATCTTTCGAAAGGGCGTTTTAACGTCCTTTTAGGCTTTGCAGCCTAAGCGTGGTGTAAGCCCGTTAAAACGGGCTAATAAATTATTGCCGATCCTATCCACGCCGTGAACGACGTGGCTAAGCGCAAGAACAAACGGCCTAACCGTTACATCTCACAGTTTCATCAGCATAAACGCCCGCCCCGAACGGGTAGAAGAACTCCTTGGAGGCCCGCGTTTGCGGCCTGGAGTTTTCTTGCGTTTAGACGTTTATCTATCTGTCTATATGGATTACGCAATTGCCGCCGGCGGAATAGGGTCGATGCCCGCGGACGCGAGAAACGTGTCCCGCCGGCGCCCCGCGCGCCTGCTGCTGTCGGTGATCGCCTTACTGGCTGCAACGGCTGCCGTGGTCGCATATGATTGGGACACCGGTAAGCTGGGTCTTTACCCGCAGAAGCTCGAGATCATACCGAACGGGCAGACAAAGATAATCAAGGTATTGCCGGGGGGCAACATCCAGGCCGCACTGGAACGCGCAACGAGCGGAGACATCGTTGAGCTGCAGGCCGGTGCGGTTTACAGCGGCGAGATCGAGCTTCCAAACAAACCGCTTACCGATTTTGTTACGATCCAATCATCCGCGGTGGCCAACCTGCCGCCGGATGTCCGTGTATCCCCTGAGCAAAAATCATCGATGGCAACTATCGTCTCGGGCATGCTTGGACGTGCCGCTGTCTCGGCTGCGAATGGAGCTCATCATTATCGTTTTGTCGGCATCGAGTTCATGCCTTCGGGCTCTTTTCATAATTATGGCATCGTGGTCTTTGGAAAGGGTGAATCGCGGCCCGAACTCGTCCCGCACGATCTCGAGATCGATCGCAGCTATATACACCCCTTTTCATCCGGAGTAACGCGACGCGGTATCGCGCTGAACAGTGCCAATACGACCATCAAGAACAGCTATATCGAGGGAATTGCCTTTTCAGGTGAAGAGACGCAGGGCATCTGCGGATGGACGGGAACCAGAAATGTGCGGATCGTGAACAACTACATCGAGGGAGGTGCCGAGAACATCTTGTTTGGCGGGGCCGATCCGGCATCGGCCGATCTTATACCGGCGGACATCGAGGTCCGCCGAAATCAACTAACCAAACCAGCGGCATGGGTCGGTAAAGCTACCCTAAAGACCCTTTTCGAGCTCAAGAATGCGAAACGAGTAACGATGACCGGCAATCTCTTGACCAACAATTGGGTCGGGTCGGCATTTCGCATCACCGTCAGGGACCAGGACGGCCGCGCTCCGTTCTCGACCATTGAGGATGTCACGATACGCGACAACGTCATCAACGGTGCCGGCGAAGGGATCAATATTTTGGGAAAGGACGACACGTATCCAAGCCAGACGCTGAAACGCCTCAACATAATAAACAACTTGTTTCTAAACATCGGGGGCAGCGGGTTCGACGGTTCGGGTTACTTTATCCAGATCGCCGATGGCGAAGACATACTGATCGCAAACAACACCGTATTTAACCAGGGCAATATCACCACGCTTTATGGCGAACCGCCAAGGTCGTTCGTCTTTCGCGACAACATCGTCGGTCACGGCAAATACGGCGTTCACGGTCTTGGCGATATGCGCTCGCCGCAGGCGCGAGATTTCTTTCATAACAATGTGATCGTCAATAACCGGCAGGTAAGCACGTCCGACGCTTCTTTCCCGCCCGATAATTTCTGGATCGCCGATTACGGCCGTGTCGGCTTTGCCGATCTCGCAAAGATGGATGTCAGCCTAACCGCGGCGAGTCGATTCAAACAAAAGGGAAGAGAGGGCACCGATATCGGATGCGACGTGCGGCGGCTGCCGGCGAATCTAAACGGTACCCGATGACGTTTGCCGCCCCGACAAAATATGCACGACGCTAATATTGATCTACGACAGTGGGAACGAATCGAAGTCGAGCGCAGTGCCGTTGAAGCTTTGAGGAGATCCAATGAATTCCCAACGCTTTCGGACGCCGTGATCCAGAGATACTCGGAACCCGATCCGCGGACTCCTTTCGCCCTCGAATATGCCTATTCGCGGTTGGGCGATGTTCGCGGCAAAACCGTACTCGATTTTGGCTGCGGCGCCGGTGAGAACAGCGTTCTGATCGCGAGCCATGGCGGTGATGTCATCGGAGTCGATATTTCACCGGAGTTGATCGGGATCGCCGAAAAGAGAATGAAGCAGCGAGGTTTGGACCGGTGCCGATTCATGGTCGGTTCGGCACACGGGCTGCCTTTGCCTGATAGCTCGGTGGATGTTGTATTTGGAATGGCCATTCTGCACCACCTCGATCTAAAGCTGGCCTCAACCGAAGTATTCCGGGTATTGAGAAAAGGTGGCCGTGCGATATTCATGGACCCCGTCAGAAACTCAAAGATGATCAGGTTGCTCAGGGATCTCGTTCCTTACACGTCTCCGGACGTTTCACCGAATGAGAGACCTTTGACCGACGGGGAGCTGACCAAATTTTGTAGAGAATTCTCCAGCGTCGCTACTCGTTCGTTTTCGCTGCCATTCATAAATCTGATCGAAGCGTTTGGACTTTCGGGAAGACTCCTCGATATTGCGATCAAATTTGATGGCCGGCTATTGAGGTATTTCCCGTTTCTTAACTACTACGCATCGGTTCGTGTATTGGAAGCAAAGAAGTAATAGGTATTTCTTGAATAGTTGTCCAGGGATCACCTTATGGAATGCGAGATATTATTTGAACCGCCCGGGGAGCAGCAGCTCGATAAGTGGAATGCATTTCTAAGCCACGTCGAGCTGCCGACGCGATATATGTCCCCCGCGTTCTTTACCGACCCGTTCATACACGGCGGCGAGCGGTTTGCCGTACTGGCAATAGACGAGATGGGCGAGGTGGCGGGCGTGCTGACAGGCATCAGGGCCGGCAAGCGAATAACCTCGGGCCTTCCGACTCGACCGCAGATAGCTTTACGAAAAGGCAGCGAACAAGGCAGTGCGGCGGCAGCGCTTTTTGGAGCTTTGTCCGGCGAAGTATCAAAGAACGCCGACCTTATCGAAGTATTCTCATGGCATTCGATCAGCGGTGTCACGGATCTCGATTACAAGCAGCGAGATGACCTTCCCGGAAATCAGATCGTCGTCATTGATCTCTCGGCCGGCGACGATGAAATATTCAACGGATTCTCGCCCACGCGTCAAAAAGAGCTAAAAAAGGCCGCGCGAAGAAAGGGCCTCGAGGTGAAGCAGGTCGAAGATCTGACGGAACTCGAAGAGCTTCACAAGATCCAGGTCGATTGGAGCCAAAGGAAGGGAATTAAACCCGAACCATTCGAATCGTTCAAGCGGGCATTCGAAGAAAAAGACTGCCGTGCCATCTTCATCGCGAAGTATGACGGACGAGTGATCGCGGGCAGCATCTTCCGGTTCTTCCGCGGCGGCGTTGTCGAATATGCAGCCAACTATTCACTCACCGAATATCACAAGTTCAAGGCAAATCATCTTATCGGCTGGCGGGCGATACAATGGGCGCGGGCAAACGGATCTAGCCACGTCAGTATGGGAGCCGCTCATCTGTTCTTACGAAGATTCGGCGGCGAGATCGTGAAAAGCTACCGATACAGCCTCGACAAAACATTTCTCCGGCGTCATGAGAAGCGCGAACAACTACATGATCTCATGGCCACCGCCTTTCACCGCTTACCGCAGCCGGTGCAGCAACGATTAAGACCGACCGCATCCGCGGGCTAGAGAAGAATGACCAGCTCCTGACAACAGATCAAGATCTAATTCCTGGCCAGTTCGACGTAGAGTTCTACGACCTTACCGATATTCTTATTATCCGGTGACGGCTGCGACGTCTTTGACGTGCCGTCGCGCAAAGCCTCTTGGATAGCTCCAACCAACGCCGCTTGATCGCCCGAACCGATCGTTAAAACCCCTTCAGGCCGTGAACCATTGTCGGTTGCGACGACGGGTGTTCCGAGAAACAAGGCTTCGCGGGCAGATATCGCATCGCCGTCGAAGAGAGTCGTTCTAAGAACGACATCGGCGTCCTTTATCAGGTGCAGCGTAATTGCATGTTCGACATCGCCGGCAAGACAGATCGCGCTGCTGTAGCCGGTTTCAACCGCCGCGGCTTCGGTCTCGGCGTGCATCGAGCCGCCGCCGGCGATCATCAACCCCGCTTTTGGAAATTCCGTTAGAATGCTTTTCATCGCTTCAACAAGAAACAGCGGCTGGTAATCTTTTTCAAGACCGCCGACGGCGAGCAGGACCGGCGAATGTCTTTCGTAAAAGTTTTTCAGTTCCGCGGGAATCGTGATGTTCTCGTCGGGTGAGCGAAGTGAATATGGCGGGATGATGACAATTCGCTCGTCCGCGACGCCGTACCGCCGAAACAGATCGGCCATCCGGTCATTGATCGCGATCAGTCGCTTGAAGCGGCGAAAAACCTTACTCGTCAACGATCTCGATCGGCTCCGTTCACCATTTGCTTCATCCTCAGCGGCAAAGCCGCCGGAGTGGACCGTTAATACACATCTATTCGGCGCGGCCGCGGAACACGCGAAGGCAAGCGCCAGAACGCGCTTTGTTAAATTCCCGCCGATGTGCAGGTGCAGTACGTCATACTCGAGCTTCCGCAGCAGAGCGATCAACGCGAGCGGGGAACGCGGATGATAAACATCCGGCTCGTCAGAAAGGCGCGTACTTTGCGACGTGGCGATGATCGAGCAGCGATGGCCGCCCGCTCGCAGCTCGTCACGGATGGCGATGATGTTGCGGCTGATGCCACCCTCAGGCGGAGGATACGGTCCGAGCTGTAAAATGTGCAGCGGCATTATCTTGTCAGCAGGCAGTCGTAGAGAGCCAGGGTCTCGTCAAGCTGCCGGCGTTGAGAGAATTTCTCTTTCACGATGTTTCGCCCGCGTTCACCGAAACGCACCGCCCTTTCGGTATCGTTGAGCAGTTCGATCAATCTCACGGCCATTTGCTCGTCATTGTCCGAATCGACAAGGTATCCGCTTTCGCCTTCGACGACGGCCTAAGCCGCCCCGCCGACCCGTGTTGCAACGACGGGTTTACCGGCAGCCATATATTCGAGAATGGAATTTGAGAAACCCTCGCCAATGGACGTCAATACGCAAACGCTCGAAAGTGACAATAGCGCGGGAACGTCGTCGCACCGGCCGATGAAATGGACCTGCTTCGCTATCCCAAGCTCTTTGGCCATTGTCATAAGGTGGTCAAGAAGTTCGCCCTCGCCGGCGATGACAAATTCAACATCCGGCAGTGCTTCGTGTACCCGCTTTGCGGCGCGCAGAAACATCGGCACGTTTTTTACTGAATGACGAAGATTGGCGACCAGCGTCACAAACCGCGATCCTTCAGATGATGATTCTAACCGCTCGCTTGCGCCACCGGTGCCGGCAGAAGATCCGTTGTACCTGCCAGCGTCGAGACCGTTGTAAACGAGCTTTATCTTTTCGTCTCGCAAACCCCTGGCGATCAGGTCCTGGCGAACGACTGCAGAGTTGACAACGATAGCATCCGCACGGCCGAATGCAAGTTTTTCGACCATGTCCTGTGCGCGCGACCGCACTTCGGGCGTTTCGCGTTTCGAAGCGACGCGGACCGGAACGCGGGCCACACTTGCCGCCGCCATACTAAAGATATTCGTATAGAAATCGTGCGTGTGAACGAGGTCGATCTTTTGATCGCGCAAATATGCGGCGCAACGCCTGACCTGTCGGACAAAGTTTGGGTTGTAGAATGAAGTCAATCTGAATTCCGGTATCTCGATAAACCCCGCATCGGTCATTCGCTCGCGAAGTACCCGTTCGTTGCTGAGCGTGGCTGCAAAAATATCATATTTCGCGTTCGTTCGAAGGCCGCTACATAGTGCGACCGCCTGGCTTTCCGAACCGCCCTGATGAAAGCTCCCGATGAATTGTAATATTCGCTTTTTCACCTGAGTTCGGTGCCCGCTTCAGCTCGCGATGGTCTTTCGCTTACGGCCTTTTTCGGCATGGATATAGAGGTCCTGTCCGAGGCGGCGTATCGAGGCATAGTTGCCGGCCCGTGAATCGAGAATGTCCTGGTTATTGATCCGCAGCCGGTCGCCGCCGACAAGGGCGTATTCGTCGGGCAGCGTTTGGTCTTCGCTTACCCGGGCCCATGAGTATTTGAAATTCGAACCGAACAGGCGACTTCCCACTATCTCGCCGGGCTGTTCATTGAAGACGAGAATGTCGGTATAGCCGCGATACTTGATAGCAAAAGAGCGACCGGCGCCGGACGCTACCTCCGAGACCACGGGCGCCGGTAAGCCGTCATCGACCGGCAAGATAAATGTGAAGAATTCCTGCGTCCCCTGGCCGCTTGCCAGAAAACGCATGAACGGGGCATTGATCTTGCTGCCATGGTTGTTTGAGACCCAACTTTCTTTCTGTTCCCAACTGCCGTTGTCGCCAAATGCGAAGATCCTGTGATGGTCGTCGCCGATCCACTTACCGCTGCCGTCGATACGCGGCTCAATGTTCTCGGCATAATGAAAGTTCAGCGAGTATTCGTGTCCGTTGGCCGTTTCGATCTCGTCACGCATTATCGTGTAATCATTCTTTAGAAAGAGAATGCTGCGTTTGTGCGTCGCCGGCGATTTGAGGCGTTCGTAACCGTCATGACTCCCTTCGAAGTAATCGAATCTTTCCGTCGTGATCCAGTTGGAAAGCTTCGAATTTGCCTTCGTTTTCCAGCTAAACGCGTGTCCCAGTTCCGAGGACGATAGGCGGTCGACGACAAGCGTGTTGTGCGCGTTCGAAGTCCTGAAATAATCGCGTAGCTCCGGCGATTCGCTATAGGTATACGTGCCCGAATCGACGAGCAGCGTCCGGCCCTGGACCGCCAGCTCGATCGACAGTGCGTCCGCATGCCCATGACCGCCCGAAAGGGCCCCGACCTCGCCGCAATCGACAAGCATGTAATTGTCGACGTCGGACCAACCGTCGCGCATGACGAAATATCCGCCACTTGTAAATGCTTCCGATCCCGTTTGCGGTTCTGTTTCGCAGTAGCTCTTAAATGTTTCAATTCCGTCGGTTCCCAGCAGCCACAAAAGCTGCTCATTTACCGGCCCGCCGACAAACTTGTAATCCGTTCGCTCGAATATTACGGACGCGGTTGCCAACGAACCACGAAAATCGTCCGGCTTGTCCGTCGTCAGCGGCAGGACCCGGCCGCCGTCGTCGTCGCCGATGAGCGGTGTCCGCCCGTCCGGCATCGTTATGTGCATCAGAAAATCAAACGCTTTTTTGACACGCGACCGCACCCCGTCAATTGGCGGAGCTATATCCGCATCAGGCTGCAGGGACCGCAAGATCAGGAAATGAGTGTAGAAATCGACTGTGTATTTTTGATACCAGGTGCTCTGCTCAAAATAGACGCCATCGTCAAGTATTTGCTTTTCTGCCTCGGTAATGAGGATGTTCTCACCTAATCGCCGCCATTCCTTTGAACGCTTGACGAACGGCATCTGGGTACCAAGATAATAGAGCCCGAGGCCCTCACCCGTCAGATGTGTGTTCGGACTGTAATATTTTGAGAGGTAACGCTCGATGTGCCGCCCGTGGAGATACAGATAGGCCAGGGCCTGTCGAAACAGGTCGGGCGTAAAATGTTCCGAATCCTTAAAAAAGTGGAAGGCCCATATCCACGACATTGCCCGGAAAGCGACCTCGAGGCTGCTCGACCAGTTGATCCCCATCCCCGGCGGATTCTGCTCCATCCATGTCTGGAGGTGCCGGGTGAATGTTTTTGCAAACCGTTCGTCGCCGGTGCCGAGATAGGCGACGCCGAGAGTAAAGAAATGCTGGTGTCGATTTAGCTCCCACAGAACCTTGCGATTGGCGATATCCGTCGAATCGAGCTCGTCAAACTGCTTCCAGTGTTTCAACTCAACGCGTTTGCCCGATACCGGTTCACGATGCCAGTCGGGCTCGATGCCGATGTAGAGGTATTTGGCACCCATTAGATCGATGCGCCCTTTTGCGATCAATTCCGCCAAGTGAATAAAACGCTTCAGAGTCTCATCGCCAAATGTCTCGACAAATGCGTCCGCCGTCCTGTCGGGTGATATAAAAGAGGGAAAGAACGCTTCTTTGCCGTTTCGAAAGAACTTTTGCCAGAGGCTCTCGGCGATTATCGGGGCGGTGCCAAATTGGCTTGCGTCGATGAGGCGAACAAATTCGGATTCGCTTGGTATGGCGCGGCCGCCCCGCCGCTGCTCGCGCAAGACGGCAAGGGCCTGTCCGCCGCGTGTGATGATCTCGTCCAGGCTGCGGATCTTCTTTAGTTTTTTGATCGGGTTCGCCATCCCGTCTGCCATGATATCAATCTTTACCTTTCCGCCATGATCGGCCGCAGGCGGTAGTCGCGGTACTCGTTTGGATTACCGGTGTGACCGTCGATCGTAGCCTTCGCAATGTTAAAAGCCTCGCGTGCCGTGGCAAAATGAATCGTGTACTTACCCGATCTTTCACCCTCGTCGACCGTGTCGCTAAAAAATCGTTTCGCCTCGTCGCCGATACACGCCGGCTGATCGCGGTCAAAAAAGCTGTGACAGTAGAGCTTGACGAAAACAAGGTTTGGCCGACCCGCTATCGTAACATTTGCTCCTGTCCATCTACGAAATCGCGAGCGCGTAAAAGGCTGGTTTGCCGCGAGCGCGCCGTCATCAATTCGCGGAAACGGCAAACCAGCAATGCGCCGGGTCCAGTTAAAGACCAGCGGCCCGGTAAATATCAGTGGTAATTGGATTTGTTTTCCATTTACCTCCGCCCGTTTCGCTTTGCGGTGCGGTGCCGCTTGATCGAGCGGCAGAGCACATTCATAGATCTGATTTAGAACGGCTACCTGCGAACGATCGGGGGCCGACGGCAGCGTCATGTCGGCGTAGCAGCCCGTATCGCGTAAGATCTCCATCTCGTTATCGACGCCGCAGTACTTACCGCCGCACGAGTTGGCCAAGGCAAGGTTGCCGTGGACAAATGCGTACATCGGGTCGCCCATACCATCCATACGCGATAGCAGCGCGTGCCTTTCGGCAAGTGTGTCGCGAAAATCGACAAGCGTTTGTTTCAGATTCTCTGCCGTGTCCGGTTTATCGACACCGTGGTGCAGGTGGACCTCGGTCTCGCCTAAGCCTTCGGCCTGCATTTCGGCCAAGATGTCGAGTATCTCCGGATCATATTGCTCCGCGGGATAAAAATTTGTATGTCGAAACTTGGTGCCGTCGACATCGCGGACCGCTTCGCCGGTCTCGCGTGCTGTTCGTACGTATTCCTTTAGTCTCGAGATCTGTGTCTTGTGGTCGAGGATGCCGTTCGGGCTCCAACCGGGCTCGAAATGATTGGCAACAGTGATGATAACGTGTTTCTTCTCGGCTGACGTGCTTTCAAAAAAGGCGCGGCCGCGCGACAGCGGATAGCGCACAAGCCAGGGCAGGCTATAGCCGAACTTCGTAAAGTAGGTTTCTTCTCCTATAGCCATTTAGTCGATAAACTTACGGAGCCACAACTCAAGCATCCAGAGTGTCCGCAATGCGGGCGAATGATCGCGCCGTCCGCGGTCGTGTTCGTCCAGCAGGATCCGGATGTATTTTGCGTCAAAATAACCGCGGTCCATCGTGCGGCGGTCCGAAAGGTCCTCGCGGATGCGCGTCCTGAGCTGCAGATTGATCCAATCGCCGATCGGTACGCCAAACCCCTGCTTTTCGCGATGCAATATCTCGTTGGGCACGAGATCGCGGATCGCACGCTTAAAAATATACTTTGTTTCCCGGCCGCGCAGCTTCATTCGCGATGGTATTTGCGTTACGTATTCGATCAGCTTGTGATCAAGCAACGGGCTGCGGGCTTCGAGACCCGATGCCATAGTCATCCGGTCGACCTTTGTCAGAATATCGCCGGGCAAATAAGTTTTGCTGTCGAGATAAAGCAGATTATCCATCGGATCGTCCGCCTGGGCGTTGCTGGTGATCTGACGGTAGAGCTTTTCTCCGCGGGCGAAACTGCCGTTCATCTGGTCTCGTAAGCCTTTTGAGTACAGCGACTCCTTACGCGGCACATTGAAATGCGAAATGCTGTCGATGTATCGGCCGGCGGCGTCGAGCGAGATGTTAAAGAGGTAATTCTTGCCCGGTGCGTTGTGCGGCAGGGCCTGGCTCAGCGGTCTAATCAGTTTTTTTCGTATCGCCTTGGGAAGTTTCTCCAAACCGCTTCGCGTGCGGTCGGTGACATAACGCGAATAACCTCCAAAAAGCTCATCGCCGCCGTCGCCTGATAATACTACGGTGACGTGCTCGCGGGCGAGTTTCGAGACCATGTAGGTAGGCAGCGCACTCGAATCGGCAAAGGGTTCGTCGAAATGCCAGACCAGGTCATCGATAATATCGACGAACTCAGGCGTAACGATGAATTCATGATGATCTGTTTTGAAATGTTCGGCCGCGAGCCGCGCGTATTTGAGCTCGTTAAAGCTGTCCTCGTTAAACCCGATCGAGAACGTTTTTACCGGTGTCCCGCCGCCGATCTGTGACATCAGCCCGACGACGGCGCTCGAATCAACACCGCCCGAGAGAAATGCTCCGAGGGGGACCTCGGACATCAAACGTATCTCTACAGCCTCGCGAAGTTTATCGAGCAGGTCCTCAGCGATCTCCTCTTCGGGTTCGGTCAACGACGGCAGGGAATAATCAAAATCCCAATATCTTTCTGTCCAGACCGTGTCGTCTTTGTAGATCAGGAAATGGCCCGGTTCGAGCTTGTGTACACCCTTGAAGATGCAAAGCTCCTCTGGTACGTATCCAAACGTCAGGTATGCGTCCAGCGCTCCGTGGTCGATCTCGCGTCTGACTCCGCCGTGTTCGAGCAGCACTTTTAGCTCAGAGCCGAAAACGAACTCGCCTTCAGATGTGACGGTGTAAAAGAGTGGCTTTTTGCCGACGCGGTCGCGTGCGAGAAACAGGCTCTGCTCGCGTGCGTCCCAGATGGCGAAGGCAAACATCCCGCGTAGCATTTTCACGGACGCGGGGCCGAATTCGTCATACGCTTGAACTATCGTCTCGGTGTCGGAGTTTGTACGAAACTTATGACCGCGTGATTCGAGGTCCTTCTTCAATTCGCGGTAATTGTATATCTCGCCGTTAAAGACGATGAGTTTGCTGCGGTCCGTGTTATAGATCGGCTGTTGACCGGTCGCAAGATCGATGATCGACAGCCGGCGCATGCCTAATGCGGCGCGTCCCTCGATCGCCATGCCTTGTTCATCGGGCCCGCGATGGGTGATGACGCGGCACATCGCATCGAGGAGCGAACCGCGCTCATCGCTTCGGTCCGTTGTTCGTGATATGAATCCCGCTATCCCGCACATAAATTATGCCCTTGTCTCCGCAAACGCTTTACTTACGCGTGCCGGCATTAGTTTGCCGAGAAGATTGCAAACCGTCTGTTTGTCCTCATCCTCAATGACGCCCCAGAAATTTGCGGCCAGCAGGTAGATCGGGGCAAACACCGCGGCCGAGAATGCCAACACCATGCCGCCGGCAATGAAATTGATGGTTGAGAGCTTTGCCGTCGAACAAACTTCCAGCGCAAAGTGCTGACCGACGATTGTCATGTATTCGTGAAGGTTTGCGTGAACGAAATAGAGAACCGCACCGGCAAAAGCGCTGATGACGGCGGTCTTTGCGATGTTCTTCAGCAGCGGCAAATGTTTCATGCCGACCCCAAGTTTGCGGACCACCATTGCGGAGGCAATAAACTTCTCGATCACGATCGCACCGACCGCACTGGCGATCATTCCGGTCATGGCAAAGTCTCTGAGGCCGTAATAGAGCACGGCAACGAGCGAGATCAGAACAAGCATCCGCGTCAGCAGGAACAGGCGTCCGAGTTCTTTGTATGAACGCACGATCGGATCGGTGATAAATATACTAAATGGCAGCAGTGTCAGGTTTATGATAAAAACCGGCACGCTTGCCTCGTACTTGTCCGTAAACAACGTTACGATGAACGTCCCGGCCGTAATCACGAAAAATACATAGATCGGAAAGTAAAAGAAAGCGAGCTTTTGCATCGCACGCGTGGTGAGCCGGATCATTTCTTCTCGATCCCCAACGAGCTGCAGCGCGTTCATTCTCGGTATCAGTACGGACGTGACCGATTCGCCGAGCATCGCGATCAGCGGTATCTCAAAGCACCCGTAGGCATAGATCGCAAAATCGGCGGACGAGAATTTGTAACCGACAAAATAGTTATGGATATCGCTCTGTGCGATCCAGAGGATACCCGCGAGCCCAAATGGGATCGCATAGGCAAGTTGCTGACGCAGGAACGAGAAGTCGAATTGTCGCCAAAATCCGGAAAAACGCCTGACAAGATAGTTGAGGAGTATGATCGTCTGGATAATGCCCTGGATCATCGCCGCGTAGACGAGCGCTTCGACAGTTCCGTAGACGAGAACGGCAGATCCCATCAGCACGGTTTTTGAGAATTGGGCGGCAATGATAAATGCCGTCGCAACTTTCGCTTCCTGGTTAGCGATGGCGATGGTTTCAAGAAAGGTAGAAAAGACCCAGATCCAGATAACGACGCCGATCTTCGGTGCAAGCCGCGTTACTTCATCAGATTGAAAGATGTTCCCAAGCGATTGCGGGTAAAGAAATAGAAAAAGACACGCCAAGCCTCCGACGACGAAGTTAAAAAGCAGTATGTTGAAGATCGCGGCACCACGCCGGTTCTCGGTTTCGCGTGCAAGAAAGTAATACGCGCTCATCGAAACGCCGAGTGGCAGTATGATGACCGCATTCATGATCACCTGAAATGCTTCACGATAGTGTCCGACCGCGTCTTGTGCCAAATACCGCACGATAGTGAGAGGCAGCATGAAACTAAGCGAAAAACCAACTATCTTGGCCACGAGAAGCCAGGCGCTTTGGGCTTTTAAAGATAATGGCGGCGCTTGTATTAGCGGTAATGACATGGCACTCGGTATCGGATCAAACTCAAGAAGGCACCGGCGGGGCAGACCGGTGGATTTCCTGTCCTAAAATACGGCCAATCGGGCCTTAATTTCAGTTATTTAGTTGGAAAAGAAGGCCAGTGGCTAAGCCGATTTTCCAAATAGTTGGTGCTCAAGTTTTGTTTCACCGCGTCAGCGTCGAATGAATGTTGCCGTGCGTTTAAACCGACGCTAAAAGATCGAATAAAACGCCGCCCACGTCAGCGACGGTTGATCCAAAGCGTTTGGATAACCGATCTAATAGGGGCATCGAGAATGATAAGGCGTTCTTTCGTGTCATATCCTCTACGCTCATCTACTTGTCCGCCCATTGTATTACACAACATCTATGGTATAATTCACAATAGATATTGTAGAGCTATCATGACTTTGTATCAATCCGATTGTACCGCCGGACATAGCAAGATGGTAATGACATCAAATCGTAAAGTGGCAAGATCGGCTGATTTGATTATCCAATCATCCGGTGTGGTTGATACAACGACTGTTTATTTTCCAAAATCGTTACCGTTTTCGAGAAAAGGTAGCGCTTTTGGCACAAAACCATTACCTTTACACGCAAAAGGTAACGTTTCTCCCTCAAAACCATTACTTTTAATCACAAAAGGTAACGTTTCTCCCTCAAAACCATTATTTTTAATCACAAAAGGGGTTCGTTTTTACGTCTGATTCATTACCTTTACTTACAAAAGGTAACGTTTTTCTCGCAATATCATTACGTTTGTTCGCAAAAGGTAACGTTATTGGTCCTTAACCATGCTATATATCGGGCAAGAGAGTTGCTGGATCTCCATGTAAAGCTCAAATAGATTGAAAACTGACTGCTTTGAATGCTAATGTTTCTATTTCGCCTTCCCGGCGATCCGCCAGTGCCGGCATACGATATACCTGAGGTAATAAATGAGACCCTTTATAAAGAACGCAATAATATTTGTCCTATTTGTCTTTGCGATCTCTGACATAACAAGTTGCAATCGGACGACGTCCAACACAGCGACGAACGAGAACACGGCGGAAGAAAGTCCCATCTATAGAAACAGCAATGAAACGAAGGCGTCGTCGGTCTATCCGCCGCTAAATCCGGTCATCGCCGATGCCCAGTTCGAGTTGGTCGATGGTACCAAGTCAAAGATCTCCGATCACAAGGGAAAGGTGGTGTTGGTAAATCTTTGGGGTATCTGGTGTGGTCCGTGTGTTGCCGAGATGCCGGCCCTCGCCCAAATCCAGCAAACGTATGCCGATAAAGGTTTTGAGGTTTTGGGTCTTAACATAGGTTCTGACGATGCGGGAACCCTTGAAAATCTTGACGCGATCAAGACATTTGCCGCGAAAAAACAGATCAGCTACACGTTGGCCCGTGTCGATCATTCGATGGCGACCGAATTCTATAAGATCTCGAAGGCAGACGTTGTCCCGCAAAGCTTTTTGATCAATCGAGACGGACAGCTTCGCGGGGTTTTTGTCGGCGGCGGGCAAAGCATCATAAATCAGATCAATAACAACGTTCAGAAAGCCCTCGCTGAATGACCTTACTCCGATTTGAGCGGGACATTTGGCTCGACGAGGATCGTTTTGAAGCTGGCGAGGCTCACCAAACCGGCGGCCGCCCGGCGCGGTTTATTTACAAACTTCTTTTGTGTGTAGTTAACCGCGGCTTTTGTCTGCTTGCGGCCGCTGCTGTAAAAGGCGGCAAGTTGTGCAGCCTCGAGCAGCGTCCGGTTTGGCACCTCTTTCCGGTTCGGGTTTCGAATAACGACATGTGATCCCGGGTAATCGGCTGCGTGCATCCATAGATCGAGCGAGCGGGCGACACGAAAGGTCAGGAAATCGTTATCAGCCGCTTTTTTCCCGACAAGGATCTCAAAACCGTCTGAGGAAATAAACCGGCGCGCACCTTTGAACTCGATCTCATGCTTCTTCTTTCGGAAGGTGGCGATCGGTTTTCGGGCGGGTTCGAGAAAGGTTTGTAAAAATGGTTCATCGCCCGCCTCGACAGCGGCGTCGATCTCGCGAAGTCTGGTGCGAGCCGCCTCGATGGCCGATCGTGTTGCCGATAGCCGCTCGTCAATAACGCGTTTGCCGTTGCGGGCCTTTATATAACGGCGAAAGTAGTTCTCGGCGATCTCTGTCAGGGGTTTGTGATCGTCGCCTTTGATCTCGACCTCGGGTGCGGCGTCGTCGAAGTAATCGGTGACGATGATCTTATCGCCGCGGCGGACGGCTGTATTCACATTTGCCAGGATGAGATCGCCGTAACGTTTCCAGAGTCCGGGGTCGCCGTGTTTTTCGAGATCGGCGAGCAGGTTGCGAACAAGTTTTTCGCGTTTTGATATCTCGGAAGTAAGCTTTTTTCGAGCCGCGGCGGCAAGCTCGTTTATGCGGTCCGTTATTTTTGCAACGTTTTGAGCTGCGTCGGCCATAAAAACAGTTTAGTTGATACTATGCTGATCGTTCTAACAACCGCACCCGACATGGAGGAAGCCGAGGGCCTCGCTGAAAAGATCGTCGAAGAGCGGCTTGCCGCCTGCGTCCAGATACTGCCGCAAATGACGTCCGTTTATTTCTGGGAAGGAAAGGTGCAAAAGGAAGGTGAAAATTTGCTGCTGATAAAGACCTTGCCGGAAAAGTGGGATGCGTTGCGTGAGTTTATAACTGCCAACCACATCTACACGGTACCTGAGATAGTTGCGATAGATGCGGAACGTGTCTCGGAAAAGTATCTTGCCTGGCTGAAGGAATGTTGTTCGGAGTCCCGCCTTTAGGCGGCTTTTGCGGATTACCGCGACGGTAAGCACCGACATTCGTCCCTTAATCCGCTTTCGCTTCAAGATCTTCGATGATTCGCAGCCCTTCTGCCCGTACGGGGGGCCTTTTGCATTCATTCGACGATTCCTCGCCGCAACCTTCGAGGAGCACGCTCGTTTAAACCTCTGGTTTCTAGGCGTACCAACGATTTCTGGGCGTAAAGTTTGCGGAGCACGCTCGTTTACACTCGCGTTTCTGCCCGTACCAGGACTTTTCCTCTCAAAATAGGAGCTGTTTTGAGAGATAAAGAGACTTTTCCTTTCAAAGTAGGAGCTGTTTTGAGAGATAATGAGACTTTTCCCCTCAAAGTAGGAGCTGTTTTGAGAGATGCCGGGACGTTTCCAGCGCACTTAGGGACTTTGTCGAGTGACTTAAGGAACTTTTCTTTAAGACTCCGAGATCTTTCTCAATACTTCCAGATCTTTCCGTGGAACCTTGATACTTAATTCTTTGCTTCTCTCAGCCAGTCGCTCGCTACGCGAGCTTGAACGTGTTATTTGCACGCTGATCCCCGTGCTCACGAGTTTGTGTCAAAACTCATGTTGGCTGCGCCTTCACGCACTGCGGCGACGGCTATGCCTCGCCGGAACAGTGGACAAAAAAATCATCGAGGCTTGCCTCGCACCTCCGCTCGCCCGCTAAAGCGGGCTGAGAGAAGAAAAGGACCGAACTGGCCTCGGCGAGGCAAGCCATCGCCGCAGTGCATGA
>OCZT010002264.1_pt1 | contig 19973 bp, 15 predicted proteins | sample 1539031 | NCBI WGS metagenome assembly OCZT01 (sample SAMEA3539308, study PRJEB22396) | soil metagenome | biome: tundra; feature: field; material: soil | place: USA | collected 2010-05 | depth 0.15 m | reverse complement strand
TCGGACCCAAAGCCGACCCGAACGCAGCATGGGCGCGTTTTATGAGTTCACGCGCTGGCCGGCTGACGGGCGCAAGCGAAGCTGCTATGATCGCTTGAGGTTCACTGCAACGGAGCATCGCCATGGACGCCGTGACGCCGAAGGGCTCTCAGACCGCCGACACCCATTCCCACCTCGTTCGCCCCGAGAGCATGGAGTGGCAGAAGACCCGCTTCCCCGGCTGCGAGGCCAAGACGCTGCTGTTCGATCGCGCGACCGGCCTGATGACCGCGCTGATGCGGTTTCAGCCTGGCGTGGTGCTGCCCGACCACGAGCACGTCAACATCGAGCAGACCTACGTTCTTGAGGGCAGCCTGGTCGACAAGGAAGGCCCGGCGAAGGGCATCGAGGCCAGGGCCGGCGAATACGTCTGGCGCGAGCCGGGCAGCCGCCACGTCGCATGGTGTCCCGAGGGCGGGCTGATGCTCGCGATCTTCCAGGTCCCCAACAAGTTCTTCGAGGCCGACGGCCGCGTCGTCGATGCCGCGGGCCAGGACTGGGACGAGACCTGGGGTCACACCGGCAAGCGCTGAGACCCCTTCGCTTTCGGTGTTGTGGGTGCTCGCCGGGCCTGACTTTTCTTGAAAACCGGTTTCCGCTTTTCGGCGTCATGACCGAGGATCACCACGTGCCAACGTCGCGAAACGGTAGACGCGAGGCTCGATTGCTACGCTCCGCTCCTCGCAATGAGGGAAACGCGGTGGGTGCCCTATGCGGCCAGCATCAAACGCCGTCAGCAAGGCGAACCGCCGCGCGCTCGGCCTCGCGGGCGTTGCGAAACAGCTGGCCTGCCTGCGGATTGAAACGATGTGTGGCCGAGAACGGGCAAGCATTCTGGCGTTCCCGCCCCGACGTCCGATAGTGCGGACACCAGAAATCGCCAAGCGGATGCGATCGGGCCGATCTCTTGCGAACGGCGGTCTTACGCCACCTCAAGCAGTATTTCGACCAACCGGTCCGGCATGTCGACCATGACGTCGTGGCCCGACTCTGCCACCTCATATGTTTTCCAGTCGGATGCCCCCTTCAACCTTGCCAGCGTTTGATCGAACACCGGGCTACCGAAACCCGAGCGAATGTAGGTCTTGCGCGCAATCTTCTCGCGGGCTCCAGCCGCGGTGACCTTCTCGACCACGGCGGCGAGCGGGTGAGGCGTGCATTTCGCGTCTACCCAGGCCCGGTCCTTCTCGTTGACCTTGAAGGCCGCGGCCGGAACAGGCTTCGCCGCCAGATCGCCCCTGGCCACCGCGTCCTCAAGTGCCTTCCTGGGGCCCGGATTGGCGAGCGATATCAGGTTGTCGCCCGGCTGCGGAACGAAGGCGTCGAGATAGACGATCGATGCCACCGATGCACCGATCTGCTCGGCGGCCTGGGTAATCACGAACCCCGCGGACGAGTGTCCGACCAGAACAATGTCCTTCAAGTCCTCCCATTTCACCAGATTGACCACGTCGTTTACGTGGGTGGTCAGATTGACGTCCCTCGTCAACAGATGCGAGCGATCACCCACGCCGGTCAATGACTCCGCATAGACCTTGTGCCCTTTCCTCTCAAGCGCGTCCGCGACGCGGCGCCAACACCAGCCGCCGTGCCAGGTGCCATGAACGAGCACGAAGGTCTTTTGGGCGGTTTGAGCCTGCGCGGTCTGCGGTGCGCCGCTCGCCGCCACGGCACTGAATGCGGCCATCACGCCGAGCGCCGCTCTGCGCGTCGTCTCCAGGTCTTTTTTCGACATTGGGGTTTCCTCGGCTATAGCCCTCTGGTGTCTCCGCGGCATTCATCACGTTCCAAATGACCGATTTGGGTCAACTACACGCCTAACGATACCGAGTGGGTGACGGATCGTCTACCTCAGTGAGTAGTCGATCCCGGAACGAATTTCGAACGAGTGCGGTGTTGTCGCCGAAAATGGCGGCGTGGGCTTCAGCAACGACGGATAGACGTGGATGCCCGGCATCGCAGACAAGTTTATGCGGTCTGCGGCCGGGCATGACGAATGTCTTCACGCCGAAATCGGCGGCTCGTCCTGCCTGATGACTTGCGGACGCCCCTGATCGTCGATCGAGACGTAGGTAAAATTGCCGTCGGTCACCAGGATCGAATGCATTTCCTTGCGGCGCAGCACCCAGGCCTCGAGGTGGACGGTGACCGAGGTCTTGCCGAGCCGGACCAGATTGGCGTGAACCGACACCACGTCGCCGACGAACACCGGTTTGCGAAAATTCATCGCATCGATCGCCACCGTGACGGTGCGCGACTTCGCCATCTTGGACGCGAAGATGCCGCCGCCGATATCCATCTGGCTGAGCAGCCAGCCGCCGAAAATATCGCCGTTCGCGTTGGTATCGGCCGGCATCGCCAGGGTGCGGATCGACAGATCGCCGCAAGGCTCGGCTTCGGTATTCGACGGGGAGTGAACGGCCTGGGTGTCGGTCATGTCTGATGCCCCGTCGATCGAATCTGAAATGATGTTATTTGAAACTGTCCCAGCCGGCATCCGGCGTGAACCGGCCGCCAAACTTCGCCGCCAGCGCGCGCAACGCCGACACCACATTCTCAGGGCCGCGGGCTCGCGCATAATTCAGCGGGCCGCCGCGAAACGGCGCATACCCGGTGCCGAAGATCATTGCGCCATCGACCGCGTCGGCGTTGTCGACGATGCCCTCGCGCAGACACGCGACGCAGATATTCGACATCGGCAGGATCAGCCGGTCGATCATTTCCGCCGTCGGCTGCGCCGTGGAGGGCGAGCCGGCCGTCTTGTCGGCCTTGCCGTCTTTCCAGACATAGAACCCCTTGCCGGTCTTGCGGCCGAGGTCGCCGGCGGCAACCTTCTCGCGCAGCCACGCCGGCGTCGGCGGGAGAGAATCGCCGAATTTCGAGCGCAGCATGTCGCCGACCGCGAGGCAGATATCGAGCCCGACCTGGTCGGCGAGTTCGATCGGACCCATCGGCATGCCGAATTTTTCCGCCGCGGCATCGATGGTGACCTTGTCGATCTTCTCATCCAGCATCACCATCGCCTCGAGCATGTACGGCGTCAGCGCGCGGTTGACGAGAAAGCCCGGCGAACTCTTGACCGGCAGCGGCAGGCGGTCGATAGCGCCGACGAAGGCCAGCGCCTCTTTCAGCAGTTGCGGATCGGTCCGATCGTGGCTGACGACCTCGACCAGCTGCAGCCGGGATACCGGATTGAAGAAGTGCAATCCGACCAGCTGCTCCGGCTTCGCCAGAGTGGTGCGCAAATCCTGCAGCGGAATGCTCGAGGTATTGGTGGCCAGAATCGCGCCAGCCTTCATCTTCGGCTCGAGCGCGGCGTAGACCTTCTGCTTCAGCTCCAGCTTTTCCGGCACCGCCTCGATGATGAGGTCGGCGTTACGGACGCCTTCGCCGTCGAGATCGGGCATCAGACGGTCGAGCGCGTCGCGGATGTCGGTGCGCTTGCGCATGATCTTGCCCAACAGATCCGCCGCGCGCTTGATCGCGCCGGCGATCGGCTCCGGCTTCATATCGGCAAGCGTGACCCGCAGGCCCTGATTGGCGCACCATGCCGCGATGTCGCCGCCCATCGCGCCGGCGCCGATGACGTGAACATGGCCGATCTTGTTACCGGAGCCTGCGAGCTTCTTCATCTGCTCGCGCAGGAAGAATACCCGGATCAGGTTTTGCGCCGTCGGCGTCACCATCAGATTGGCGAACGAGGTCTTTTCGGCAGCCAGCATCGCCGCCCTGTCGCCGCCGTGCTTTTCCCAGAGATCGATCAACGCATAAGGCGCGGGATAATGCTCGTGCGGCGCGGCCTTCTCGGCCTCGGCGCGCATCCGCGAGGCCAGAAAGCCTCTGACAGGACCGGAATTCAGAATGGTGTTCAGGAGACCGGGCCTGGCACGTTTCAGACGGCCGAACAGCGCGTCCTTGACGGCGTTGCGGATGTGCCGCTCCTGTGTGACGGCGTCGACGAGCCCCAAGGACCTGGCCCGGCGCGCGTCGATGGTCTTGCCGGTCAGCATCAGCGTCATCGCCTGCATCGGATTGACCAGACGCGTGAAGCGCGCGGTGCCGCCGAGACCGGGATGCAGACCGAGCATCACTTCCGGAAAGCCAAACCGGGCGCCGTCGATGGCGATACGCGACTGGCAGGCGAGCGCGACTTCGAGGCCGCCGCCGAGGCAGAAGCCATGGATCACGGCCACGGTCGGAATCTTCAGGCCTTCGAGGCGGTCGGTCACCGCATGGGCACGGCCGATCGCGGTCTCGACCGGGCCGGGATCGGCCGCGCCGCGAAATTCGTTGACGTCGGCACCGGCAATGAAACCGGATGTCTTCGCGGAGCGAACGACAATTCCCGCGGGCCGCTGGCTTTCCAGCGCCGCCAGCACCAAATCGAGTTCTTCGATGACATCGGCCGACAGCGTGTTGGCGCTGGCGCCTTCGCGGTCGAACAGCAGCCAGGCAATGCCGTCGGCGTCGCGGGTCAGCTTGAAATTGCGATAGGGTCCGCTCACCTCGGGCTTCGGCCCGAGTTCGAGCACACGATTTCCGAGAACGTCCATGATCCTGCTTTCCATGGCGTTCCCTATACCGTCTCGATCAACATGGCGCCGCCCAGCCCGCCGCCGATACATTCGGTGGCGATGCCGCGCCTGGTGCCCAGGCGCTTCATCGCGTTGACGAGATGCAGCACGATGCGATTGCCGCTGCAGCCGACGGGGTGACCGAGACTGATCGCGCCGCCGTCGACATTGAGTTTGGCATGGTCGATCTGCCCGGCAACGCCATCAAGGCCAAGGATCTCCCGGCAGAATTTCTCGTCGTTCCAGGCCGCAAGACAGCCCAGCACCTGGGTGGCGAATGCCTCGTTCAATTCCCAGGTCTCGATGTCCTGCAACGACAATTTGTTGCGCTTCAAGAGTTCGGTCGCCGACAACACCGGGCCGAGGCCCATGATGCTGGGATCGAGCGCCGACCATTGACTGTCGACGATCACGGCCTTGGGCGTCAGGCCGTGTTTTGCGACCGCGTCCTCCGAAGCAAGGATGGTCCACGACGCGCCGTCGGTGATCTGCGATGAGTTGCCGGCGGTAACCTGGCCCCAGGGCCGCTCGAACACCGGCTTCAGCGCCGCCAATTTCTCGGGCGTCGAATCCGGCCGCACCCCGTCGTCGTGTTCGTAGAATTTTCCGTCGCGCGCGAACGCCGTTTCCACCTCGCCCCTGAGAAAACCCTGCGCCTGCGCGTTGGCAAGCCGCTTGTGGCTTTCGACGGCGTAAGCGTCCGATTGCGTGCGCGTGATGCCGAAGAGGTGACCGACCACTTCGGCGGTCTGTCCCATGTTGAGTTCGGTGATCGGATCGGTCAGTCCGCGTTCGAGGCCGATGATCGGCTTGAAAAAAGCCGGGCGCGCTCTTGCGATCGCAGCCAACTTGCCGAGAATTCCCTTGGCCCCGGCGAGGCCTGCGAACCAGCGCACGCCCTGCTGCGGCCACACCAGCGGCGCATAACTCAGGGCTTCCGAACCGCCGGCGAGGATCAAGTCCGAGGTGCCTTCGCGGATATAGCGATAGCCGGTGTCGATCGATTGCATGCCGGAGCCGCAATTGATCTGCACCGTGAACGCCACCATCGCCTCGCCCATGCCGAGCCGAAGTGCGGCGACACGCGCCGGGTTCATCTCGTCGGCAATGACATTGACGCAGCCGAGGATCACCTGATCGAAGGCGGTGGGCGCGAACGGTTGCCGCGCCAGCAGCGGCCGGCCGCACTGCACGGCGAGGTCGACCGGAGTGAACGGACCCGGTCCGCTGCGCGCTTTCAGGAACGGCGTCCGGCTGCCGTCGATGATGAAAACCGGTCGCGCCATCAGCTTGCTGCCCTCGTTTCACCCAGCTCCTGGAAAAACTGATGCACTTCGGCAGGCTTCTTGTAGGTCGGCGACAACGCTTCCGGCGCGAAGTCGTCGACCTCGATCACTTTGGCCGCGGCCTCATGCGCTGCCGCGATCTGATTGCCCTCGGCCTGCGTGATGACGCCCTTCTTCACCGCCTCTTGCCAGTCGTGAATGTGGGCGGCGCGCATCTTGTTGGCAATCTCCTCGGCGCCGGTGACGAGCAGGAACGCCTTCTCCAGCCGCGCCACGCCGCGGTCGTCGTCGACATGTGACAGATCCGGGGTCAGGCGATCGCGCGCCGCCGAGGGCTCCAGCACGAGCTGCGCGCATTGATGGATCACGATATCCGAAGGACCGAGCACGCGTGCGCCGAACGGCTGGATCAGGAATTTCAGGACGATGGCGACAAACCGGTTGGGCAGATTCGCCAGAATTTCCGCGAAGCGGTTTTCGATGGTGCGGAAGCCGCTCGCCATGCACCATTCGAGCACGGCAAAGTCCGCAGTTTGGCGGCCCTCGTCCTGCCAGCGTTTCAACGCGGCAGAAAGCAGATACAGTTCCGACAGAATGTCGCCGAACCGCGCCGACAGCATTTCCTTGCGTTTCAGCGCGCCGCCCAGCGTCAGCAGCGCCATGTCGGCGCACAGCGCGAACGCCGAGGAGTAACGCGACAGCTGGCGATAAAAGCCGGCCGCGTTTCCGGCGTCGGGCGCCGGCGCAAACATCCCGCCGCTCCAGCTCCGGCCCCACGCCCGGAACAGCGTGATCACGCTGTGACCGATATGTTTCCAGAATGCCTTGTCGAAGGCGTCCAGCCCCCTGGCGTGGTCGGCATCGCCGAGCGCATTCATCTCCTCCAGCAGATAGGGATGCGCCCGGATCGCTCCCTGTCCGAACACGATCAGGTTGCGGGTGAGAATGTTGGCGCCCTCGACCGTGATGCCGACCGGCACCGAACGATAGAGAATGCCCAGGTAATTCTGCGGACCGTCGATTACGGCCTTGCCGCCATGGATGTCCATCGCGTCGTCGATGGCAATCCGCATCCGCTCGGTGGCGTGCAGTTTCATGATGCCGGAAATGACCGCGGGATGATGGCCCTGGTTGAGCGCGGCGCAGGTCAGCCGCCGTGCCGCATCGAGCAGATAGGCGGTGCCGGCGATCCGGGCGAGCGGCTCCTCGATGCCTTCGAATTTTCCGATCGGCACGTTGAACTGCTCGCGAATCCGCGCATAGGCGCCGGTGGTGCGCGCCACGTAAGCCGCGCCCGCGGCCGACAATGACGGCAACGAGATGCCGCGCCCGGCGGCCAGCGCCGTCATCAGCATCTTCCAGCCCTGGCCGAGGCGCGCCTGCCCGCCGATGATGTAATCCATCGGGATGAACACATCGCGGCCCCGGTTCGGACCGTTCTGAAACACCTGCATCGACGGCAAATGACGCCTGCCGATCTCGACGCCGGGCAGATGCGTCGGGATCAGCGCCACGGTGATGCCGAGGTCATCCTGCGACCCGACCAGATGATCCGGGTCATAGGCCTTGAAGGCGAGGCCGAGCAGCGTCGCGACGGGGCCGAGCGTGATGTAGCGCTTGTGCCAGTTGAGACGCAGGCCGAGCAGTTCGCGTCCCTCGAAACTGCTCTTGCAGATGATGCCGCTGTCGATCATCGACGCGGCGTCGGAGCCGGCTTCCGGGCTGGTCAATCCAAAACAGGGAATTTCGCGTCCGTCGGCAAGCCGCGGCAGCCAGGCTTGCTGCTGATCCTTGGTGCCAAAGCGCATCAGCAATTCGCCCGGGCCCAGCGAGTTGGGCACCATCACGGTGACGGCGGCCGCCACCGAGCGCGTCGAAATTTTCCGCACCACTTCCGAATGCGCGTAGGGCGAGAAGCCGAGCCCGCCATATTCTTTCGGGATGATCATGCCGAAGAATTTGCAGCGCTTGATGAAGTCCCAGACCTCAGGCGGCAGATCGCGCAACTCCCAATTGATCTTCCAGTCGTCGAGCATCGCGCACAGCTCATTGACCGGGCCGCTGAGAAACGCCTGTTCCTCCGGCGTCAGGGTAGCCGGCGCGTTGGCGAGCAGTTTCGACCAGTCGGGATTGCCGGCGAACAGGTCCGCGTCCCACCAGACATCGCCGGCCTCCAGCGCCTCGCGCTCGGTGTCCGACATCGCTGGCAACACGCCCCGCGCCCAGGAGAAGATCGGCTTGGTGATGATGTCGCGGCGAAAGGCATGGGAGCTCATGGCGATGTCCTCATGGTCGAAGCGGCGGCGCGGCCGGCAGGCCCGCATGCGCTGAATGGTCGGCTCAATTTAGCAGGAAAGCGCTGAAATCACGTGATCCTTCGCATTGAAAGTAAAGCGAAATTGATCCGTTCGATAACGGCAAACCAGCACAACAGTTCCGAAAAACATAATCACGAACGCTACTTGCTGCAGTGCAGCTCAGTCCGGCCGCGTCATCTCGAACATGGCATCCGGCCGAATTACAAAATAGTCGCCCCGGCGGCCGGCGCGCACGATCGGGTGCGCCATCGCGGTCTGGTAGACGCCGTCCTTGATGAAGGCCTTGTCGATGTGGACGGCGACGACCTCGCCGAGGGTGAGCCAGGCCTGCACCTTCTTGCCGTCGGCGCCCTGCAACTGAATGATCTGCGTCAGCTTGCATTCGAACGCGACCGGGCTTTCCCCGACGCGGGGCACGTTGACGAGCTTGCCCGGCACCGCCGTCAGCCCGGCGATCTCAAATTCGCTGACGTCGTGGGCGACATGCGCCGCGGTGGCATTCATCTGCTGCGCCAGCTCCATGGTCGCGAGATTCCAGACGAATTCTCCGGTTTCCTGGATGTTGCGGACGCTGTCCTTCCAGGAGGTGCTGGAAAAGCCGATAATGGGAGGCGTGTAGCAAAATCCGTTGAAGAAGCTGTAGGGCGCGAGATTGACGTTGCCCTTGGCATCCCGCGACGAGATCCAGCCGATCGGACGCGGGGCGATGATGGCGTTGAATGGATCGTGCTTGAGGCCGTGGCCGCTCGCCGGCTCGTAATAGTGCAAATCCTTGTCGGCCACGTCAGGTTATCCCTTTGATTATTTGCGGACCGCTGAACCAGCGCGCGACGCAAGTCCCGCGAGGATAAAGTCGGTCATCTGGTCGAGCGACGGCCCCGGTTTGTTGGTGCCTTGCGCAATCATCTGCGGATGGAAAAACCGCATCATCGCAGTGCAGACGCACATCGCCGCCAGCGGCACGTCCGGAGCCTCGAATTCGCCTGCGGCGGCGCCCTCGGCAATGACACCGCCGATGGTCTCGGTTATCCGCTCCATATGGGCCACGCAAACGTCCCAGCTCTCCTCCATCGCGACTTCGACCATCTCGTGCAGCTTCGAATTGCCGACATAGCGTTCGGCATTCATGCGATGGATGGATGTCACAAGCTCGCGCAGGCGGTGGGCCGCCGAGCCGGGCCTGGCCGCGATGGCACGCGCCGCATCTTCGACCTCGCCCATCAGGGCGCGCGCGACGCCCTCATGGATCGCCTTTTTCGAATCGAAAAAACGATAGACGTTCGCCGGGCTCATGCGCAGCACCTTGGCGATGTCGGCGACGGTGGTCTTTTGATAGCCGATTTCGCGAAACAAGCGCTCCGCCACCACGAGAATCCGCTCTCGCGTGTCGGGTTCGATATGTTCCGAAATCAGTGTCATGTCGGTACTCAATGTTCAATTATTCCGCGGCCGCGGCAAGCGGAAATGCGGGCTGTGATTCGCCTTGATGCTGCGGCGCAAGATCGATCTGTTCGCTTTGGCTGCTCTCTTCAAGGCTGTTGCGGAACCAGAGGGCATAGAGCCCCGGCAGGTATAGCAAGGTCAGGAAGGTTGCAACAAACAGGCCGCCCATGATGGTGATCGCCATCGGGCCCCAAAACGCCGAGTGCGACAGCGGGATCATGGCCAGGATCGCGGCCAGCGCCGTCAGCACCACCGGGCGGGCGCGCCGGACGGTGGCCTCGACGATGGCTTCCTTGCGCGTCAGGCCGTGGGCGACATCGGTTTCGATCTGGTCCACCAGGATCACCGCATTGCGCATGATCATCCCGGCCAGCGCGATCAATCCGAGCAGCGCCACGAAGCCGAACGGCTGGTTGGCGACGTTCAGTCCCAGCGATGCCCCGATGATGCCAAGCGGCGCAGTGAGAAACACCAGCACTAGGCGCGAGAAGCTCTGCAGCTGGATCATCAGCAAGGTCAGCATGACGATGACCATCACCGGAAACAGGATGAAAATCGAAGCGTTGCCCTTGGCGGACTCCTCGATCGCGCCGCCCATCTCGATCCGGTAGGCCGGCTGCAGGCTGTCGCGAATTTCCTGCAGCCTGGGCCAGATCTGGTTGGTCACGTCAGGCGCCTGCGCGCCATCGACGACGTCGCCGCGCACCGTGATCGCCATGTCCCGGTTGCGCCGCCACAGGATCGGCTCCTCATGGGCGTATTCGATCTTGGCGATCTGCAGCAACGGCACCGCGACCCCGTTGCGCGACGTCACGGTGAGGTCTCCGACATGGCCAAGATCGAGCCGTTCGGACGGTACCGCGCGCGCGACCACGCCGACCTTCTCGATGCCATCGCGTATCGTGGTCACCGGCGCGCCTGAGATCAGCATGCTCAGCGCCTGCGAAACGTCCTGCGGGGTGAGGCCGAGCGCGCGGGCGCGGTCCTGGTCGACCACCAGCTTCAGGTATGGCGACTGCTCGTTCCAGTCGAGCTGCGGATCCTTGACCTTGTCGTTCTGCTTGACCACGTCGCGCACCCTGTAGGCGATGTCGCGGACGGTCTTGGCGTCGGGGCCGATCACGCGGAACTGGACGGGAAAGCCGACCGGCGGCCCGAAATTGAACCGGTCGACCCGCACGCGCGCTTCGGTCAACGCGCCGTCATCGACCGCCTTCTCCAGGCGCGCCTTGATCCGCTCGCGCGCCTCGACGTCCCTGGCGACGATCACGATCTCGGCGAAAGCCTCGTTCGGCAGTTGCGGGTTGAGCCCAAGCCAGAAGCGCGGCGAGCCCTGGCCGACATAGGACGTGTAGGTCGAGATGTCCTTGTCGTCCTTCAGCAGGGCTTCCGCCTTCTTCGCGGACCGCTCGGTGACGTTGAACGCCGTGCCTTCGGGCAGCCGCAGCTGCAGGAACAGTTCGGGCCGCTCGGACAGCGGGAAGAACTGCTGCTGCACGTGGCCGAATCCGACGATGGAGAGCGCGAAGACCCCGACCGTCGCCAGCACCACCTTGATGCGATGCTCGACGCACCATTGAATCATGCTGCGGAGAATGCGGTAGACGCGTGTTTCATAAACCGCGTGCGGGTCGTGGTTGCGGCTGACCGTAATATTCGGCAGCAGCCTGACGCCGATATAGGGCGTGAAGATCACCGCCACGAACCAGGACGCCACCAGCGCGATCGCCACGATCCAGAAAATGCCGCCGGCATATTCGCCGACCGCCGAGCTGGCGAAACCGATGGGGAGGAACCCGGCGGCGGTGACCAGCGTTCCCGTCAGCATCGGGAAGGCGGTGGATTCCCAGGCAAAGGACGCCGCGCGGACGCGGTCCCAGCCCTGCTCCATCTTCACCACCATCATCTCGACCGCGATAATGGCGTCGTCGACCAGAAGTCCGAGCGCGATGATCAGCGCGCCGAGCGTGATGCGGTGCAGGTCGAGCGACATCGCATTCATGACGATAAAGACGATTGCCAGAACCAGCGGCACCGACAGCGCCACCACGATTCCGGTACGCCAGCCCAGCGCGACGAAGCTGACGAACAGCACGATCGCCAGCGCCTCGATGAAGGAGTGTACGAATTCACCAACGGCGTGCTCGACCACTTTGGGCTGATCGGCGATCTGGTCGACATTGATGCCCTGCGGCACCGCCTTCATGAATTCCGCGGTGGCGCTGGCGACGTCCTTGCCGAGCTCCAGAATGTTGGCGCCCTTGGCCGTGACCACGCCGATGCCGAGCGCGGGTTTGCCTTCCTGACGCACCACGAAACTCGGCGGGTCGACATAACCGTGGGTGACGGTCGCGATATCGCCAAGCCGGAATACCCGGCCATTGCTTTCGACCGGCGTCTCCGCGACGGCCTTGACGCCATCGAGCGCGCCGGTGACGCGCAGCGGCACACGTTGCGAGGAGGTTTCGACCGTGCCGGCCGGCACCACATTGTTCTGCTTGGCGAGCGAATCGAACAGCGCCTGCGGCGTGATCCCGAGCGTCGCCAGCTTGGCATGGGAGAACTCGACATAGATCTTCTCGTCCTGGGTGCCATAGAGATCGACTTTTGTCACTCCCAGTACCTTCAACAGGCGCTGGCGCATGCCTTCGGCGGCCTTTTTCAATTGCGCGTAGTCGGCGCCATCGCTGGTCATCATATAGAGGATCGAATCGACGTCGCTGAATTCGTCGTTGACGACGGGGCCGAGCAGACCCGCCGGAAGCTGGGGTTGCACGTCGGCCAGCTTCTTGCGCAGCAGATAAAACAGATACGGCACGTCCCTGGGTGGCGTCGAATCCTTGAACGTGACCTGCATCGCCGTGAACGACGGCTTCGAATAGGTCTGTACCTTTTCGAAATACGGCAGTTCCTGCAGCTTCTTCTCGATGGGATCGGCGACCTGGGTCTGCATCTCGGCTGCGGTCGCGCCCGGCCAGATCGCCGAGACGTTCACCACCTTGACGGTGAAGAAGGGATCTTCCGCGCGGCCGAGCCGCTGGTAGGAGAAGAAGCCGGCCGCGCCGAGCGCAATCACAAGGAACAGAATAAGCGCGGGATGGCTTACCGCCCAGCCCGAGAGATTGAAGCGCTTCATGATGCCCTCCCCGCCTAAAACGACAACGACGAGACGACCCTGACCTTCTGGGCCGGATCGAGTTTTTGCACGCCGAGCACGACAACCATCGCGCCCTCATCGACGCCGCCTGATATGACGACGCTATCGGTCTCGTAGGATTTGACGGTGACCGGCTTCAGCGCCACTTCGCCCCTGGCATCGACGATATAGAGCGAGGGATCGCCGCCCTCGCTGAACAGCGCCGACAATGGCAGCCGCGCCACGCGTTCGGTCGCCGCGTCCGCCAGCGTCAGCGTCGCGGTCATGCCGAGCGAGACGTTGTCGCCGGCGTCGGGCAGTGAAAATTTTGCAAGATAGGTGCGGGTCGCAGGATCGGCCGTGGGCGCGATCTCGCGCAGCTTCGCGGCATATTTCCTGTTCGGCTCGGACCACAAGGTCACGGTAGCCATGCCATCCTTGGCGCGACCCACCAGGGTTTCGGGTATAGCGACCACGGCTTCCTTTTCGGCAAAGCGCGCGACTCGAAGCGCGGTCTGCCCCGCCGCCACGACCTGTCCGGCGTCGATCAAGGTTGCGGTGACGACGCCGCGGGTGTCGGCGACCAGGGTTGCGTAAGACAGAGAGTTGTTGGTGAGTTCGACCGAACGCTGGGCGCGATTGAGCCGCGCGCGCGCCTCGTCGCCGGCGGCTTTTGCCTGATCCATTTGCGCGTCGGTGGTCCAGCCTTTGACGCGCAAGTCCTTGGCGCGGGTCTCGGCGGCGGCGGCTTGCGCCAGCACGCCGGTGGCGGCGCGCAACTCGGCCTCGGCCTGCTCGGCCTGCAGCTTCAGATCGACTTCATCGAGGGTCGCCAGCGGCTGTCCGACGTCGACGGTCTGGCCGACTTCGACCAGGCGTTTTGCGACTTTGCCGGGCACGCGGAAACCCATGTCGGTCTCGATCCGCGGCTTGATGGTGCCCACAAAGCTGCGCTCGGGCGATTCCGCCTCGTAATGCACCGTCGCCACCAATACGGGGCGCGACGGCGTCGCTTTCTCGGCGACCTTGTCGTTGCAGCCGGTCAAGGCGATTGCCAGAATCGCCAGCGATAAACCAGCTAACAGCTTTGAATAGCTTGCTAAAATTGAACGGACCAGCATCGCGGCTTCCCTCGATTAAGCGTGGAGGGAAGTGTCGATTGTTCAGTGACGATTGTCAATATTCGTCATTGATCATGATTTCGTGAAGGGTTCGGCTGGTTAAGGGGTCATGAATTCCTTCGTCTGGGCCGCGTCTGCAGAAAATCTGCACGAAAATACGCAAATCCTGAACATCCCGGGCAAACGCGCTGCCAATCGGCGGCGCATCGTCAGGCCATGGGGAAAATCATCAGCATTCAATTCCGGCGATCGCGACTGCCACGGCGGCTGCTCAACGACAGCTGGTGGCTGGATTCGCCGCCCGTCCGCCCTTCCGTCATCGCCTTGCCGAAACGCAACCCGCCGAAGCCTAAGCCCAAGGTCAGGCATCTCACCCTCGTTCAATCCGGAAAATAAAAACATGCCGATCGCAACCGCGTCCGATTTCGAAATTGCTCCTGCCCGCCCGCTGTTGACGCCGCTCGTTCTCGCTGCCGGCTGCGGCGCGCTCACTAACCGGCTTTTGGGCGAGCGCCTCCGCGAAATCTTCCGGTCGAGTACCAGGACCAGCCTCCGGACGCACTGAGCGCTTTCAAGAAAAGAATGCAGCAAGAGAGGCTGTGGTCATCGAAGCGGGTTAATCCATAGCAGTTTGCTACGCGATACTGATATCGGAATGGATAAAGACGACAACGACCGCGGGCGCTATACACTGCACAACGAGGCCTTCGAGCATGGCGCCTGGAAAGATATTTGGCTAACAATCCCTTCACACCGCCAATCCCCACGGATAGCGGCAAAGGCTAGCGCGAACATGGCTCATTCCATTCTCGTCGTTGACGATGACCCCCATATCCGCGACGTCGTGCGCTTCGCGTTTGAAAAAACGGGGATGGTGATTTCCACGGCCCAGGACGGCAAGGAAGCGCTGCGCCAGTTCGATCGCAACGTCCACGAGCTCGTGGTTCTCGACATCGGCATGCCGGAGATGGATGGCCTCGAAGTCTGTCGGCAGATCAGGAAAATCTCGGATACGCCGATCCTGTTTCTGTCGGCCCGCGACGAGGAAATCGATCGCATCCTCGGTCTCGAAATCGGCGGCGACGACTACGTGACAAAACCGTTCAGTCCGCGCGAACTGGTCGCAAGGGTGAATGCGATTCTGCGGCGCGTGCGAAACGCGCCTGTGCCGGCCGCGACGAAGGCCATGAATCACGGCGGGCTTGCGATCGATCCGGACGCGCGCACGGCCGCCTTCCAGGGTACGCCGGTTTCGCTGACCGCACTCGAATTCGACATCCTGCGAACGCTGCTGGCGCGGCCGGGATTCGTGTTCACGCGCGAGCTGATTCTCGACGCCGCCTATGCCGGCAACATCCATGTCGCGGACCGCACCATCGACAGCCACGTCAGGAACATCCGCGCGAAGATGGCCGCCGCCGGATGCGAGTCGGTCATCGAGACCGTCCACGGCGTTGGCTTCAAGTTGGGACGCTGCGAGGCATCGCCTTGACCGACGCCATCAGACCGGCGCCCGGCGCGCGCCAGAAGTGGCGGCCAAGCCTCAGCCTCGTTGTCTTTCTCGTTCTTACCAGCGTGCTTTCGCTGCCGCTGTTCAGTCTCTATTTCCTCAGGATCTACCAAAACCAGCTGATCCAGCAGACCGAGGCCGAACTGATCGCGCAGAGCGCGGCGCTATCGGCGGATTTTCGCCGCGAAATCGAGGCCACGGTTCCGCAAGGCGTCGCGCTCGGCGCCAGGATTCCGCCTGCCGCTCGAAAGCCGACAGGCGAACCGTATCAGCCGATCTGGCCGACGCTGGAGCTTGCGAACGAGAACGTGCTGCCGCCGAGGCCGGAAGCTCGTGCGCCTTCCGCGCCGGCCGATCCCGCCTTCGTCGCTCTCGGCACGCGCATGATGCCCGATCTGATCGCGACGCAGAACGTCACGCTCGCGGGATTTCGGCTGCTCGACCCGAACGGCATCGTGATCGCCGGCCGCGAAGAAGTCGGCCTGTCGCTCGCGCATCTCGAGGAAGTCGGCGAGGCGCTGCAAGGACGCTTCGGCGGCGTCCTGCGTGCGCGCATCTCCAAGCATGGCTCTCCGCCGCTCTATTCCACGAGCCGGGGCACCGGCGTGCGCGTCTTCACCGCGATGCCCGTTATCGTGCGCGATCAGGTCGCCGGGGTTATTTATGCCTCGCGCACGCCCAGCAACGTCTTCAAGTACCTGTATGAGCAGCGCGGAAAAGTCGTCCTCGCGGTACTTTTCATGATCGTGCCGACGTTGCTGATCGGGTTCCTGTTTCACCGCACGATCACCGAACCGATGCGGGAACTGATCGAGCGCACCAAGTCAATCGGCAAAGGCGACCGCCACGCCCTGCGGCCGCTCAAGCGCCATGGCACCAGCGAATTCGCCCGCCTGTCGCAAAGCTTTCTCGACATGGCGAGGCGGCTGAATACGCGCTCCAGCTTTATCTCGACCTTCGCCACCCATGTATCCCATGAGCTGAAATCGCCGCTGACGTCGATCCAGGGCGCCGCCGAGCTCTTGCGCGACGACGTCGACGCGCCGGCCATGGACGACGAGGACCGGCGCAAGTTTCTCGACAACATCATCGCGGACGCCGACCGGCTGACGAAAATCTCGGTCCGTTTGCGCGATTTCGCCCGCGCGGAAAACCCGGTTGCGGTCGGCGTTGCGACACTGTCCGGCACGATTGCCGGCTTGCGTTCGGCCTATGCGTCGCTTGATATTCGCGCCAGCGGCGATCTCGATGCTCCCATGCGCATATCCGAGGAAAATGCCACCATCGTTTTTTCCAATCTCGCCGACAACGCCATGCGTCATGGCAGTTCGACGCTTGATTTATCCGCGATGCGGCAAGGAAATTTATTGCTGGTAAAAGTCATCGACAACGGCGAAGGCGTCTCGCCCAACAACAGAGCGCAAATATTCGACAGCTTCTTCACGACTCGACGCGACAGCGGCGGAACCGGGATGGGCCTTGCCATCGTGCGCGCCATGCTTGACGCCCACGGTGGTGCGATCCGTCTTCTCGAATCCGAACACGGAACCGCCTTCGAGCTGACAATCCCTGTCGCAGACGAGCCGGCACGCTGAACACAGTTTCAAACCGCTTGACGCGAGAACGAACGCGAGAACGAACTTCTGGGGCTAGATTGATCGCCCGCATTTGCCTGTGCCTGTCGATCATTGTCTGCGGTCTTGCCTTACGCAGCTATGGGCTCGGCCTCGGACTGCCGCCCTTTGTCGTCAAATACGGCGGCTCCCTGCTGTGGGGAACGATGGTTTTCTTTCTTGCCTCGATTGCGGCTCGAGGTCAGTCACGGTGGAGCATCGCGGTGATTTCGGCCTCGGTGGCGGTCTGCGTGGAACTGTTTCGGCTGGTTCATTATCCCTGGCTCGACGATTTCCGGATCACGACAGCAGGTGCGCTGTTGCTCGGCCGTGTCTTCTCCCCGTGGAACATGCTCGCTTATGGCGCAGGGATCGTTTTGGGAATGTTGCTTGATCATTTCGGAATGTCAGCTTTCACCAAGGCAGGGCTTTCGGCGCGGGATACCCCTCACTCCGCCAGTTGAAACCGCTCGAAGCGGTGCAGCTCCTGCTCGATGCGGCGCTTCAGGTCCTTGCGCGCGCCCCTCGGCGCACCGTTGCCGACCCAGCTCCATTTCTGCACCAGCAGTTTCCGGTCCTTGCGGTCGGTCTTCAGATCGAGCGCGGCGACGATGTCGCCGCCGACCAGAACCGGCAGCGCGAAATAGCCGAAGCGCCGCTTCTCCCGGGGCACATAGGCCTCGAAGCGGTGTTCGTAATCGAAGAACAGATGGGTCCGCTTGCGCTGGATGATCAGGGGGTCGAACGGCGACAGGATATGCACGAGCTCCGAAGCGGCGTCGCCGGCGTTCTCCAGCGTCTCGGGGCGCGCCCAGTGCTCCTGCTTGCCCGCGCCCTCGAGCGCGACCGGCACCAGCTCGTTGCGGCGGACTCTGGCCTCGATCAAGCGCCGGACCCCCGGCTTGCTCGGCGCGTCCAGATGGCAGATCGAATCCAGGCTGACGAGCCCTTGCGAACGCAGCGCGCGATCGAGCAGATAGTTCGAGGCTTCCGTCGCCGAGGCGGGCTTCGGCGGTTTATTGGGTGGCTTGTCCCAGCCGAAGTGCCGCGCCATTAATTCGTAGGTCTTGAGCATGCCGCTGCGCTCGCTGATCGTGAGCACGCCGGTATGGAACGCCAGTTGCAGCGCCCGCTTCGACGGCTTGCGGCTGGCCCACAGATGCACCTTGTCGACCAGCACGTCGTCGTCGATGTCGCGGATCGTCAGCGCGCCGTCGCGCCGGATCAGCCGCAGCACCTTGCGCAAATCCGCAGGGCTGACCGAACTGAACCATTTGTGGCCCTCGCGGCGGTGGCGCTTCATGGCGGGAATGAAGAAGCGAAGATCCTTCGCCGGCACGTAGGACAAGGCATGGGTCCAGTATTCGAACACGCTCTTGTCGACGCTCTGGGCCTGACGCAGATCCGCGCGCCGGTAGTTGGGGATACGGGTCCAGAGAATATGATGGTGGCAGCGTTCGATGACGTTGATGGTGTCGATCTGCACATAGCCGAGATGCTCGACCGCGGCGGCCGTCGCCTGCGGGCCCTCGCCGAACGGCGCCGAGGTGTCGAGCCGCTGGGCGCGCAGCCAGAGCTGCCGGGCCGCGGCCTTGGTCAGGGGATGGGATTTATCGGCGCGGAGCATCGCACGGCAATGTAGCCGGATTCGGCCGGATGAGGAGACGCAGAAAATAGCTCCAAGACTGCGCTGCGCTCCCCTCGCGCGGACCGAGCCGGGCGATCAAGCCTATCCTGGCAGTTCAGCGCTCACCCTTGCCCCGCTCCCCGATGCTTCCCGTCGCGATCTCCGCGTCGCACGACGCCTTGCCGCGTTCCGGAGCTCGGCACTTGTAAACGCTGCCGGTGAGCCGATCGATCAACCACACGCTCTCCTCGTTGGAACTCTCCATTCCCACGAACCTCGTGCCCACCGCCGTGATCAGCGTGGACAGCAAAATGGCCGCGGCGATGATGGCTGCGCCGATCAATATGGGCATCGAGCTTCCCAGGCGGTCCGACGTGACCAGCGTGCGATACCCCTGATATTCGTTTTGTCTTTTCGGTGACTGAAACAAGGCCGGGTTACTTCGCTCTGTTTTGGTTTTTGTTGGCGAGCGATTTTCTTAAACACGCATCTGGCCGATTTGTTGTTCGCAGATCGGCGATGCGGCGACGGCTTTGCGACCGGGACCGCCACCGCAGCGAAAAAGGCGGCCCGCAGGCCGCCGGGTCCGCCGCCGCGATGATAATGACGACTGACGCCGCCGGAGTGGCGGGAACGGCGCACCGGCTCGTCGTCCGAGTCATCGGCGGAGGTGCCTTCCCGTCGGCCATGAAATACAAAAGGCGGCGGCTGGGAGCGGATTTTCCTCAATGTGACCTAAATCACATTCCTCCTCCCTCGCCGGTCCTATCCTTTCACCGTCAAAACGCTTTCGGGTTGAGAGGATTTACATACTTTCCGCAACTGCGGCGATTGCGCTCGGTGCCGCGCTGTCGATGACGGCGGGGCTGGCATTGGCCGGCGACAATAACGTCTCGGCGGATCAAATCCTCAATGCGCTGCAGCCGAAGCAGTGACGCGCGGCCTGTCGGTTGGACCGCAGGCCGATCCCCCGGTGAAGGCCAGGGAAACCCGTTTCGTCGCAACGCTGCGCAACAGGAAGACCCGGTCGCTCTCGCTCGGCGAACGCGAGGAAATCGCGGAGATCGCGTCGACCAAGCCGAAAATCGATCTCGAGATTCAATTCGACTATAATTCAGCCGAGATCAGCACGACCTCGATGCCCTCCGTGCAGGTGCTCACACCAACAGCGGCGCATTCAAGACCTCGTGCAAGCGCCGGGCAAGTTCGGCCTTGCGGTAGGGCTTTGTCAGGATAGCCGATCCGTCGCGGAGAGATCGGAAGAGCACACGTCTGAACTCCAGTCACGCCACAATCTCGTATGCCG
>OCZT010002263.1_pt1 | contig 19980 bp, 18 predicted proteins | sample 1539031 | NCBI WGS metagenome assembly OCZT01 (sample SAMEA3539308, study PRJEB22396) | soil metagenome | biome: tundra; feature: field; material: soil | place: USA | collected 2010-05 | depth 0.15 m | reverse complement strand
CGGCCAGATCTCAATATCGAGTTCGACTGGCTCGCCGGGTGTAAGTGGTTGAGCCTCACCATGCGTGTGATAAGGGCGATACGGTAGGCTACGCTTGTTATCGAGCTTACGATGGGAAGCGCGCAACCAACCTTGCGCGACGGGCGTATGCGGGTCCTGCGCGCCCTGGAACGTCACCTCGCTGCCATCCGGTGCGAACACGCGGAGTATTAGGAAAAGGTCGGCATCAATTGTTGAAGATGAGACGAAAAGCTTGGCGGCAACTGGGCCGGTGATTTCCATCGGCGAATCAAGCGGCTCCATCCTGAAGGTGAGCCCATCACCCTTTGCATCATAATCGACAGTTGTACTGCTCGTGCCTGGGGTTCGGTTCAGGCTCCGATCGCTCGGTTCAAGATAGAACCTCGTCCATTGCGTACGCGCGAGGGGCCATTCATTCTCGTGCCGTTCGACGAATTTCTCGCCCGGATGCCGGAGCAGCAGTTGGACCGCCGGCTGCTGGCTCCAGCCAGTCTCCTCACCTTTCAGAAAATGACCGAAGAATCGCTTTTGCAGCTTGACGCCGTAATCGGTATAGAATTCGAGCCAATGGGTATCACCGTGCGCTTCTAGCCACTTCTGCTTTGATGGTGCGCGCATAAAGGCTTCGAAATTGCCGCGCGGGTGGATTCCCTGGCCGCCCCAATTCGCTGCGGAAAGAAATGGCACGGTAATCTTCTCAAGATTGGCCGAGCGCTCCCGGTGGTAGTCGTCGTCGAATGGGTGTTCCAATGCGCTCGCGAGGATGTCGCGGCGGTTCTTTTCCAGCTCTTCGGGCGAGAGTGTCTCCGGCCCTGCCACTGGCTCCCCGGTCACGCGGCTGCGCGCGCCGCGCGCGCCTACGCCATGCTGCACCGGGATGATTGCGCGCGGATACCAATTCGAGATGAATTCGGAATAGATGCCGCCGTGGTAGCAGGTTTCCCGGTAATGGTCCGCAGCGCCTTCCCACGCGCACAGGGCCGCCAGATGCGGCGGTGCGAGCGCGGCCACCTGCCAAGCATTCATCGCAAAATACGAGATGCCGTTCAGCCCGACCTTACCGATGCTCCAGTCCTGCACGGCTGCCCACTCGACGCAATCATAAAGGTCCTTAGTCTCGCGCGGCGACCACGGATCGACATAGCCCGACGAGCGCCCAGTGCCGCGTGAGTCGACCCGTACCACCGCATAACCGTCCGGCACCCATTTTTCGGAATCGACGACTTCCCAATTCTGATACTTGTTGCTCGATCCGGCGGCGACCTCGGGCTTCTGCTTGATCATCCGCTCCCAGGCAAATTTCCGGCTGTCCTGAAAAGCATGGCCCTTCGCATAGGGTCCGTAGTTGAGAATGACGGGATATTTGGCGTTGGCGACCGGCCGGAACACGTCAGCGCGCAAGACCACGCCATCGTCCATCGCAATTGGAGCATCCCAGTCGATACGCATGCCATCCCGGATCTCTGAATGCACGCGGCTCATTCTCTTCGGCCTTTAGCGTTGCGAGCCGGCCATAATACGGTGAGGTCTTCAGTCGAAGCGGTCTCGCCGAAGAAGCGGTCTATGTTCTTAAGGGTCATATCGTGGTCGGCCTGCACATAGGCTGCGGTGCCGTTATTGACGACCACGACATAATAATCGCGTACGAAAGCCTCACGCGCGCTGGTTTCGACACAGACGTTGGTGACCACTCCAGTCAGCACCACGGTGCGAATACCGTTGGCGCGCAAGATGGTGTCGAGGTCCGTATTGTAAAATGCGCTGTATCGATGCTTGGTGACGATCGGGTCGAGTGGCTCCGGCCGCACGTCGCCGTAGAAATCACCGCCCCACGACCCAGCGGCACAGACTGGAATCCGAGTATAGCCGCCCGCGCGCTTGCGCGCCGCCTGCTCCAGCCAGACGTCCGAGAGGTAGAAATTCTGTTCGCTGGTGTAGACGTTGCGCACGAACACCACAAACACGCCCGCCTCGCGAGCCGCTTTGATTAGCGTCGGCAGATGCTTTGCCATGTCCTTCGCTTGCGAAACGTCACGGCCTTCGCGTGCGATCAGACCTTCATCAGCGATAAAGTCGTTCTGCATGTCGATGACAAGTAGCGCCGTATGCCGAGGATCAACCTTCTCACGCAAACCTTTCACCGGCATCACGTGGGCGATGCGCGCGGCGACCGCAAAGTCATCTTCTAATGACGACGAGCTCATATTTACCATTCCTGTCGATCGGACGTGAGCTACTTCAAATGCTGGTCGAAGAATTTGAGGGTAAGGCCGAGAGCACGGTCCGCTTCCGGCTTGCTGTAGGTTCGTCCGCCGAAGCGCGCAAAGGCATGGTCGGCGTCGGGGTACTTGTGAATCGTGACAAGCGGATTGGGCGCCAGGCGGCGCTCAAGCAACTCGTTCACCTCGGCCTGCACCCAGCGGTCTTTCATCGCCATATGCAACACGAACGGGCGATGAAGATTGTTCACCTCGCGGATGTTATGCTCGATATAGGTTCCGTAGTAAGCGACGGCGCAGTCGATATCGGTCCGACAGCACATTAGGTAGCAGAGTTTTCCTCCCAGGCAATAGCCGACGACGCCAACTTTGCCGTTGCACTCCTTTAGGCCGGCAAGATAGTGCCAGGTATCCTCCATGTCGCGGACGGCAAGATCGTAATCGAAGTCATAGTACAGATCGAACGCCTTCTTCACATGATCGGAGTTCTTGTCGGAGAGCTCGACGCCAGGCTCCTGACGCCAAAACAAGTCCGGCACCAAACAGATGAAACCGGCCTCGGCGAACTCATGCGCATGATGACGCATCGTATCGTTGACGCCCCAAATCTCCATGATCGCTATGATCGCGCCGGCTGGCGTCTTGTCGGGGATTGTAATGTAGGCACCCATTTCGCCGTCTCGCAGCTTCACTCTAATGTTTTGTGTCTTCATCAAATCGCACTCGCTCTGATCTTCGTTGCCGCCGGCAGCTTGAGGAGCGCGCGCGCATTGCCGGAAAATATCGCCTTGCGGCCCGCCGCGCCGATGTCGAGCGCCTCCACCGCGTCGATGGTGGTGCGAATAAGCCCGCGTCCACCTTCGGCATCGAACGGCGCATCGGTTGCGAAAAGACAAAATCGTGTACCGAAGAAGTCATGCCCACAACGCGTGGCGGCTTGCGCCCCATTCAGCGCCGTATCGGCATAAAGCATCTTGAAATAGTCGAGCGGCGGTTTTTTCAGCCCGCGCTCCTCGGCAAGCGGATTTCTCTCCGGCGTGCCATGAAAAATCTGGCGGAAACCAAGCGTTATCTTTCCGGAAAAATACGGGATCATGCCGCCCATATGGTGCGTGATGATCTTTAAATCCGGCAATTCGTCAAAGATTCCGGAATAGATCAGACGCGTCAGGCAGGCGGTTGTCTCGTAAGGCCAGCCGAAGCTGAACCAGATCTCGTCCTCCGAGGTTTGCTCGCTGGCATAATCGGCGAACTGCGGCCCACGCATGGGATGCACCCAGACCGGCAAATCGTGCTCGACCATGCACTTGAAGATCGGCCTGAATTCCGGCTGGCTCAGCGGCTTGCCCGCAACATTGGTGAAAATCTGGATACCGCGCGCACCAAGTGTTTTGATCGCGCGATCTATCTCTGTGAGAGTCGCGTCAATATTATTCGTAGGCAATGAAGCAATGAATGCAGGAAAATGGTCGGGATATCTAGAACAGAGGCCGGCGAGCGCGTCGTTGGCGATCCGCGCAAGCTCGGGGGTCACGTCGGGGGGGCCGACGAGCTCGAGCGGCGGATTGGCCAACGACAATACGTGTTGCATGCCGTCGAATTCGTCGATCAAACGCAGGCGCGCTTCGACATCGACCAGCGCCTTAACCCGCGGAAATGAGCTGAGTACGACATGGCCAGGAATGAGTTCGCGCAAGCGGTCGAAATAGGCTTCCGGCATGAAATGATTGAAGACATCGATTTTCATTCGGCCATTCCCTCGGCGAAATGTGCTCTACGGCGCCTTGATAATTCTTGGTAGAGCATAGGTGATCTAGTTGATCAAGAAAGCGGGGTCCACTCGATGGCTGCTCTCGATGGGAAGAATGTCATGCTGCACCGCACCGGTTCGGGCCGGCCGTTGATGCTGCTCCATTGTCTCGGCGTTGATCATAAGTTCTGGGATTTTGCCGCGCCGCTTGCCGGCAAATTCGCGCTGCTACGCTACGATCTGCCGGGTCATGGCACCCCCCTGCGCCGGATTGGTCCTACGGTATTGCGGATTTGTCCGCGCAACTCGCCGATATTTTGCGCGCCGAAGGCATCACCCGCGTGAGCGTCGCCGGAATCTCGCTGGGTGGGCTCATCGCACATCACTTCGCCGCATACTATCCGCAATACATCGATCGCCTAGTGCTGATCGACACAACTCCTCGTTACAGCGACGAGTTGCGCGCGATGTGGGTTGAGCGCGCCAAGACCGCACGCACCGTGGGGGTCGGCGCCATGGTGCCCAATCTTTTGAAAATCTGGTTTTCCGATGCCTGCCTTGCGCGCGACCCGCCCGGGGTGCGCTATGTGCGCGAGACGCTGCTGAAAAACCTCTGGCGAAGGCTACGCCCTCGCCTGCGAGGCGCTCGGCGTTGCCGACCTGCGCGCCGATGTGGCCCAGATCCGCGCGCCTACACTGGTTATGTGCGGCGAGGACGATATCCCGAGCTTCCTCGACTCGGCCCGCTGGCTCGCCAGCAACATAACCGGCGCCAAGCTCGCTTGACTTCCGCAAGCGCGGCATGCATCCGTTCTCGTATGTCCTGATCTAGCAAAAAAACTGCTCAGTGATTTCCTGGGCTAATTGCAATTCCGACGTGCGTTGGCTTAATGCGCAAAAAAATCCGGCGCCCCGCAACAGGGCGCCGGGTCGCTGATGGTCGTCAGCCGCTTATGCCAAGGCCGGCTTCGCTTGCGTGATCTCTTCGAGGGCGCGTCCTTTGGTTTCGATGCCGATTGAGATCAACGCCACCGACGCGATCAAGTAACTCACCGCGAACATGTAGAGCGTATAACCGCCCCATCCATAAGCCAGCATTAGACCTACGACCGTGGGCACCAAGAACGATCCGATGCGACCGATGCCGAAGAACCAACCTACCGCGGTCGCGCGCATATGGGTCGGATGGAGTTCGCCGACGTACACTCCCGTCGGTCCATAAACGCCGGGATTGACCCAACCGACAAGAAACGCCGCGATGAAAGTGGCAACGCCACTCGACATGGCAAACCACAGATGGAAGAAGGCGCCAACGAAAAAGTAAAGGAACAAGACCGGCCGGCGGCCATAACGGTCGATCAGGAAGCTGCAGGCGCAATAGCCGAAGACGCCACCGATCGCTTGCACGAGTTGATAGGTTATCGCTCGCGTCAAGGGCACGCCCTGCTGCGTGAGAATTGTCGGCAGCATGAATAAGATGCCGTTTGACGACCAAAAAAAGCCGAACGAGACGATCCATATCAGGATCGTCCTCCTCGCCCGGCCCTCGGTGAACAATTCGAAAATCGTCACGCCGGTTTTGACGGCAACTTCGGGATGAAGTTGCGGCATCGCCCGCACTTCGTCGGCTGTCCGCTCGCGACCGAGCGCCTGCCGTTCGATCTGAGCAACTGTCTGTTCAGCTTCGGCGATGCGGCCTTTGCTGAGCAGGTACCGCACCGATTCCGGTATGTACCTGCGCACGAAGACCAACAAGACCGCCGGAACGACGCCCACCGCGAACAATGCCCGCCAGCCAAATGTCGGAAGAATGGTGAGACTGAGCGCGGCGGCGACGAGGAGTCCCACCGGGAATGCCGTCAAGAGATTTCCTGCCATCGCGCCGCGGATGCGGCCCGGGCTGAATTCCGCGCCAAGTGTCGCTGTAACCGGCACCTCGCCGCCGAGGCCGAAATTGGAGAGAAAACGAAATACGGCGAGCGAGGCGACGTTCCAAGACATCGCAACGAGGCCGGTGAAAAGTGCAAAAATACCGATCGTCGCCGAGAACGATGTGCGGCGGCCATAATAGTCAGAAATCGTACCCCAAAACAGCGCGCCGACGAAAGCGCCGATTAAACCAATGGTCGCCATAAATCCGGATTGCGCGGGCCCGAGTCCGAATTCGCGTGCAATAGGCGGCAAAGCGGCGCCGAACAAAGCAAAATCCGCCGCGTCGAACATCACTCCAATGAATCCCAAAATGAAGAAATTCCGATGCCATTTTGAAAATGGCAGACTGTCCAGTCTTGCGACCAGTTCCGCAGATTTTGCCTCGTCGACTTTCATTGCTTCCTCCCCGAATAAACCGGCTTCTTCACAAAGTCGGATTCTTTTTGGAATTCCACGAGTAGCGGCCCCAGAGCGGATTATCTTAGCAGCTAGCTCCCCACTCACAACCGCAGACGTAACATTTTCTTTCGATCAATTACGCCCGTCTATCGAGTGCCTTGCCACCCAGTAGACTTTATATCGAGTTTTTTGCAGGTTGAAGGGGGCTTGACTGCCGTCCGTCGCCGCGCGCTTCAACAACCCGGAAATCACGATATGACCATCGACGTTCACGCTCATTACATTCCGCAAAGCCTGATCTCGACCGCGCGCGAGCAGGGCTCGAAGATGGGCGTGCAGGTCATCGACGCGGCCGGGGCGGCATCTGCGCTCGAATTCTCTTATGGTTTTAAGGTACGTCCGTTCTTTCCCAGACTGATCGAGACGGCCGCTCAGCGCATCGCCTGGCTCGATTCTCAGCGCCTCGACCGGCAATTCGTGGCGACTTGGCCTGACATCTACGGCTACGGCCTTCCGCGCGAGTACTGTAACGCTTGGCACCGCGTGCTCAATGACACGCTCGCGGATTGGTGCGCCGATAACGCCGCGCGCATGACTTTCGTCGCCTCCGTGCCGCTACCGGACGCAGACGATGCTGCCGCCGAGCTGGAGCGCGCCATCCGGCTAGGTGCTGTGGCGGTGATGGTGTCAGCCAATATCGAAGGAAAAAACATCGGCGAATTGCCGCTCGACCCGCTTTGGGCCCACGCCGCGCAGTTACAACTGCCGGTTATAATTCACCCAATGGCGTCAGCGCCGTTCCCGCGAGCCGCCAAGTTCGGGCTAATGCAGAGCGTACAATATACTTTCGACACGACGCTCGGCGTCGGCTCGCTGATCTTTTCCGGTGTGCTCGATCGCTTTCCGAACCTCACGCTCGTGCTGTCGCACGGCGGCGGCGCGTATCCTTATCTTGCCGGCCGCTTCGACATCATGCATGCGCGCATGGACAAGGCAGCACAAGCCAACGTCGCGCAAAAGCCGCCCTCGGCTTACGCACCACTGATGGTTTATGACACTATTGTGCATGCGCCTCAACCTTTGAAATTTCTTGCCGATCTTGTCGGCCTTGACCGGCTAGTGCTCGGCACAGACTACTCGTTTCCGCCCGCCGACATGAGCCCTCTTGAAAGTTTGCGGGCCGCTGGCTTCAGCGCCGCAGATGTCGAGACGATCGTGGAAACAAATCCGCGGCGGCTTTTCCCGCGGCTCGGTGCCGATAACAGAAATGGCTGAATAGACGCGATCTTGTTGGCGGACCCCCTCTTGGCCCGCTGAACTTCAAATTCTGAAAACAAAACCAAAACGACGGGGAGAAAACAATGAAGGCGATGCCGAGACTTGGACAGGTGTTCGCAATCGTGCTGCTAATGGCAGGATCAGCGCAGGCAGAAATGACCTTTCCTAATCATCCGATCCGCATTCTTGTCGGGTTCGGGGCCGGTGGCGCCAGCGATATTGCCGCACGCGTGATTGCTAAAAAGATGTCGGAAGAGCTCGGACAGCAGGTGCTCGTGGAGAATAAGCCCGGCGCCAGCACTTCGATTGCCGGCGGAGTCGTGGCAAATGCCGAACCGGATGGGTATACTTTGTTCCAGGCTGGCAATGCCAATGCCGTAAACGCAATCATTCTACCTAAACCGGCCTTCAATATACTCACTGATTTTGCGCCAATCGGCGTCGCTATCACTACACCCAGCGTTCTAGTGGCGCACCCGTCGGCGGGAATAAGATCGGTCACGGAACTGATCGCCAAGGCAAAGGGCGAGCCTAGTCAGATTATGTATGCCTCGTCGGGTACTGCGGCCATCTCTCATATAGCCGGCGAATTGCTGGCGAACGAGGCAGACGTCAAGCTCACGCACGTTCCCTACAAGGGCAGCTCCCAGGCGATGACCGATTTGCTAGCCGGTCGCGTTCAGATCATGTTCGCGCCAATTTCGACCGCGTTGCCCTTCATCAGGGATGGAAAACTGGTTGCACTCGCAGTCACATTGGATCAACGCGAGAAGGATCTTCCCGATATCCCGACACTCGAGCAGGCGGGGGTCAAAAGCATCGACATAACCATCTGGTCCGGCTTTGTCGCACCAAAGGGCACACCCGCGGAACGGATTATCAAGCTCGGCGCTGCGCTGCAGCAAGCGCTGAAGAGTGACGATGTACGCGACCAACTCGCCGTTCACGGAATCCACCCAGTGATCGACGCGGGGCCCGAAGCGTTCACGAAGCACATGAAAAACGACATCATTAAACTTCAGAAGTTGGTCACCGCTACCGGAATGAAAATCGGCCATTAAGAGCCAAGCTAAGCTCCCCCACCCGAGAGGAAATTCATGAAAGCGTTGAAGGAGTTGATTCAAGCCGACGAACTGGTCGTCGCGCCCGTCGCGCTCAATCCGGTCATGGCGCGATTAGCGGAAAACGCCGGCTTCAAAGCCGTCTATTTGAGCGGTGGCTCTCTAGGCTGGCTCAAATGCAGAACCGAAGCCAATCTGAGTCTCACCGACATGGTGGCGGTGGCAGTCGATATCCGCTCGGTGACCAAAATTCCGATTGTGCTTGATGCGGGCGGCGGCTGGGGGAGCCGGTGCATATTCATCGTACTATCGCGATGAGCGAAGTAGCCGGTTTCGCCGCGATCGAGATTGAGGACCAATACCTTCCGCGCCGCGTACAACATCATATCGGTGAGGAGAACCTTATCCCGCCGGAATTCATGGTCGATAAGATCAAGGAAGCTGTGGCCGCGCGCACCGATCCGAGCCTTATCATCATCGGCCGGACCAACGCGCGTCGCGTGCACGGGCTCGATGAGGCGCTCCGGCGTGGTGACATGTACCACCGGGCCGGCGCCGATATGCTCTTTGTCCATTCGCGCGATGCCGAAGAGCTGCGCCGCATCGCCGAGCGACTTCCGCCGCCTCTCATGATGTTTGCCACGCCCGACGGCTTCGCAGGCTTCGAACTGACGCCGGCCGAGCTTGCCAAACTCGGCTATCGCCTCGCCGCGTCATCCGGCACGGCATTCGCCGCCATGTATAAAGCGGTGCGACAATCCTACGAATGTCTCGCGCGCGGCGAACCCGACCCTTTTTTCGCCCCGGGCGAAGCTGCAGCCGAAATGAAGAAAGCGCATCAGACGACTGGGCTGGATCGTTTACTCGAAATTGAAAAGCGAACGACGGTGCGCATCAAGTAGCTCGCGGCGGACGAGAACAATCGCAAGACGGGTGCACGTAGGAGCAACTGATAATTGTCATTGGCAATTCATGATGCATCCCATTGCAACTCTTCGGTCTGCGCCACGTTTGCAAGTCCTTTGCTCTTTTGGTTGGACACGCCGGCGCCCGAAGTCTAATCTTGCGCCGACGAATATCCGACAGGACTGTGCCATAAATTATTCAGCCCCCGCGCCGCTTACAAGCGTTCGGCACAAATTCTTTTGGCGGGAATATACCGATTTATCGAGCGTCAGCCGTGCTGAAGGAAGCACTCAGCGAGATTGAACGGCATCAATAGAGACAAACTCGAGAAAGCACGCCGGTTTCGAACGGCAGGCCGTCTAACATTGCATTGCGGAATCCAGTGTTTCGCAAACGGTGCGCGTATCGACGACTGGAGTAGTCCAACTGCGAAGGAATGCCAAGCTCCGCTCATGTGCTTCGCGAGAGTAGGATCCGCAAGCATCCTCCACCACGACAGTATAGTAGCCCAAAGCAGCAGCGTGTCGGCAAGTGAACTCAATGCCGATGTCTGTAGCCACTCCAGCCATTATCAATGTGTCGCGGCCTAGCGTCTTCAGCCGTAGATCAAGGGGCGTCTCTATAAACAACGATGGCTGGCTTTTCTCGAGAACAACATGGTGGGGCTTTGGACCAAGTCCGTCGATGAACTCTGTTTCATCCATACCGCGCTGCATTGTCGGAGCGAGTTTATCTGGATGATCAACCTTTTGCTTCTTCATTAAAAACAAAAGAAAGGGCCCGGTCGTTAGCTCCATCCGCGGCAGAATATGGCGGCTCCAAATTACAGGGAGATCACGCCTCTCTGCAGCAGCGAGGAGCTTGAGCGCGTTCTCCCGGATCGTGGAAATCTCGGGTGCTCGGCCCGCGAGCCCCTTCTGCATGTCCCACATGACGAGGGCCGCCCGGCGCGGGTTCAAGAAATCCTTCGTTCGAAGAGGTAGCGGAAAAACATGGTTAGTCCGTGGAAGGGTCATTGGAGACTATCTAGCCGCTACACAAAATTCGCCATCGAAACTGACGTTAGTTCAATCTAGCGAGCGCCTCCTGATAGTAGCACTCGTCGAGATACTTCGACGCAAGCGGAATAGCACTGCGGGACCTTTTTGAGAAGCTCGCGCGCAATTGTAGCACGGTTTCCATTCCTTGGTGATTGATCCTGGCGTCGGTCGTGAAACCGAACATCGGGTTCGTAACTTGCGCTATGCACTCTTCGGCGATCGCCGGCGGCAACTCCATGCGCTTCTGCAACAGCGCTGTAGCAATTTTGCGGTTCTCCGGTTTCAAGCACCAGCGCAAGCCCTCGATATACGCGGTCAGATAGGCAACCAAAACGTCTCGGTTCTGCACGCCCCAAGAACGCTGGACGAAAGCTCCAACCGATTGGTAATCGCCGATGACCTGCGCCGGATTGTCCAGAACGACCAGGCCGTGCCGTTGTGCGAACAGATTGAAGGGTAAATTCAAGAGCGAAAAGTCCACGGACCCCTCTTTTAGCGCTTCCAGCCTGAAGCGCGTGGCACCGACCGGTTTCACCTGGTAATCGGCGTGGTTCAGCCCCCTTCGCTTCAGCATCTCGTAGGCGATAAGTGCAAAGGCCGTATCCGGGGCGTCTACAGCAAGCGTTTTTCCTCTCAGATCCTCGTAAGAGCGAATGTGCGGCTGCGCCACGAGTTTGTTAAAGCCACGATCGAGGCCGATCACAATGACAACATCCTTGCCAGCCACATCGACCATGGCAATTGCGTTATCGACTGCCGAATGGGCAATGTCATAGACACCAATCGCCAGGCCATCGCGTTGCTGCTTCGAACTCTGTGTGTAGAGTGTCTCCACTGCCAGGCCACGCTTGGCAAAAAAGCCGTGCTCCTCTGCCGCGAAGCCTGGGAGATTCTGGACGCCAGGAAATACAATCGCTCGCACTTTCTGGGTGTCCGTGCTCATCGTTTTGTCAATCTAGTTCGGCCGACTGGAAGAATGCGATTTTTCGAGGCCGGATCGGCTTGTGAGAATAGGGAAGATCAACCGCGCATTGACCGTATCATTCCGCGATAATCGACGCATTCATGCCAATAATCCATTCGGCTCTCAAGAGGAGGCTATATGACCAGTGATCCGCAGGTCGACCTCATTTTCTCTCATTTTATCCCCCGCTACGAGGCGACCGGTGTCGATCCCAATGATCTACGTGCTCTGATGGCGACAGTCGATCGCTGGGAGAACTGGTGCAGATGCTGGTCAGAGGCGGCCGGACGTCACGAGCGGCTCGCACGGGATGCCGCTCGGGCCGGACGTGGCCTAACGGCGGCCGAAGCTTATATCCGTGCGTCCATCTATTACCATTGCGGGAAGCATCTGTTCGCCGATCGTCCGGTCGAATTCCGCCAGGCGCACGACGCGATGCTCCGCTGCTATACGGCCGGTGCAACGGCGCTCCCCGTCCCCGTCGAGCGGGTCGTATTTCCCTATCAGGGATTTTCGATGCCAGGCTGGTTGCGCAAGCCCCAACACGCGCTGCGCCCTCCCGTGGCGGTTATCCTGCCTGGTCTTGATGCGTGCAAGGAAGAGCTTCACCACTGGGCTGCGGCTTTTGTTGACCGTGGCGTTGCGGCCTTGACACTGGATGGACCGGGCCAGGGCGAAACTTCGTTCCACCTTCCGACAACGCACGAATGGGGTTCTGTGCTGGGGGCCGTTATCGACGTTCTCGAGCAGCGGGAAGATGTGGATGGCGGACGCGTCGGCGTTGTGGGTCAGAGCCTTGGGGCTATCTATGCACCGCTTGCGGCTGCCGGCGAGCCTCGGCTCAAATCGTGCGTGGCGAACTGCGGTCCATTCGATTGGGGCGAGGTTCTGCCCAAGATGCCCCAGGTTTCGCAGGAGACCTTTCGCGTCCGTAGTCACGCCGATTCCATGGCCGACGCACATCGGATCGCGCGCAAAATCACCTTGGAAGGAGTGGCAGAGCGGATCGCATGCCCTTTGCTCGTAGTCTTTGGAGCCGGAGACAAGCTTATTTCGCCGGCCGAAGGCCGGAGACTCGTGGATGCGGCCTCCGGCCCCTGCGATTACGTGGTGTACGAGGAAGGCAACCACGTCTGCTTCAATATCAGCTACAAGTTTCGTCCTCTAACGGCGGACTGGACGGCTGAGAAACTCCATGCCTGAACTCCGGACCAACTGCCGTTTTAATCGTGTTTTGGTATATGCGCTCTCTCGATGAGGTCGGACCATTTCGCGATATCGCCTTTTAATCGCGCCTCTAGTTCTTCCGAGGTGCTGCCGTGCATCTCCATGCCCAGCTTTCGGCCGGTCTCCTGCGCTTCGGATGACTGAAGCGCCTCGTTCACGGCTTTGTTGAGTTTCGAGATTATTGCCGCCGGTACACCTGCCGGAGCGGCAATACCATTCCAGCTTGTTACATCAAAATTTGACAGGCCACTTTCAATCACGGTCGGCACGCCAGTCAAGAAAGCAACCCTGTTACGGCCGGTGGTCGCGATGGCATCGATTTTGCCCGCGTCCAGCAACGCTTTTAGAGGTGCGTAGGAATCCATATCGATGTCTACATCGCCACGCAGCAATGCAGCCGCCGCGTCAGGAGAACTGCGGAACGGAACTGCCGTCACCTCAACGCCGGCAACGACTTTGAGCAACTCGACCGCAAGATATTGGGTCGTGCCTGGGCTCAAGGTCGCGATGTTCAGCTTTCCAGGATTCTCTTTTGCATACGCGATAACATCCTTCATCGACTTGAACTTTGAATCTTTCCTCGTCACGACGAGAAAGTCGAAGCTTGCAACCGTAGATATTGGCGCGAAGTCTTTGAGCACGTCATAGGGCAATGATTTAAACAGGGCAGTGCTAATGGCGTAGCTATTGCCTGTCAGAAGCAGCGTGTAACCGTCGGGTGCTGCCGACGCGGCTGCCTTGGCTGCAATAACACCAGCCGCGCCAGGACGGTTTTCGACTACGAAATTCTTGCCGAGCTGGTTACTCAGTTTCTCGGCCAAGATCCGCATGCTCACATCGCCAATAGTGCCCGCACCATAGGCGATGATGAGCTGAACAGGACGGTTCGGATAGTCCGCCTCCGCTCTTGCTGCCGACGCGAGGCCCACCATGACCACGGCAAATGCGATCACAAGCGAAACGATTCGAAATTCAGCAATGGTTCGAAATGCGACTTTCTCTCTTTTCACGCCGGCCTCCCTGCATCTTGTGAGTACGACGACACTAACAAGCCTGATCGGGCTGCATTGAGTGGTCCAGGTGGAATGTTAATTGAGAGCTGGCGGTAACGCCAGCGTGGCCGGCTGAGCCGTGGTGGCCCGTACCCGAGAGAGGCATGTGGGCGGACAGTGTTGTAGTGATGCCGCCAGCTTTCGCGTGCGATACCGGACGCGGCCTTGCTACTTCCACGCCCGTGCAAACGCATGAAAGCCCCTGCTGCCTGCCAAGAGGGCATCATCCTTTTTTACCAAGATTCACTTGAAGACCGAATTTGATGGCTTTCCAGCGTGCATGACGCTCTGTTGCTCCGTCTGTCCGAGCACTCGAGCGGAGCGCAAAGCGAGGTCACGGCGAGGAAAATCGCTCCGAGTTCACATCGATTAAGCTATTTGTTCGACGTACCGTGCATTCGCCGTGCAATCCAAAATTATTTGCACGGTGTCTGCTCACGTTTGTGATTTATCTATTGATTTCCATGGCTTGTGGTGGGCGCACCAGGGCTCGAACCTGGGACCCGCTGATTAAGAGCCAGCTGCTCTACCAACTGAGCTATGCGCCCAAACTGAGGAATCACGAGAGTTTAGGTACTTCCATATTTGGTGCGGCGCCGGTTTGCGCCGCCGGCGTATGTCGACCGGCGGTTTTGGGCGGCGAGGATTCCCGCCCCCATCCAAGAATTAGCCGTGACGACGTTCACTGGGCGTGGACGCATAAGCGCGTAGCCACATGCGCATGGATGCAAGCTTGATGAAGGCAAGATAGTTGGCAGCGAGCTTATCGTAGCGAGTTGCGATACGCCGACACTGTTTGATCTTGTTGAAGAATCGTTCGACCAAGTTATGCACTTGGTAGAGATAAGGACTGAAACAGATCGGCGCGGGGTCTCGACGCCGATCGGCACGCTAGGCCATTGATTGGCCTCCTATCAGAGGAGTCACACCTCAGCGCTTATTCACACCAAGCTCTTGGTGGAAGCGCTGTGCCGGCGGCGTTCCTCTTGATTCTCATCTTCGATGGCGACATGGAAGTCTTTGCCCACCCAATCCTGCGTGTCACGCCATTGAAACGTAAAATTGATACAGTGAGCGTGTGACAACGCGACGGCGCCGAGTTCGAAGCCGTGCAGGCCGAGACCAGTGTCCTGCGTCTCACCATCGGCAACATTTTGCCAGCCGTTCATACCCCAATGGATCCGTGCCGCGCGCGGTAAGGCGATGATGAGCGCCATGCCGTGTCCGATCCGGCCTATGGGCGCATGCAAGCACCAAATCGCGCGCTTGGTCTCGGGACGCCGACCGCCGTAACGCCGCCACACCGCCGCTGGCCGGTCGAACGGATATTCGAGATGGCGCGAAATCATCAGCTTGACGAATTCCGCATGGGCCCAGGCCAGCGGCATGGCCGAACCTGTTGGCCGTCCGGGGAAAAGCCGTCGCTCCGGTAAGGCGGCGCTGTCCCAGACTTGCTCCGGCATCATGCCGCCCGGCCCCGTCATCGCCGCCATGGCCTTGAGGTAAGGCGCCGGATCGTTTCCGGCGACCAATTCGTAATGACCGCGTTCGCCGATGAGGAGGGGCCAAGCACGCCCCCGGCCCGTGCCGTCGAACGGCCGCCCGTCATCGTGCTCGCCATAACCGTCGCCATTGTAGCGGTGCCAAGCCGGGCCGTTCGGCGTGTCCACTTTGAGTAGTGCATCCACCACCGTGATGCTGTCGCGAATCCGCGGATCGTTTGCGCTACGCAATCCGAAACGTACGAGTTGAAGGAAATCGATGCCGATCTCTTCGTCGGCCGGCACCGCCGCATTCCGGCTTCGGTTCTTGAGGTTCAGGATACTCTGCAATGATTCTGGATCGCACAGTACTTCGGGCGGCGCCACGCGGATATAATAGCCTTCCACCCCGAGCCGCCGGGCAAGCGGCGTTCCTCGGACTGCCGTCCAAGACTCGATACGATCATTCCAGAAATCCGCCAGCGTTAAGGCAAGCTCTTTCGCCGGCTGCGGCAGAAATGCGGCTCCGGCCACTAACGCTGCGATACAGACCGAAAGCGTGAAGCAATTGATGCCGGCGTTTTCTTCCCACCGATCCTGTGGGCTCGACGGCCCAGTAGCGGCAATAAAACACAATGCGCGGTGGATCATGTCAGTTACCGCGATGCCGTTCAGCGCCTCACGCTCGGCCATGCTGGCGGCTAGCAGCACTGGGAACGCGACCTCGTCCAATTGCAAGCCCTGCCAGTAGGGCGCGCCGCCGAGCCACTGGTTTTGGTACCAGCTTCCATCTTGTTTCTGCGTGGCAATCAGGTAGCGTAGCGTGTTGCGCACTTCCTGTTCGGCGCCGAAAGCAAGCAATGCGGTTGCGCATTGCACCAAGTCGCGCGGCCAGACCAGGTGATAGCCGCCACGATCATCCCGGCTGTTACCCCACGGCACGCTGAGGCTGGCAGTCATCGCTCCCGGATAGGTCTTGTCGCGGTGCGTGCGCAGGACCATGGACGAGAGAACAAACTGGGTGGCCAGTTCATTCGATTCGTCGGGCTGCAGCAGGGCGCGCTCCTTGCAGCGCAAATGCCATCGTCGCCAGTCTTCGATCTGGTGTTCAAGCAGACTGCCAAAGGGTTGCATAAGGCTCGATACGGCAAGCGTGGCGGCGGCCTGCATGCTGCTGCCGAAGCCGAGACCCAAAACCGCTTTGCGGGGCAGCGCGCCGATCAGGGCGACATTGCCGGGGCCTGCGCTTGCGTATTGCAAAGTGAGCGCGCCGTTGCGGTGAAAATCCTGCCAACCGTCGCTTTCGCCGACATAGCCCGCGCTGGCCGGGCCGAATGCGTCCTTCTGAGCGTCGTCGACGGCCGCAAGCGCGAGACCGAAGGGGCCTTGCTCGGCCGCAAGCACACGTCGCGTTCCATAGCGCTGGATTTCCGCGGTATTGTTGTGGCCCTCGCTACCGAGGCGCGGAGCGATGAGCACATAGGGCCTCAAGGCCGCATCACCAGCGAGGTTGACCTCAACCAACAATACGTCGCGATCGGGGTCAGGCGTCACGCGCAAAGTAAGTGTGAAGCGCTCATGCGTATGTGCGATTTCGACGGCTGGAGTGCCGGGCGCCAGTAGCCGCAAGGTGTAATTTTCTAGCCGTTTAATTTCCACCCAGAAACCAAGGCCATCGGCCACGATGAATCCAAGATCGCGGATCTGCGGAATATCGAGGCGCGGATAATACACTTCGTTGACAATGCCGAATCCGAGCGTGAACCAGACGCGCGACGGACCAAGCGCGCAGCCCACGATGTCCTTTGCGCTGCTGGTCCAGGTCGGCGCGATACCTGGACGGCCGGGTGCACGCCCTTCGGGTTCGCCGCTCAGATCACGCATGCCCTGCGTGCTCGTCCCAGAAATGAAAGCCGCCGGCAAAGGCATTTTCGTTGTCTCCCAACCGCGGATGCGGCGGTAACGACTTCAGCTTTTGGCGTTGCCACCGCCCAACACAATGTAATCCAGTTCAAGAGCCGCGGTGAAATGCTCGACCGCTGCGACCTTGGCACGCCATTTTTTCACTCCGGCACGCTTCATCCCATCGTTCCCCGGATAATGCTGAAGGTCTTGCTTTAAGGCAGATGGCCGAGCTCCATCGGTTCGATCACGCTATCGATGATCATGGCCGAGCCCAATCCGGTGCCGAGGTCGAGGAACAGCATGCGCCCACCCGAATAGCTGCCGAGCGCCTGCATGACGGCGTCTTTAACGATCTTGGCCGGACCTCGTGGCCCAATGGCTCGCCCCCTCTTGCCCTACCGAGAAAGAGCATAGCGACGGCAACCGCGCACAAAATAATTCCGCCCGTGAAATTCACGGCTCTTCCCTGTATTCAAATCTGAATCTCGTGCGAGAATATAACGGCCGTTTCGCATAAAAATCCCATATTTTCGTTACACAGCGGCTTCTTTGTGCCTCTGCCAATGGCCGATGAAATCGACTGACGGCTTCAGCTTCATCGTGCAGTCGATAGACCAACACGATCTTGCATCGGTTCCCACGCGCACCTTAATGCACCCATGATCGTTCTTGCGCTCGCAACGGGACGTCCAAGAATCCATGAACACGGCCGGCTAATCGGCCCTCTATTGCAGCTACATATCTGTCATACCTGCACCAAGCGCCCCGACGCCGTTTCAGGCATGGCCGGATAGCGATAGCGCCCGAGCGTCATAATCAGCACGCAGGCGATCGCCAGAAGAACCTCAAACAGCGCGAAGCCGGGCGTATAGGTGTGCATCAACTGGAAGCACCACCCGAGGATGCTCGCACCAACGGCATTTCCGAGCAGCACCGGCGCAAACATGAACCCGTGCAGCGCGCCGAAGAAGCGAATGCCGAAATAGCGGCTGATGATGAACGACATCAGATCTATCTCGGCGCCAATTCCAAGCCCGAGCAGAATAGTTCCGACGACCGCATTGCCCATCCCGGTAGCAAGAAGGGCGATCCCCACCATCGGCGTAAGCAGGAACAATACCCCAATATAAGGCGCGAAGATTTTGTCGATGCAATAGCCGGCGATGCTGCTGAGAGCAAAAAAGAATTCAGAGACGCTGCCGCGAAATATCAAAGTAAGATCGGCGTTACGTCGCCCGGTCGCCAACTTATCAATGAGGTGCTCCTGACCAGAAGCGTAGAGTCATTCGATCTATATATCTTGCTGCTATTGCGCCTAATATTTTCTGTGAGAACAGATCTTGTGATTGAAGAAGAGAAGCTTCATGTCGAAGCGACCAGGGCGGACTTCGCTAACCCCGATGAGTACTTCTTGCACCTGGCGGAGCGTAAATTAATGCAGCTTTCGTACAAGCCGCTATCTGCCTTACGACAATACATCCTCGCTAGTATTGATTTGGAGCTTTTTGTAACAGATGCGCTCTACGAAACAGTCAATTTAGCTACTGAGCTACGAAATCTAATTGCGCACAATGATTGTCGGGTGAATGAAATAATTTTAAAACGCTTTGCAAATATACCGGGCGTACCTCCAGTAGAGCTCGGCTACCGGTTCGCGATAAACGACGAGTTACTCAGAAAATGTTGTCGTAGTCTAGACCATGTTGTGTTTAGTTTTGACGCTCTTGCCTCCACGCACTGCAGGCTGCCAACTATGAACCGATTGTCTTCTTTCTTTTTTAGAGGTGATTTTGCGCCGGCTACGGTTTGATAGGCGAGGGACGCTCTAACACATATCGCGAGTTTGGATGCCTTCAGGGGCTCAAAACGAATGGTGGCAGGCAGACATGATGCCGGCGGTTGGCAGGTTGTTGCAAGAGTCAGCAGCGCCTTCCAGGTGCGCAAATACGACTCGAGCTATTCCCTTGGTGAGGTAGGGAAGAGGTCATTCCCTTGGAGCCGGCACGGTCGATCGAGCGACCACGACCAGCGGTGTCAAGGTTGCGCAGCACCCGCAGGGCTTGACCTTGACGCTAGTGCAAGGCGGGGGCGCAAGATGGTCGAGGACTGGACAAACAGAATAAGTTAAAGCGTCAAGACGTAGCTAACCCCATGACGACAGGCCACGAGGAACTGGCGCGCGGCGATCTGCCTCTCTCCCTGCGCGATACGCATGCGTGGTACCACGCTTGATACCATGCAAAAGTAGCGCAAGCGTTATGACGAGGCCAAAAAACGCTCCCGTAAAAAAGAAATCGGCGCGCCTAATTATTAGTATCAACACAATATGCCAAACGGATTCCAATGGATGAAATGCAAACTTTCCAAAGGCTGCTCTAAAAACAAAAAATCCGGTGACTGGCGGAATTGCAGCCAAAACAAAACATAATAGACCTCGTTCCACATATGGTGGAAAGCTGCGGTGTCGGAGCACGCCGAAAAATAGCGTAAACAGAGTGCCGCAAATAAGTCCCAGCAATACTCCACCGAGCACTGAGAGGTAACTGAAGACGGATTGGAGTTCGTTCATGCTCATGGCGTGCATTTAATTCTCCAATCGAGTTCCCACGGAGTGCACCCATCGGACTACAGGATATGAAATTACAACAAAGTATGAGACTAAAAGTAACAATATATAGGGCGGCAGGAAAACATTAAGATCAACGATTTGAAATAGGGTAACGGACCAGGGTCCACAAAACCAAA
>OCZT010002262.1_pt1 | contig 19984 bp, 15 predicted proteins | sample 1539031 | NCBI WGS metagenome assembly OCZT01 (sample SAMEA3539308, study PRJEB22396) | soil metagenome | biome: tundra; feature: field; material: soil | place: USA | collected 2010-05 | depth 0.15 m | reverse complement strand
ACCCCATCCACGTCGACGTCCGCGTCATCGCCGCCACCAACAAGGACCTCGAAGAAGAAATCGCCCGCGGCAACTTCCGCGAAGACCTCTTCTACCGCCTCAACGTCATCCCCTTCTTCGTCCCGCCGCTGCGCGACCGCAAGGAAGACATCCCTCTGCTGGTCAAGGAATTTCTGCAGCAGTTCGGCCAGCAGTATGGCCGCCCCCACGTTGAGATGCACGCCGACGCTCTCGACGCACTCCGCCAGTACCACTGGCCCGGCAACGTCCGCGAACTGCGCAACCTGGTCGAGCGCGTCCTCATCCTCAATCCAAAAACCCAGCGCATCGAACGGAAACATCTGCCCATGCTCGTCTACCGCGACCCGGCCCGCGACGGCGCGCGCGAAGGCCAGAAGACCCGCGCCGACGACTTCTCCACCTTGGTCGAAGCCCGCGAAGCCTACGAACGCGACTTCATCCTGAAAAAATTAGACGAGTGCCACGGCAACGTCTCCCGCACCGCCGAAGCCCTCGGCCTCGAACGCTCCCACCTCTACCGCAAAATGAAAGCCCTCGGCGTCAACATCAAGGAATGATTGAGCTCGGGACCGAAGGATCTGTATCAGCCAGGCGTGTCATTGCAATCTCGAGCTGTCATTATTGAGCGCAGCGAAGAATAGGAAACGTCGCGGAACCTCGAAGGTATATATCAAACGGCATCGCGTCCCTCCACGAATTTTCAGGCAGCATAGCACACCGCCTGCAGCTCCGGCATTCCCCAACATTGCGCGCTATGCCCGATGCGCCTCAGTCTCCAAAGGCTCCAGTTCCGCCGGCGTACCCACGGCCGAATCCACTCGCCGCGGAAACCACTTGTCCCTCAGCTTCAACGCGGGAAGCTCAACCAACCGGGTCGTCACGACGCCTATCAGGATCCCCGCCAAAATCGGAGCCACGCCGGACCACACCGGGACGAGCCAACCCGGCAGCCGCTGCGCCACGGCTGCGACGGGCGCGTCGACCGAGACATGCCACAAATAAATGCCATAGGAGTACAGCCCAATCCATGCCACAACGCGGTACAGCCAATTGTGTTTCTTCCCCTCCCAATGGCGGTACAGCAACATCAGAAGCGCGACCCCGCTGAAGTCGGCGAAGTCCAGCGAAATGGCCGGGTCCCACCAGGTAAAAAAGTGGAACCACGAATAAAACAGCGTGGCCACCGGAATCCCGATCCACAGCCATCGCCACCGCTGCATGCGGTGAAACGTCTCTGGCGCGTAGTGATACAGGATCGCCAGCATCACCCCATAGAAGATCGCGTTCACCCGCGTGTGGGTGGGATCGAAGATTGGAATCCGCTCCCACACCAGAAACAGCCGCAGAAGAACGATGCACACGCAAAGCCCGCCGAAGAAGAAGAACAGGTTTTGCATCCTCGTCTTGCGTCGCGCTGCCACGGCAAGAATGAGGATGATCAACAGGTAAGCATGCTCTTCGATCGCCAGACTCCACGTATGGGCCACCCCTCCCACGTAGTTCTGGATGTTCAGCAGATTGCCCCACAACTCCCGCACGGTGCGGTGCCTGGTGATGATCAGCAGAAAGAGATACACGTAATACTGCGGCCAGATTTTGAATATGCGCCGAATCAGAAAACTCTTGCTGTCGATCCGTCCCTTGACCTTCCACTCTTTCACCAGCAGGCCACCCACGAGGAAGCCGCTCAACACGAAGAAGATGTCCACGCCCATCCAGCCCGGATGTGGAAAATGCAGCAGACGCAATGGATAGTTCAGCAGCCCAAAGGCGGAGTTGTGAAAATCCATCACCAGCAGGATCGCGATGCCACGCACGAAATCCAGCTCGATTTCACGTCTAAATGGCTTTTCAGCCTTCGCGGTCGCCACAAGTTAAGTATAGGGTAGCCGGCATCCGAACCCGCGCAGTCCCCTCTTGGACCACATCCACTTCGGGACGTTGGGCTAACTCGGTGTGATAGCAATCACCGCGAGCACACGTTTGCGGGCGTGTACTTCCTGCATGCAAGTTGCGGGGAGAATCTGCGCGCTGAGTCTTGTCACCCTGCTCTCATTGGCGTTCACCGCACAGGCCCAGCACAAGCCTAAGGACGAAGAGTGTCTCGCCTGCCACTCCGACACCACCCTGACCACGGATGTGAATGGCAAGAACGTCAGCCTGTATGTCGATCCCGCCAGGATGAAGCAGTCGATTCACGGCGGAATGTTTGCCTGCGTGGATTGCCACAAGGACATCAAGTCATCGCCGCACGAAACCACTCCCGCAAAGATCACATGCGCCCAGTGCCACGCCGACGCACAGTCCGCGTATCAGCACAGCTTTCACGCCACCGCGAAGAAGCCCGATGGCGGCGTCCCTGCGACCTGCATCGATTGTCACGGCGGCGCTCATGCGATTCTGCCCGCAAGCGATCCGAAATCGCCGATCTATCACTCGAATATCCCCGCAACCTGCGGCACCTGCCACGCGCAGAAGTTCCTGATGGAATCGACAGGCAACAGCGCCCAGCCGTTCGTGTCGTACCAGGAAAGCGTCCACGGACGCGCGGTGAAGAATGGGTCGCAAAACGCGGCAGTCTGCACCGACTGCCATGCCGCGCACGACATCCTTCCTGCCAACGACGCCAAGTCGCTGATCAACAAGTTCAATGTCCCCGAGACCTGCGGCAAGTGTCACAGCCAGGTGCAAAGCGTCTTCATGCAGAGCATCCATGGACAGGCACTCGCGCGCGGAAACGGCCTCGCCCCGGCCTGCACGGATTGCCACGGCATCCACACTATCAAGGCGCCCTCCGATCCCAACTCGTCCGTCTCGGACCAGAACCTGTCCAGCACCACCTGCGCACGCTGCCACCAGGGTGTGCGCCTGACGCAGGAATTCGGCGTGATGGGCAATCGTGTCTCGACCTACCTCGACAGTTATCACGGCCTCGCCTCCAAGGGCGGCTCTGTGACGGTGGCGAACTGCGCCAGTTGCCACGGCGTCCACAACATCCTGCCATCCAGCGATCCCCGCTCCACTATCAATCCCGCCAATCTCGACGTCACCTGCGGGCAATGCCACAAGGGAGTCACCCAGAAGTTCACCCGCAACAAGGTCCATGTGGACGTGAAGGCGGGCCAATCCTCCGACGCAGGCACGGTCGCGGTGCGATGGGTGAGATGGTTCTACGTCCCGTTGATCGTGCTGGTCATCGGCGGAATGTTCCTGCACAACGCAATCATCTGGCGCGCCAAAGTCATGGCTCTCCGCAGGGCGCAGACGCACAGCATGATGCGCATGACGGTGAATCAGCGGTGGCAACACGTCATCCTGCTGACCAGCTTCTTCGTCCTCGTTGTCACCGGCTTCGCGCTCAAGTACCCCGACTCCTGGTTCGCCGCAATCCTCGGCCTCGGCGAGCGCTCGCGCAGCATCATCCATCGCGTCGCCGGAGTCCTCCTGATCGCCGATGGAATCTACCACATCTTTTACGTCGCGCTCACCGCGGATGGACGGCGATTGATCCGCGATCTCTTCCCCACGCTGAAGGACGTCCCCGACGCCTGGGGCACAATGCTCTATTACCTCGGTCTTCGCAAAGACAAGCCGAAGTTCGCCCGCTTCAACTACGCCGAAAAAGCAGAGTATTGGGCACTGGTCTGGGGAACGGGCCTGATGGCCGTCACCGGAATCATGCTGTGGGCGAAAATTTACGTCGGCAATCTGCTGGCCCGCTGGTGGCTCGATGCGGCAACCGCCGTGCACTTCTACGAAGCCATCCTGGCAACACTGGCAATTCTCGTCTGGCACTTCTACCAGGTGTTCTTCGATCCCGATGTCTATCCCATGAACTCCGCATGGCGCGACGGCAAGATGTCCGTCGAGCACTATCGCGAAGAGCATGGGTTGGACACCGAGACCCTGGAGCAATCCGATCCAGAACCCAATCCAACCGCGCAGAAAGACGCGGAGGCCAGGCCTGAAGGTGGTCCGCCACAAGAGTAGTCACAGAGCAAAAACGCAGCTTCAACCATCCCAAGAAAGAGGAAATCATGAAACTCCGCATTGCACCCGTACTATTGGCATCCATCTCCATGCTGGCCTGGATGCAGGCCCCAGCGCAGGACGGACCAGCGCTGTTCAAGACGAAGTGCGCAGCCTGTCACGGCGCTGAAGGACAAGGAAAGCCGCCCATGGCTCCCAAGATCGCCGGCTCAGCCAAGACTGAAACCGTTCTCACCAAGGGTGGCGAACCCAAGGCGCCGCACATCAAGCCGATGAGCACGGTGACGCCGGAGCAGGTATCTGCCCTCGCAGCATTCGTCAAAACACTGAAGTAAACTCCGCCGATCTTGCGGCACAGTAGGGGCGGGCTTCAAGCCTGCCCCTTCTATTGCTGCCAAACCTATTCAGAGCTCTTATGCTTCGTGCCGTGCGGCGCCGGTAGAGCCGGCAAGGCAGGAAGGGCCGGCGGAACCAGCGTGATCTTCCGCGGCGGCGGGGGCGCAGCCGCTAGCGGCTGGACATCGCCCTTGTGGATCGATATATCGCCGTTAGTAGTCGTGATGTGGACCAGCGGGCCGCCAGACCCTACGGTCCCGTTCAGGCTCTTTCCATTACCTGTGCCCGATGAAGAGAGCTGTAAGTCGGTGTCGATATTCCCATTGCTCGTGCCCGCCTGCACGGAGAAGCCCGCATGTTCGGGAAGGATGGTCTTGATCGAACCGTTGCGGTCTTCGAGCGTAATGTTGCCGATGGCAGGCGCCGCGGTAAGGTCGATCGTTCCATTGCGATTGGTGACGGCGACGTCGCCCGCGATGCGATCCAGAGTTACGTTGCCGTTATGCGTGGTGAGGACGAGTGGGCCGAGTGCCTGGTCGGCGGAGATGTCGTTGTCGCGAATGATTTCCGCCTCGCCATCCAGGCGGGCTAGCTGAAAGTCCGCGCGGCTTGTATGGAAGTGGATGGCGCCGTTGATGTGCTCGAGGTGGGTGGTACCGAAAAATTCGCCGGAGATGTCGACCACGCCGGTGATGTCCGCTAGTGTGAGGTCGTCCGCGTGGCCCTGGATGGAGATGCCGCCGTCGATGCTGTGAGCAGAGACGGATGTGCCTCCGCTATTGATGTGGGCAGTCGCCTGACCAGTGATGGCGGAGAGTTCGATGTCGCCGTGGTTGGCGGTGGCGGTGACGGGAGCTTGGATCGAGGCCACGTGGATATCGCCGCGGTTGGCGGTGACGGTAGTAGTGGCCGCCGCGGGAACCGTGATGACAAGATCTGCGCGCGCGCCTTCCAGTGCGGCCATGGTGATGGAGATGGCGGAGCCGTCCGTAGTAACGGCAGGGCTAAACTCCCGGGCGCGTGAATCGGCTTCGGAATCCGAGCGCGAATAGATCTGCTTGTGAACCGAGACGTGGATGCGCCCATCGTCGCTTGTGCCATTGACCGTGACGTCGCCGCGCGGATTCACGACGGCAACGGAGTCGCCGGCAGTGAAGGTGGCGTCGACGGTCTGGTCACTCTCATGCTTGTCGCCGAAGAACTCGTCAACGTTGTCCATATTCATCATGAAGTTGTGGTTCAGGAAGTTCCGGCCATCGCCATGCAGTGTGCCGATGACAGGCCCGGAGATGCACAGAATAATCAGCAGCATCACAAGGCCTCCGCCGATCGAGCGGCGGTAGGGCGGCCGCTGAGGATCGCGCATGTGAAACTGGTCCAGCGCCCACTCAGCCAGCACGACGATGCCGGCAGCGACCAGAAGCAGCGGCCACCAATGTCCGTACCACCCCCAGAACCTCTGGTGATCGAGCCGCCCAGTCTGAAGCAGCAGGAACAATACGCCAATCGTGATCAGCAAAATGGGCCCGAGCACGGATCCCCGGCGAAGGCTGCGCATCTGGTAGCGTATCTGCTGTTGTTGGGCGCGGAAGGCCTCCCGCTGGGCTCGGGCCTGGTAGCGGAAGAATTGCCGCTGGTCGCGAGGATCGTATCCCGGCGGCGGTACTGGCGGAACTCCTGGAGGATAGCCGGCCATGGTTAGCGTCCTTCCTGGTTGTCGTTGCCCGGTTGTTGTTGCGGATCACTCGCCACCAGATCAGTCGTGGTGACAGGTGTCGTGGGGGGTGGGGCGCTCGGGGGCACCGCGTAGCCGCCGGGGAAGTATCCGGGATACATGGTCCGGCGGAAGAACATCATGACGCCGCCCCCAATCATGAACAGCGGCCAGCTATGCGACCACGACAGGATGTGCAGGCCATCCAGCAGCCAGATAAAGCCGGTCAGAATTATCCAGAATGAGCCGCCCATCGCGTTGGCAAGCCGCCAGTGGTAGAGCGGCGTGCCGTCGTTCTCGAGGCCATGCCCGGTGCTGGTCATCTTGCGAACGAACAGCCAGACGCCAACCCCGATCAGTAAGAGCGGGCCGAAGAGCCGGCCTTGGAAGATATGAAAAATTGCCATGTTGCCCAGGAGGAAGAACAAGCCCATCCCGATAAGCCAGATGGCTCCGGACGGAAAACGGCGGTGGTAGGGAACGTTGGGATCGGGGTAAACAGGCATAGAGGGAACCGGAGTGACGGGTGGATAGGGCGAGGCCGGTGGCACGCCGTACGTGGTTGCTTCCTGCGCTGCTCCCCAGTGCGAGACCGGCGGGACATAGGTATAGCTGTAGGGCGGCGCGTACGGATTGGAAGGTGGAACGGTTGGGTCCTGGGGAGGATATGCCGTTGGGCCGGCCATGGGATCGGGGTTCGGCGCAGTTCCGTAGGGAGCCGAAGGAGGCACGCCAGCCGGCCACGCCTTCCCGAAGCCAAGCCGTTCGGAGATATCATTCAGCCCGAACGGGTTGGGCAGCGGAGTCCCATCGCGACGCGCGCGAGCGGTGTGGTGGGCCTCGATGACCATATAGATAATCCAGCCGGGAATAAATATGCCGAAGATGCCGATATCGTGTTCCAGCGAGACGAGCACGGCGAACACGATCAGGTGGACGATTCCCTTGGCATACTGCTCGTTGTACATGGCGCCAACCCCGGGAATGAAGCCCAGCAGCGCCGCCAGACCGGGGTTTGGTTCGCTCGGCACTGTGGGCGGGCCACCGTGTGGATAGCCGGAAGGGACGGAAGTATATCCGGGAGCGCCGGTATAGGCGTATCCGACGGGTGGAGCGGACGCCGCAACGCGCGCGGCCAGGCACTGCTCGCAGAAGATGGAGGTTCCCGCGTTACGAACGCATTCCGTGCAAAGCGGCTTGCCGCAATTCTGGCAGAAGGCAGCGCGCTCACGGTCGGGATGATTTGCGCAGTTCATACCAGGCTTCCTTTCACTCTCTCGATGTTGCAGACTACGGTGGTGACATAGCAGGTCGCTACGGTGATGCTTGGGTTCGCTCTGCCTGCGCCGATCATGCCGGTCAGCGGCAGGTCGGCATCAGTCGTCGCAAGCAGACGAAGACTTCGTTCGAGATCCTCGCGGCGGCTTGTGCCGGATTTCGGCGATGGCCCGAACGCTGGCCCTGATGTAGGACCAGATGCAGGCCCCGATGCGGGCGCATGCTGCTTCTGCTCGGGCTTGGCATCGGGGCTTTGATTGCCCGGGCCATTTTGCCCCGGCTGAGCAGCGGGCGCCGGGCTGCCCTGGTTGGTGCCCGGCTTCGCGCTAGGCGATGCGCCCGGAGATGTGGTCTGCGGGGCGATCTGGCTTCCCGTCGCAGCATCGTTGTCCGAGGCGCTCTGCAGATCATGCACACGCGACTCCAACTCATAGACCACGCGCAGGCCTTCGTAATACTGGACGACCCGTGCATTGGCCGAGTAGAAGTGGCGTTTCAGTGTGCTCGGCCGCAGGTCGCTGGCGTGCAGGTCCTGCAGTCGAACGCCCGTGAGATCCATGGTGAGAGCGATGGAAAAGAAGGCCATCGCGGCGGTCATGGCAAGGCGCGGCTGCATGATGATCTGTCCGAAAGAACTTCCGCGGAAGGCAGCGGTGGCGCGACGGCGGAAGGGAACGACGTTGCCATACGGCGGCACTGCGCCGGGCACAGCATACCCCGGAGCCAGAGCGGCATTCCCAAACAAAGGTTCCGGCCGGACGAGCGTTGCGCCCGGGAATCCAGCGTGCTGCATCGCACTCGGAAGCACCCGCCCTGCCTCTACTGCCGTCTGCGCCCCGCTCGTCCGCGCCAGGATCTTTTCAAGCAGCGCCGCAGGTGGCTCCGGTGCAGGTGTACGCAGCATCTCCAACCACGCGGCGCCGCGTTGGGCGTCGGCGAGCAACTGGGCGCAAGGCCCACAATGGGCCATGTGGACATCGAAGAGTTCCTGATCGGCAGCGGAGAGCGTCCCATCCAACGCATCCGCCAACATCGACTCGCACTGCGCGCAGTGTCCACTGTCCCCGGGCTGATTCCCTGCGGTCCTGTCCCCGAACTGCAAAACCTTATGGCTGTCGAATTTTCTGTTGTCCGCCACTTAAACCACCTGCCCTTCTATACGTTGCAGAAGTCGTGCAAGTTCCCCTCGACCCCGGCTGATGCGGCTCTTCACGGTGCCCTCGGGGATGCGCAGAACCTGCGCAATCTCCTTGTAATCCATGTCTTCCAGGTCGCGGAAGACGACCGCCTCGCGGAGTTCCGGAGAGAGTTGTGCCAATGCCTGTTGGATGCGGACTTTCAGTTCGAGCCCTGCGGCGTGGTCCTCCTGCGAGGGCCGCGGATCGGCCAGGCGATCAACCAGGGTCGCGCCGCCCGCACCTTCGGTGTCGTTCGAAAGGCCCGCGTCCAGCGAGTCGGTGGCGCGGTCCAGCCGCGTGCGACGGAAGTGGTCGACCAGCAGATTGCGGGCAAGCGTCGCCATCCACGTCTGAAAGCTGCCCTTTTGCGTGTCGAAGCTCGCTAGATTGCGATAGACCTTGAGGAAGACGTCCTGGGTCAGATCTTCCGCGTCGCTGGACGATCCTGTAAACCGGTAACAGATCCCATAGATACGCCTGTGCTGCGATACCACGAGCTGTTGCCAGGCCTGCTGATCGCCCGCCATGCACTGGCGAATCAACCTGCCCAGTGTCTCCTGCGCAGCTTCCTGTTCGGGTGTTCGGAGCAAGCGTGCCTCGTGTCCAGGTCGTGGAGATATCTGCGGAGAAGTGTGCGCAGACTGATTGGCCGATGGCAGAAGTGTACCGCTTCGAGGCGTCTGCGGACTGGCCCTGGGGAGAGCTTCGAGCGCATCGGCTGCGGAATCAAGCCCGCGGCGGTTGGTTGGGCCGGCAAGTCCGCGGCGGTTGGCCCGGGGACTTCGCGGAGTGCCGGGAAATATTCCCGCGGACGGCATCGTCATTTGCAGAACGCCCATACAAAAGCTATACGCGGGTGCGCTCTGATTGGTTCAGTTCCGTGGCAGGAGCGGCAGTGGTAAGCACGTGAAAGCTCAGCAACTTTAGTTGTCCGTTGGATTCTTCTCCGCGCTGTCGACAATTAGCTGCTCCACCTTGGCCTTGCGCGGTTCCAGCTTCAGGCCCAGCTTTTCCACCGAGGAGAAGACGGTCGTGCCAGCGCCGCCTGGATCGGCTGCCTCCGTCGCGGTTGCCCCAGCAGCCCCGCCGCCGCCCCCGGGCACATTGACGCCTTGTGCCTGGGCCATCGCTATGAGTCCGGCGAGCGAGATCTCTACCGCCACCTGGTAATCGCCCTTGAGGTCCGTCATATTCACCACCTGGCGGCCGCCTCCGCCCATCTGCATTACGCTGGTCAACTGCTCGGCAAACCCATCCATCGTCAGCTTGCTGGATTCCAGATTCATGGTCTTGGCCTGCATGTCCATTCGCTGCGTGATGATTCCTTTTGCGCCCATATTGACGGTCGTGCTGCCATCTTTGTTTCTCATGACGCGGATTGGTCCCTCTGGGCCATCCACCTTCATCTCACCGGGCTTGAGTGGCGCGTCCGGGTCGATCGGCGGGGCGTCTCCTGGCGACTCCTTCAACTTCGGCCCTCCCTTCGCAACCACCAGCCCCAGCACCGGATGCTCCTGCGTGTCGCGATGAACTTTCAGCTTGAACCGCTCTTCCAGCAGCGCCTGCAGCATCTTCGGCGCATCGTCCTTCGACGCGCCGTTGGGCAACGTGGCCACAATGTTGAATCGCTGGACATTCAGCCAGTCCGGACCCGTGATCTGATACGGCTTCACCTTGTAAGCATTCGCGATCAGCTCTTTCAGCGACATGTAGTTGTACTCGGCCCGCGAGGCATCGACATGCGCGCCGAACCTGGGCATCTTTCCGGCTTGCATATCCGCCTGTAGTTTCACCATGTCAAGGGGCGGCGCTGGCCGCACCGACGCCACATCGAACGTGAGGTTGCCGGAAGCCGTCTGAGGTGCAGGTGCGACAGTCGCAGCGGTAGTCGTCTGGCCAAACCCAGCACCGGCCGAGAGCACCATCCCGGCCGCAAAGATAACTCCAAGTCTGCTTCTCATCTTCTTTCCCTCATCCAGCCTGACGTACTGCGCCGGGACATCAGAACACTCTTCCAGTTAGACACCAGAATCACTCTGGTCTTATTAAGGGCACGGCTTCAGCCGTGCCGTAGATGTTCCATGTGCGTCGCGGCTTCAGCCGCTGAGGTCAGCTCCAAGCCAGCCTTCCCAGCCTGCAACGTTCTACATCGCCGGGGCGTTGATCACACCGCACGCAATCCGATTGCCCGCGTTCCCCGTGGGATCGGTCTTCATGTCATCGGCCTTCTCGTGGACCATGATCGAGTGGCCGAGAATCGATGTCGGCGCGCCGGGGGCAAGAGTCAGATAATCCACCTTGAAGGTGGCCTCGCCCATGTGGTTCTCGCCGACCGAGACGTTCTTCGGCAGATCGCCATTATGGTGTCCCATGGGGTTCATGCTCCCATGCTGCTTGCCGTCAGGATTGAAGTGCCCGCCCGCGGTTTTGAAGTCCGGCGCATCACAGACCGGGTTCTCGTGGATGTGAACGGCGTGCTCGCCAAACGGCAGGTTCTTCAGCTTGAGCGTGACGGAAAGTTGCTTGCCGTCCTTGCTCTCCTTGAACGACGCGCTTCCTGCGTCCTCACCGCTGGCGGTCTTGATCGGGATGACGAGCGTGCCCTTCCTGGGCATTCCCTCCTGGGCGTTTGCGAGGGAAGTTGAGACGGCGAATGCTAGAAGCGAAAGGGCGGAGACGGCGAGGACGGGACGCACAAAACGCATGGCGATTCTCCTTGGGAATTTCTGTGCAGCAAGCATATCGCACACCGGCCAGACGCGTTCTGGAGGGGGTACCCCCTCCCCCCCCTAAGCTCGCAAAATCTTGAAAACACGGTACTTAACTTCCAAAATCTTGAAAACAGGTCACTTGGATAATAAGGTATTCAAATCCAGTCACTTACTGGGTGAAGTGAGGGATGAGCCGGCGGCCACCGCCGCACGCTGCAATCTCTCTTTGCCTACTCCTTAATTATACAGGCCCTGTCAAGCGCTTCGCCCCGGCGTGAAGATGCGTTCGCGCTCTTGTTCGCGCTTGGCCAGCTTGCGGCGGCCGAGCAGGAGATCCTGGAGGCTCACCGTTCCGCAGACGGTTCCGGCCGCACGATCCACAACCAGCAACGTCGTGAGACCCGAAATCGCCATCTTCTCGACCGCGGCGCGCGATGTCTCGTCGGCGAAGGCATAGACCTCGGGCAATTCCGCCTCTGGGTCCAGGTCGGCGCAGTCCTGCGAGCCAAGCTCGGCCATCACTTCAACCAGGCTGACAGTCTCCAGAGGATCGGTTCCATATTCCCGGGTGAGGTGATATCCGCGGCGACTCAGCTTCTCGGTGAGGATCGAACGCGGCATGATCAGCGACGTCATCGCATAGGCAGACACGCAGCCCAGCATCACCGGCAGAAGCGCAGGAAGGCAATGCGTAATTTCCAGACAAAATAGAATCGCGGTCAGCGGCACGCCGAGCGATCCCGACAACATCGCTCCCATCCCGACCGCAGCCCACAGAGCCTGTTCCGGCGCGGAGGCATGGGTCGCCCGCGCAGCCAGTTCGCCCAGTGCTCCGCCGATCATCAGAAGCGGCGCGAGCACACCGCCGGAAGTTCCCGAGCCGAGCGAGAACGCCCACATCAGCGACTTCGCCACGACCAGCCCGACGAGCAGGCCGAGCGGAGCGTTTCCCCGCAGAAGCTGCGCAATATTGTCGTATCCCACTCCCAACCCGCGGGGAAAGAACATTCCGCCAACCCCGATCCCGATTCCGCCAATCGCCGGCCACCACATCCAATGCACGGGAAGCCGCTCGAACAGGTCCTCGAAGCCGTACATCATCTTGCTGAGCCCGGCGGCCGCGATGCCCACCAGCAGACCGAGCACAAGCGCAGCGATGGCAATCGGCGCAGTCTGTTGTGTCGGAAGACTGGGCATCGCAAACAGCGGTCCCGAACCCAGCCACACGATGCGCACGATCTCCGCGGTGATGCTGGCAAACGCGACTGGGATCAAGCTGCGCGGTCTCCACTCAAATAGCAGCAGTTCGACCGCGAGCAGGATCGAAGCGAGCGGCGCGGCAAACGTCGCCGACATTCCCGCCGAAGCGCCGGCAACCAGCAGGGTTGTGCGCTCCGCGTCCGTAAGGTGCATCCATTGCGCGACCAGCGAGCCAAACGCGCCGCCGGTCATGATGATCGGCCCTTCCGCGCCGAACGGCCCTCCCGATCCGATCGAGATCGCCGCGGATATCGGCTTCAGAATGGCGATGCTGGGCTGGACCTTCGCGCCATTCAGCAGGATCGCCTCAATCGCCTCGGGAATTCCGTGACCGCGGATCTTGTCCGACCCAAAACGCGCCATCAGCCCGACAATCAAGCCGCCGACGATGGGCACCAACGGCATCCAGTGGCCCAGCGGACTGCCGGCGGGCGTGACCGGCGCGAGACTAAGGCGGTGGTAATAAAAAATGTTGGTTGCGACCGCGATGGCTTTCAGCAGGACCACCGCGAGCACTGCCGCGCCCGCGCCAATCACGATGGCAACCGCAGAGAGCAGCCAGACGCGCCGATCGACGGTGAAGTCGCGCAGCACCGAAGAGTGGGACTTCAACGCGGCCCCTTTGCTCTATGTGTTCTCGATGCGGGTGCCTCGCTCGCCAATGCGGATGGCCGCGATGTTGACGCGGAAGCCGTGCGCACAGCCTTGATACGCTCCAGTGCGCGAATCAGTCCCGGCCCGAACTCGTCAAGCTCGCGCGCATGGCTCGCCGACAGCGCATCGAGGATTCTCATCCCCTTGCCGGTGACGGACAGGACCGTACGACGGCGATCGGCGGCGTCTTCGTCGCGACGCACGAGGCCCTCGGCGACGGACCTGTCTGCCAGTTCGACGACGCTGTTCTGGCGCAGCCCCAGCCGCTCGGCGAGGAAGTTGATGGTGGCCAGGCGGCCTTCGGGAATGCCCGCGATCTGGAGTAAAAGCTGATGCTGGCGAGGTCGCAGATGATGGTCCTGCGCTACCTGCTCGCTGAATCGCAGAAAGCTTCGAAGGTGGAAGCGAAACTCCGCCAACGCCTGCAGGAGTGTGGTTCGGCTCGGTCCGATGTCGTTTCTGGTCATCAATTACATCGTATCACGATGTAATTACATTGGACCAGAGAAGTCCGGCGATGGCACGGGCTCGGCGATGGCGCGGGCTCACTGACTCGTGACAGTCACTGCATTCAGGCCTGGACGCGGCGGCGACGGTAGAGCGAGAGCAGGCCCGTAGCGCCGGTCCCGAACAGCAACAGGGACGAAGGCTCCGGCGTTGATGCGACGCTCGCCACACTGGTTATGCTGAAGGCGTAGTTCGGAGGGATGGGGTTGCTATTATCGTCGAGGGAATTCAGGGTTCCACTAATCAAGCTGAACGTGGGGGACGAGAAATCGCCGGTAAAAAGTTGCGGACCGCCCAGAATCAGTGGCGCCCCGCCAAGCAACGTCTTATCTTGAAAGCCGCCGCTGTCCAGAGCAACGTCATAGAAGTAGACAGTGTCAAAAGTGGTCCCGCTGGGGCTGGTTACCGGGACATTGGTCAGGTCGAAGTAGGCAGGAGGAACGGAGAGCTTGTTTTTGCCAACGAGGTTTCCCGTGGATCGCAAAATGCCAGCATTTCGCGATGTGCATTCCGCTGAGTCCAAAGTCACTGGCCACGTGTATGAGGAAGCAAAGTTACACTTGGAAATTCAACAGCCGCAATGACCGGCAGTCTGCCCAATCGTCCGTGGTCTTGCAACAGATTGAAGAGAAGGACCATCCTGGGTCTCTGGCAACTATTTAGCACAAAGGGGTTCGGTCAGTTCCATCTGCTGGCTTTCCGGGGCATCCAGGTACGGGCGGAAGCAGGCGCGGCAACGTGCCTCGTACACTCCGGCGGCGCCTACGACGACCAGTTCGCGGCTTGCGCCAAGGCGCTGGGTGTGGATGGCCGGGGCTCCGCAGACGATGCATACGGCGGAGAGCTTGGTCACCTCGTCGGCGATGGCCATGAGCGCGGGAATCGGGCCGAAGGGGTCACCGGTAAAGGTGGTGTCGAGGCCGGCCAGCAGGATGCGCTTTCCCAGGTGGACGAGTTCGCCGACCAGTTGCACAATCGACTGGTCGAAGAACTGCGCCTCGTCGATGCCGATGACTTCCACGTCGGGAAGCTGCTGGTACAGAGCCTCGCGGAGGTAAGTCACATTCGCGACGGTCACAGCTTCGTGGGTCTGCGCGCTGTGCGAGGCGATGGAGGTGCGGTGGTAGCGCAGATCGATGTCCGGCTTGAAGCAGGCGACCCGCTGGCGCGCGATGCGGGCGCGCTTCAGGCGGCGAATGAGCTCTTCGCTCTTGCCGGAGAACATGGGGCCGGTGATGACTTCGATTCGGCCGACTTCGATGCGGCCAGGTGCGGAAGGATTCATGGTGCGGATGCCTTTGCGGAGTCTTGGAAATGGGGCTGACGCCTCGCAATATCCTACGCGCAACCCCGCCGTGGATTTCGCGTACCTCGGCAGCGCGGACTCGATCGCGTGATCGGGTCGCGTCCGAACGGGCTTCGATTTAGGTCGAGAGGTTTGCGGACGAGGCCGGCGATGCCGTTGATGTGCGGTCTTTTACCTCTCAATTTGGCGGAGATGCTTTTGACGTGAGCCCTCTAAGTTGGTAGCGTTAAGCTTGGGTTGGAGCGCATATCAGGCTGTCCTCCCGCTCTGGTCCCCATCGTTCAATGGTTAGGACACCGCCCTTTCACGGCGGTAATACGGGTTCGAATCCCGTTGGGGACACCAATCGATTCAAAAGGTTACCGGACGCCGAGGATCGCCGGTGAAGCGCGCTATCGTTCTGCTGCTCGTCGTGCTCGCGGGTGCTGCTGGTTGGATGTGGCGGCGCATGAGGCAGGAGCGGCTTGAGGTTTCGGCCCGCGAACTCACGCTGCCTGCGGACGGCGCTCTCCACCGCGCCGTGCAGGCCCACCTCTCACGAGGAGGCCGGATCGACGGCGTCACCGTCCTTTCTCTGAGCCTTCCCGCGCGGCTACTTCGTGAAAGCGACGCATCGGCCATGGTCGAGATTCAGTCCCCGGTAAACCCCGGAACGTATCGCATCGTACTCAGATACCGCGACTCGTCCGCCCCCATCATCCTGCACTTCACGCCCGATGCAAGCGATCGCTTCGGGGACGGCACACCCGACTTTCTGCGCCTGCACACGGCGTCCGACCGCTCCGCCTTCCGCGCGTGGTTCACCGCGCTGGCCGACACCGCCGCCGCGATTCCGCCGGAACGCCTTCCGCACGAGATCGATGACTGCGCCGCGTTGCTACGGTGGTGCTATCGCGGGGCCCTGCATGCTCACGACGAAGCGTGGCAGGCGACCATGGCCATGGAGACGCCGCCGCCACTCGCCTCCGTCGCGCAGTATGCGTACCCGTTGACTCCGCTCGGCGCCAACCTGTTCCGCGTGCGCTCTGGCGTCTATGCTCCAGGCGATGCCGCCGATGGCAGCTTCGCGCAGTTTGCCGATGCGAAGACGCTTTGGCAGCACAACACCTTCTTCGTCGCCCGCGATGTTCGGGCGGCGCGGCCGGGGGACATGCTCTTCTACCGGCAGTTGGAACAGAACTCGCCGTTTCACTCCATGATTCTGACCGGGCCGGCGCACGATTGGGCGGTCTACCACACCGGCCCCATAGGCGACCGGCGGGGCGAAGTGCGGCGCGTGGCTATCGAAGACCTGCTGCATCATCCGGATATTCGATGGCGGCCGATTCAAGAGAACAGCAACTTCCTCGGCGTGTATCGTTGGAACATTCTTCGCGAGGATCTTCGATGAGGTTGCACGCTGTCTCGTTGCTGGCCGTGTTCTGCGTTGCCGTCCCTGCCGGGCATGCGCAGAGCCGTTCGGTCTCGTTCAATATCAGCACGAGCAAGACATTCGCTCCCGGCGAACAGCCGAAGATCCATCTCTATACACACAACGTCGACGCCCTCGAGTTTCGCGTGTATCGCGTGAACGATCCCGTGAAGTTCATGGAGAACCTTCGTGAGCTGCACTCGTTCGGTCCGGAGGCGAGTCTGCTCGGCAAGGAGCACATCGACGAGCGCACACGGCTGGAGAAGTTCCACGACTGGAAGGCAAATCTCTGGCAGACCATTCGCGACTTCTTCCGCCACCAGTTCTCATCCGACGCACGCAGCGCTCTGCGCGAGCACCAGAGTTCGCTCAAGCGCCGCAGCCGCATCGTCAGCGAGGCGGAGTTCGCCCAGATTCCGATCCTCAATCAGTCGCAGCTTGTGTCGCGCTGGCGGCAACTTGTGCCCGCCACCTACATCTCAGACGCGAACGTTCTCGCGGTGCCGAAGCTCAGCGCAGGACTCTATCTGCTGGAGGCGACCGACGGCCGATACAAGGCCTACACGCTGTTGATGGTCACGCAGATGGCACTGGTCACGCGCACATCCTCGGGCAACGTCGTGGCCTACGTGGTCGATCGCGTCACCGGCCAGCCGGTCGCGGGCGCGAAGGTGGACGCGGGCTTTGGTCAGAAGCTGATCAGCACGGCTACGACGGACGCCAACGGAACGACGCAACTCGCAGTGCCGAGCGACAAATCCTCGCCGGACAACTTCTGGGTGGTGGCCAGCAAGGGAGATGAGTTCGCCGCGTCCACGCCTGGGGGTTGGGCGTTGACCATGTCGGCAAGCGGAAAATACGCCGGCTACGTCTACACCGAGCGCCCGGTGTATAGGCCTACACACACGGTCCACTGGAAAGCGATTCTGCGCGAACACAACGGCAACTCGCTGGCGCTGCCAAAGCCTGGGCCCGTTCGCGTAACCATTTCGGACGAGAACGACAAGGCAGTCTTCGATCAGCCGATGCCGCTTTCCGCAGGCGGGGAAGTTGCCGGCGACTTCAACCTGCCCAAAGACGCAGCCCTCGGCTACTACTCTCTGCGCGTCGGAGACTCGCCGGACAATTCCATCGCCGCCGGCTTTCACGTGGAGGATTACCGCAAGCCCGAATACCGTGTGCAAGTAACTTCGGCGCAGAAACGCGTGCTGGAAGGCGCCACCATGCCTGTCACCATCGACTCGCGTTACTTCTTCGGGGAGCCGGTGGCGAATGCGACGGTCAAGTATCGCGTCTACCAGGAGCGCCACTACTGGTGGGGTGGAGGCGAAGACGACTCCGCAGGCGATTCCGGCAGCGCCGACTCGGACACAGGTGACTCGTCGGGCTATGCCGGCGACGAGCAAGCCGAAAAGACCGGCAAGCTGAATGCCAACGGCACGCTTGTGATCCAGGTCCCCACACACGTCGACACACAGGGCAATGCCCATCCTGATCTGGATTACACCGTAGAGGCGGGCGTCACCGATGCAGCCAATCGCGAGATCACCGGACGCGGCCGCTTCATGGCGACCTACGGAACCTTCCGCGTGAACGTCGAACCCGTGAGCTACTCGGTGCATGCGGGCGACATGGCGAAGTTCCGTGTGACCACCGTGGACTATGACGACAAGCCCGTGAGCACGCGCGTCCATGTGCAGCTTGTCTTCCGCCATTACGAAAATGGCAACACGCAGACGACGCTTGGAGACGCTGCGGATGTGACGACCGACGCATCGGGCCATGCTACTGGTGCAGTATCTATCGGCAACCCGAAATATAGCAGCGCGGAGCTCCAGGCGAGCGCCTCCGCCGTGCAACAGGGCACACGCGATCCGGTGGGTGACAGCTATCTGTGGATCATGGGAGCAGGTGAGGCAGGATGGGATAACGGCTCGCAGACCACGCAGATCGTCGCCGACAAGAAGACCTACGCGCCCGGCGATACGGCCCATCTCAGCATCGTGTCGGAGACCGACGGCTTTTATGCCCTGGTCATCGCGCAGGGATACACAGCGCAGAAGCGCGATGTGATGCATAGCGACGGGAAGACCATCTCGTTCGACCTGCCCATCACCGCCGACTCGCAGCCGAACATCACGGTAGACGCGCTCTATATCAAAGACAACATCCTCTACCAGGCCAAGAAAATTCTGAAAGTGCCGCCGGTACAGCAGCAGTTGCAGGTCGAAATCACGCCGGCCAAGGAGCTCTTCCAGCCGCAACAGAGTGCCACCTATGACGTGGTGACGCGCGACTTCGCCGGCAAGCCGGTCAGCGCGGACCTCAGCTTCGGTGTCGTCGATGAAGCGATCTATTCGCTCTATCCGGACAGCAGCGGCGATATGGTGCAGCGCCTCTATCCGCAGCGCTACGTTGAGTCGGAGGTGGATTCTTCCCTCGACTACTACTTCAGCGGCGAGGCCGGAACCAAGTCCCCGATGCTGGCGATGCGCAACGCGAGATATCGTCCGCAACTGGCACAGGTCAAACCCGGCAACGAAGCCAAGCCGCGCATCCGCAAGGCATTCCCCGACACCGCATTCTGGGCGCCTGACGTACACACCGACGCGACCGGGCACGCGCACGTCTCCCTTGTTTTCCCTGACTCGCTCACCACATGGCGAGCCACCGTTCGCGCCATCACGACGGATTCAAAGGCCGGTTCGGCGATCAGTCGCGTACTCGTCCGCAAGAACGTGCTGGTGCGCATGGGTACGCCGCGCTTCCTGCTCAAAGGCGACGAGATCACATTACCCGTAATCGTCCACAACTATCTGGACACGCCGAAGCAGGCCACCATCTCGCTGAAGGTTGAAGGACTGGACACGGTGAGCGGCTCGCAGCAGAGCGTCACAATCGCCAGCAAAGGCGAGGCGACGCTGCTGTGGCGTCTGCGCGCGGCACAGGTCGGGATGGCGAAGCTCACTGCCTCCGCGATCACCGATGCTGAGTCGGACGCGCTCGAGCTGAGCTTCCCGGTCGAGCCCCCCGGCGTGGCCAAGACACTCGCGCAGAGCGGAGTCATCGCGGCGGCCACTACGCAGGTCACCACCAACATCATCTATCCGGCAAACACCGACGCGGCTGCGCACTCGCTGCGTGTGGAGGTCAGCCCATCCATCGCCGGTTCGCTCTTCTCCGCGCTCGATTATCTGACCACCTATCCCTACGGATGCACCGAGCAGACGATGTCGAGTTATCTGCCCAACGTGATTGTTGCCGAGACGCTGAGCCGCCTGAAGGTGAACGGCCGAGTCGACGACGCCGACCTGCGCGCGAAGATGCAGGCGGGCCTTGAGCGGCTGAAGGACTACCAGCATGAAGACGGCGGCTGGGGCTGGTGGAAGGAAGACTCGAGCCGCGTCTACATGACGGCGTATGTGGTCAGCGGCATCGGCCAGGGCGCACAGTTTGCCCCGCTCACGAGCGATCAAAGGCCTATGCTCAACCGCGGAATGGCGTACCTGCGCAGCGAACTCGATAAGCATCCGCGCATGCGCCCCGAACTGCGTGCTGCCGTCGTAGATCGGAAGAGCGTCGTGTAGGGAAAGAGTGTAGATCTCGGTGGTCGCCGTA
>OCZT010002261.1_pt1 | contig 19985 bp, 29 predicted proteins | sample 1539031 | NCBI WGS metagenome assembly OCZT01 (sample SAMEA3539308, study PRJEB22396) | soil metagenome | biome: tundra; feature: field; material: soil | place: USA | collected 2010-05 | depth 0.15 m | reverse complement strand
GGCGGACGGCAGCCGTTGTGCGGGATCGGCGTCACGTCGGTGATCGCGCTCACCTCCAGCCCTGTGGCCTGCAGCGAGCGGATGGCCGCCTCGCGGCCCGCGCCCGGCCCGCGCACGAAGACCTCGATCGAGCGCATGCCGTGCTCGAGGGCCTTCTTGGCGGTCGCCTCCGCGGTGACCTGGGCAGCGAACGGGGTCGACTTGCGGCTGCCCTTGAAGCCCTGCGCTCCGGCCGAGCCCCATGAGATGACGTTCCCGTCCACGTCGGTGATCGAGATGATCGTGTTGTTGAACGTGCTCTGGACGTGAGCTTGACCCGCGACCACGTTCTTGCGCTCACGGCGGCGGGTGCGTACGACCTTTTTGACTTTTGCCATCACTTACCCGCTTTCACCTTCTTTTTGCCTGCGACAGCGCGCTTTGGACCGCGGCGGCTCCGGGCGTTGGTGCGCGTGCGTTGGCCGCGGACGGGGAGGCCTCTGCGGTGGCGGCCGCCTCGATAGGAGCCGATCTCCGTCATCCGCTTGATGTTCATTGCCACCTCGCGGCGGAGGTCGCCTTCGATCAGGACCTCTTTGGCCGTGGCCATGCGATCGATGATCTGGCGGAGCCGGCCGACCTCCTCGTCGCTGAGGTCCTTGACCCGCGTATCGGCGTTGATGTTCGCCATCTTCACGAGCTTCTCGGAGGTCGTGCGGCCGATCCCGTGGATGTACATGAGGGCGATAACCACCCGCTTCTGCGGGGGTATGTCGATACCGGCGATGCGCGCCATTTAGCCCACTTCCTCCTGACCTAACCCTGCCGCTGCTTGTGCTTCGGGTTCTTGGAGCAGATGACGCGCACCACCCCCGCCCGCTTGATCACCTTGCAGCTCGGACAGATCTTCTTGACCGACGGACGTACCTTCATCTCCAAATCTCTCGAATTCGCCCTCGCGAACGATCGCTACTCGCGAGCTCGACCCCCACCTTGTCTCCGGCTAGAAGCCGGGTGAAGTGGGTGCCTGCACGATCGGCGACGTGAGCCAGGACCTTGGCCCCGTTCTCGAGCTCAACCCGGTAAACGCCGTTGGGAAGAGGCTCCACGACGACCCCCTTCACGATCGAGGGGCGCAGGGGCACGAACGATGATTGTACGTCAAACCGGGCGGGCCGGGCCGTGACCGTTGGTCCCCGGCTGGCCGGTCAGGATCAGGGGGCCCTTGTCCGTGATCGCCACCGTGTGCTCGAAGTAGGCCGAAAGGCCGCCGTCGACTGTGCAGATCGTCCAGCCGTCCGGCTTCATGTAGACCTCGTGGGAGCCGGCGTTGACCATCGGCTCGATCGCCAGCGTCATCCCTGCCTTGAGCCGCGGCGGGGTCCCGGGGGTGCCGAAGTTGGGCACCTGCGGGTCCTCGTGCATCTGGCGCCCGATTCCGTGGCCGACGAACTGGCGGATCACCGAGAAGCCCGACGCCTCGACGTGCTTTTGGATCGCCGACGAGATGTCGCCGAGCCAGCCGCCCGGGCGGGCCTTCGCGATCCCGACGTACAGGGCCTCCTCCGTAACCTTGAGCAGCTTTGCCGCCTCGGGGCTGATCTTGCCCACCCCGACAGTGATCCCGACGTCCGCCCAGAAGCCCTCCAGCACCAGCCCGAGGTCGAGGCTCACCAGGTCCCCCGCCACCACCCGGCGGTTGCCCGGGATGCCGTGCACGGCCTCGTCGTTGATGGAAACGCAGATCGATCGCGGAAAGCCGTGGTAGCCGAGGAATCCTGGCGTCGCGCCGCCGTCCCGGATCAGCCGCTCGGCGATCCGGTCGAGCTCGATCGTCTTGACGCCCGGCACGCAGGCCTCGCGTAGGGGTGGCAGCACCGAGGCGAGCAGGTTGCCCGCTCGGGCCATCAGGTCGATCTCGTGCGCGGTCTTCAGGTTGATCATTGGCTGGATACCCGGCCATTCTGGCCAATCGCAGCCAGGACGTGGCCGCTTATGTCCTGAATGCTGCCCCGCCCGTCGATCTCCGAAACCAGGTCCTCGACGCGGTAGTGGTCGAGAACCGGGATGGTCTTCTTCAAGTAGATGTCGATGCGAGGCTTCACGGCCTCGTGCTTGTCGTCCTCGCGCTGGACCAGCGGCGTGCTGTCGGCCTGGCACGTCTCGGTGCCGGGCGGATACGTGCGCTGGCACGCGGGACACACCAGCCGCCCGGAAAGCCTCCGAAGCAGCTCGGGGGTCTCGACTTTGAGGTACAGCACCCGGTCGAAGCGCCGGCCCAGCTCCTGCATCAGGACGTCCAGAGCCTCTGCCTGGGGGATCGTACGGGGGAAGCCGTCGAGGATGAACCCCTTGGCGCAGTCGGGCTGCCGCAGCCGGTCCGCGATCATCCCGATCATGATGTCGTCGGGGACGTAGCCGCCCTTGGCCAGGATGGGCTGAGCCAGGAGGCCGAGCTCTGTGCCTCGCTCGATCTCGGCCCGAAGCATGTCGCCGGTGGCGATGTGCGGGATCCCGAAGCGCGAGCGCAGCATGTTCGCCTGCGTGCCCTTGCCGCTTCCGGGAGCGCCGTACAGGAGTAGGTTCACGGGGCCGCCCTCTCCAGCGCTGCTGCCTGCTCCGACCCCTCTCCCCGGAGGGGAGAGGATTCCAGTTTCATTTGATGAAGCCGCGGTACTGCCGCATCACCAGCTGAGTTTGGAGCTGTTTCATCGTATCGAGCGCCACCCCGACCACGATGAGGATGGCCGTGCCTCCGAGATACATCTGCTGGCGCGGGATGCCAGAGATCGTGCCAGTCGCAATCGGCAGGATCACCGTGATGAAGCCGAGGAAGCACGCGCCTGCGAATGTGACCCGGTTCATCACGGCCGCAAGGTAGTCGGCAGTCGGCTTTCCCGGTCGGATTCCCGGGATGAAGCTTGAATAACGTTTGAGGTTGTCGGCCACGTCGTTGACCTCGAACGTGATCGCCGTGTAGAAGTACGTGAACCCAAAGGTCAACGCGAAGTAGAGCGCGTTGTACCCGATCGCCATCCCCACGTTGGGAGTGTCCGGCGCAAAGTTGCCTCGAATCCATGCCGCCGCCTTGTAGTACCACGTGGCCGGCGGCGCGCCGGTGAAGTAGTTGGCGACGATGGTGGGCAGGAACATCACCGAGATCGCGAAGATGATCGGGATGACCCCGGCGTGGTTGACACGCAGCGGGAGGAAGCTGGCCCTGCTCTGCACCTGTTTCAGGCCGACCGTACGTTGCGCCGATTGAATGGGAATCTTCCTCACCGCCTGCTGCACCTCGATGATCACCGCGGTCATGACCAGCGCAATCAGCGCGAAGAGGATGAAGGGGACGTAGGCGGCGAGACCGCCACCGTGTGAGTTGGCGCTGAACACCGCGGCGATGCCCTGCGGGCCGCGCCCGATGATTCCGGCGAAGATGATCAGCGAAACTCCGTTGCCGATGCCGTACTCGGTGATGAGCTCACCGAACCACATCAACATGATCGTGCCGGCGGTCAGGACCAGGACGATCTGCAGGCGCTGGAACCAGTCGAGCGGGCCGAGGATGGCGGGGGTGGTGTTCTGGAACAGGACGGTGAACCCGTAGGCCTGCCCGGCGCCGAGGGCGACCGTCAGGTATCGGCTCCATCGTGTGATGCGGCGCCGCCCCGCCTCGCCCTCTTTGGAGATCTCCTTGATGCGCTCGGAGATAACCGTCATCAGCTGCATGATGATGGTGGCGTTGATGTAGGGGTTCATGCCCATCGCGACGATGCTGAAGCGCGAAAGGCCCCCGCCCGAGAAGAGGTCGAGCAGGCCGAGCAGAGCCTGCGAGTTGAAGAGCTGGGCCAGGGCGGCCGGGCTGGCCCCCGGCACCGAGACGTTGGCGAAGAGCCGGAAGGCGACCAGGATCCCGCCCGTGAAGAGGAGCTTGTTGCGCAGCTCCGGCAGGCGGACGGCGTTGACCAACGCCTCGAGGAGGTTCATAGCCTAATAGCCTAAGAGTCGGGGGGAGCGGCCTCCCCGGGCGGTTCCTTCTCGGCTGCCGGCTCGGGTGCGTCTGGCGCCTCGGGCGCCGGGGTCCTCTTGGCGGTCTTGGCAGCGGTGCGCCTCGGGCCGATCTTTCGTGGCTCGCCCAGCACCTTGACGCTGCCGCCGCGCGCCTCGATGGCCTTCCGCGCGCTGAGGCTGAACGAGTGGGCCTCGACGCTGAGCTTGCGCTTCAGGTCGCCCGTGCCGAGGATCTTGACCTCCTCTCCCTCACGCGCCAGGCCGGCTTCGACCAGCAGTGCGGCATCGACCTTGGTGCCGTCGGCGAACAGCCGCAGCTTCGAGAGATTGACCACGGCGTAGGTTTTCTTGAACGGGTTCTTGAAGCCGGGCAGCTTCGGGAGGCGCTGCGAGAGGGGCATCTGCCCGCCCTCGAAGCCCACGCGGAAGCCTTCGCTGCGTGCGTTCTGGCCTTTCTGGCCGCGCCCCGAGGTCTTGCCCCGTCCCGAACCGGTGCCGCGGCCGATGCGCCGCGATTTGCGGTGTGCGCCGGCGGCGGGTTTCAGGTCGTGCAGTTGCATCAGTTGCCCCTCTGGTGCTTCTTGTTCGAGCGGGACCGCCAGATCTTGTACCGGCTGCGATCTGGACGCAGGTAAGGCTCGCCCTCGACCGCGACCAGGAAGTCGACGGCCTTCAGCATGCCCCGGACGGCGGGATTGTCGGGCAGCTCCCTCGTCTGGTTCATGCGCCGGAAGCCCAGCGATTGGACCGTGGCCTTGACCGAGGGATTGGCGCCGATGGCGCTCTTCCTCAGGGTGGCCTTGAGAGTCTTGGCTGCCGTCACTTGGTTTCCTCGCCGGTGGTGGACTCGGCGCCGCCGTTGGCGGTCGGTCCGCCTGACCTTCGGTAGACGTTGGCCAGGCGCCGGCCGACGATCTGCTCGACCTCCTTGCCTCGCAGCTCTGCGATCTGCTGCACCGTGCGAAGCTGCTGGAGCGCGGCCAGGGTCGCTCGCACCGTGTTGATCGGGTTGTTGGTGCCGTGCGACTTGGTGAGGATGTCCTTGATGCCGGCGGTCTCGATGACGGCGCGCATGGCGCCGCCGGAGATGACGCCCGTACCGGGCGCGGCGGGCTTGAGCATGATCCTCGCCGCCCCCAACTTGAGACGCACCTCGTGCGGGATTGTGGTGCCCACCATCGGGACGGTGATCATGTTGCGCTTGGCGACCTCCATGCCCTTGCGGATGGCCTCGGTCACCTCTCGCGCCTTTCCGATACCCGCGCCCACCCGCCCGTTCATGTCGCCGACGACGATCAGCGCGCTGAAAGAGAACTTGCGACCGCCCTTGACCACCTTGGCCACGCGGTTGACGCGTACGACGCGGTCCGCGAGCTCCGATCGCTCGCCGCTCGAGTGTGGGTACCGGGATCCCATTTAGAGATGCCTCCAGTGGTCCTGCCGAGAGATTTGGTGGCTGGGTGGTCCAGCTGCTAGGCGACGCCGAGCAACGAACCGGAGCGCATCCAAAGGATGCGTGAGGATCGTAGCGGAGGCGACAACGACGCCGATGGGCCGCACAGGCGCCAAAGATCCGGCTGGAATCGCTGGAGACATCTCTAGAACTCCAGTCCGGCTTCGCGGGCGGCGTCCGCCAGAGCCTTGATTCTGCCGTGGTATAGAAAGCCGCCGCGGTCGAACACCACCGAGCTGACCCCGGCGGCCTTCGCTTTGACGGCGATCGCCTTACCGACCTGGGCGGCCTCAGCCATGCCGTTGCCCTTGGCCTTGAGGTCGACCGTGGAGGCGGCAGCGAGCGTGTGGCTGCCCGCATCGTCGATGAGCTGCGCGTAGACATGGTTGAGGCTGCGGTACACAGCCAGCCTCGGCCGCTCCTTGGTACCACTCACATGCACACGCACACGCTTATGACGCTTGAGCCTGTTCACCTTGCGATCGGTTCGCTTGATCATCCGGCTGCCTTGGCTCCCTTGCCGGCCTTTCCGGCCTTGCGCCGGATCTTCTCACCGCGATACATGACGCCCTTGCCCTTGTACGGCTCGGGCGGCCGAAGACCGCGGAGGTTGGCGGCGACCTGTCCCACGTCCTCGATCGAGATCCCGGAAACCGAGAACTTGGTCTGGTCCTGGATGTCGATCGAGACGCCCTGCGGCGGCTTGAACTTGATCGGGTGCGAGTAACCGAGGCTCAGCACCACCTCATCGCCCTGCTTGGCGACGCGGTAGCCGACGCCGACCAGCTCGAGGTGCTTGGTGAAGCCGGTGTTGACGCCCGTGACCATGTTGGCGACCAGGCTGCGGACAAGGCCGTGGAGAGCGCGATGCTTGTAGCCGTCCGAAGGCCGCTCGAACACGAGCTGGCCGTCCGCCTGCTTGACGGTAATGTCGGCCGGCAGGGTGCGCTCGAGCTTGCCCTTGGGTCCTTCGACCACGACGTGGCCTGGCTCCAGGGTGACCTTCACCGAGCCGGGTACGTCGATCGGCAGCTTTCCAATCCGCGACAACTCTTCCTTCTTCTCCTACCAGATGTACGCCAGCACTTCGCCGCCGAGGCCCTGGCGCAGCGCCTGCCGCCCGCTCATGACCCCTTCCGCCGTGCTGAGGATGGCGATTCCGAGCCCACCGAGGACCCTGGGGATCTCGGTCTTGCGCGCGTAGACCCGCAGTCCGGGGCGGCTGATCCTCTTCAACCCGGCGATCACGCGCTCGCGATCCGGGCGGGACTTGAAGATGATACGCATCGTCTGGGACGCCCCGTCGGCTTCGACCTCGAATCCCGCTATATACCCCTCGTCCTTCAGCACCCGTGCAATCTCCAGCTTGAGCTTGGAGGCGGGCACGCGAACCTCAGGGTGCCGGGCGCTGTTCGCGTTCCGGACGCGCGTCAGCATGTCCGCAATCGGGTCGCTGATGACGCCGATGGGAGCTCGCTTCACGGCCTTTACGACCGCCGTCGCCATCACCAGCTCGACTTCGTCACGCCGGGGATGCGTCCCTCGGCGGCAAGGTTGCGGAAGCAGATGCGGCACATGCCGAACTTGCGCAGGAAAGCGCGCGGCCGCCCGCAAAGCCGACACCGGTTGTGGAACCGAACCTTGTACTTGGGGTGCACAAGGTCCCTTTTCCAGCGCTCGAGCGAAGATTTCTTGGCCAAGCTTTCTCTTACCTCTTCCTGAATGGCATTCCGAGCCGCGTGAGCAGGCTGCGGGCCTCTTCATCGGTGCGGGCTGTGGTGACGATCGACACTTCCAGCCCGCGGAGTTTGTCGATCTTGTCGTAGTCGATCTCGGGGAAGACGACCTGCTCACGCAGGCCGAGCGAGTAGTTCCCGCGGCCGTCGAAGCCCTCGGGGCTGACCCCGCGGAAGTCGCGGATGCGAGGCAGCGCGACGTTGAGCAGCTTGTCGAGGAAGAACCACATGCGGCGGCCGCGCAGCGTGGCCTTGATCCCGACCGTCTGCCCGGCGCGCAGCTTGAAGGCGGCGACCGACTTGCGGGCCTTGATCAGGGCGGGTTTCTGGCCGGTGATTATGACCACGTCTCCAACGGCCGCATCGAGAGCCTTGTCGTTGTCCTTGGCCTCGCCGATGCCGATGTTCACGACCACCTTGGCGACGCGCGGCACCTCCATCGTGTTGGCGTAGTCGAACTCCTTCGTCATCTGAGGCACCACCGAGTCGCGGTACGTCTTCAGGAGGCGCGGCGGTCCCTCGGCACGAGTCGACGGGCCCTGTGACACGGCCGGTTTCGCGTCGGTCCTCTTCTTCTTCTCTGCGGAAACCTTGGCCTTGCTCACTGGGCCTCCGTCTTGCGAACGCGCTCGTACGGCTCGCCGCAGTGGCGGCACACGAGCGCACGCGCGCCCGATTCGAGAACGGTGTGCTGAGTGCGGGTCGGTCGCGAGCACGCTGGACAGACAAGCATCACGTTGGAGTAGTCCAGCGGCGCCTCGAAGTCGATCACGCCGCCCTGGGCGACGCTGACGCCTCCGCGAGACTGCCCCGCCTTGGTGTGGCGCTTGAGGATGTTCACGCCCTTGACCACGATCTTGTGCTTGTCAGGCAGCGTGCGAAGGACCTCGCCTCGCTTGCCCTTGTCCTTGCCCGCGGTCACGATCACCGGGTCGCCCGGGGCGAGGTCGAGCCAGCGGCGCTTGGGCTGTGCCTTGTTGCGAAGCATGCTAGAGAACCTCCGGAGCGAGGCTGATGATCTTCATGAAGTTGCGCTCGCGCAGCTCGCGGGCGACCGGGCCGAAGATGCGCGTCCCGCGCGGATTGTTGGCCGTAGCCAGCAGCACCGCGGCGTTCTCGTCGAAACGGATCAGCGAACCGTCGGGGCGTCGGTACTCCTTGGTAACGCGCACGACCACCGCCTTCACGACCTCGCCCTTCTTGACCTGGCCGCCGGGCTGTGCGGACTTGACGGTCGCGGTGATGATGTCACCCACCGAGGCGTACTTGCGATAGTGCCCGCCGGCAACGCGAATGCAGAGGAGCTCTTTCGCACCCGAGTTGTCCGCGACCTTGAGCCGTGTTTCCTGCTGGATCATCTTGCTTTCTCGACTATCTCCAACAGGCGCCAGCGCTTCTCCTTGGAGATGGGGCGCGTCTCGGTGATGCGGACCAGGTCGCCGACGCCGCATTCGTTCTTCTCGTCGTGGACCTTGAACTTGGTGCGGTGCTGCACGGTCTTCTTGTAGAGCCGGTGCGCTTTGGACGTGCCGACCTGGACGATGATCGTCTTGTCGCCCTTGTCCGAGATCACAGTGCCCAGCCGGATCTTGCGCTGGCCACGCGTGGATTCCTCGACAGCTGTCGGCGCTGGGCTCGACACGCTCATGACCCCTTCACCGCTTTAGGCTTTGTCACCTTGGCGCGGGCGCGCTTGGGCTTGGCCTCATCGGCGACTTCCGGCGCCTCCGGCGCCTCCTCTGGCTCGGGCTCGGGCTCGGCAACCGCGACCGCGAGGGCCTCCGGCGCGACCTGCGCGACAATGCCGAACTCTCGTTCCCGGAGCACGGTCATGATGCGCGCGATATCGTGACGCACCTTCGAGATCTGGCTGGAGTTCTCCAGCTGTCCGACGGCGTGCTTGAACCTGAGCTCGTACAGCTCCCTGCGGGCTGCCTTGAGCCTGCCGCCCAACTCGTCCTCTTCGAGAACCCTCAGCTCGTCCACCTTCATCGGGCTGCTCCGGCGGCCGCCGAGTCCACGCTCACGAAGCGGGTTTTGATCGGCAGCTTCGAAGCGGCGAGCTTCATCGCTTCCTTGGCGATCTCAGGCGTTACGCCGCCCATCTCGAACAGGACGCGGCCCGGCTTGATCACGGCCACCCAGCCTTCCGGGTTGCCCTTGCCAGAGCCCATTCGTGTCTCGGCCGGCTTCTTGGTGATCGACTTGTCGGGAAAGACGCGGATCCAGATCTGACCGCCCCGCTTGACGTGACGGGTCATGGCCCGGCGGGCGGCCTCGATCTGGCGGTTGCTCATCCAGCACGCTTCCATCGCCTGCAGGCCGAAGTCGCCGAACGCGACCGTGGCGCCACGCGTGGCGATGCCCTTGCGACGGCCGCGGTGCATCTTTCGGTACTTGACTCGTTTCGGCAGCAGCATCAGCTCTTGTCCTTGGTCTTTTTGGCGGCCGGTTTCGATGCCGGTTTGGCCTTAGGGGCCGCCTTGGTCTCGGCGGTCGCTTTGACCGCGGTCTTGGGTTTGACTGCCGGCTTGACGGCCGCCTTCGCCTTGACAGCGGCTTTGGCCGGAGCCGCCGCCCTGGGCGCGCGCGCCTTGGTCTCGACGGCCGGTGCCTCTTTGGCCGGCTTCGCCGCGACTCGCGTCCGCTTGGGCGCGGTTGCCGTGGGGGCAGCGGCGGTCGTCGCCTCTGCCTCGGCGAGCACGACCTGTGGCTCGGCGACTGCTACCGGGGCCTCCGGCTGAGGCGCCATCGCCTCAGCGATCGGCGTTGCGTTGTCGGCGACGGCGGCGAGCCGCTTGAGCGGCGCGGCCACGTCTTTGTAGATCCAGCATTTGACCCCGATCGCGCCAAAGGTGGTGTTCGCCGTGGCGCGGCCGAAGTCGATGTTGGCGCGCAGCGTGTGAAGGGGCACGCGGCCCTCGCGATCCCACTCACGCCGGGCCATCTCGGCTCCGCGGAGGCGACCACCGCAGTAGATGCGGACGCCCTTGGCTCCGGCGCGCATGGTCCGCAGGATGGCCTGCTTCATCGCACGCTTGTAGCTGATACGGCGCTCGATCTGGGAGGCGATGTTCTCCGCCACGAGCTGGGCGTCGAGCTCAGGCTGCTTGATCTCCTGGATAGAGATGCGAACCCGGTTGCCGAAGCGCTTCTCGAGGTCCTCGCGCAGCTGATCGACCGACGCGCCGCCCTTGCCGATCACGATGCCGGGCTTGGCGGTGTGGATGGTCACGGTCAGCTGGGCGTTGGACGAGCGCTCGGTCTCGATCTTGGCGATGCCCGCGTTGCGCAGCCGCGCCAGGATCACACGACGCATCTCGAGATCCTCGTGGAGCATCTTGGTGTAGTCCTTGGGGTTGGCGAACCAGTTCGCCTCCCACGGCCTGAAAACGCCAAGCCGGAACGCATTCGGGTGGACTTTATGACCCATTAGAGATGTCTCCAGTGGGCCGGCCGAGACATTCGGCGGTCAGGTGGTCCAGCTACTAGGCGCGGCCGAGCACCGGAGCGCGCGCATCCGTGGATGCGCAAGCGAGAAGCGGAGGCCGCAACGACGCAGATGGGCCGCATGGGCGCCGAAGCTCCGGTCGGCATCGCTGGTGACATCTCTGTTACTTGCTCCCCTGTGGTTGGTCTTCGACGACCGCTGTGATGTGGCAGGTGCGGTGGAAGAACTCATGCGCCATGCTCCGGCTGACCGGGCGCCGGCGCTTGAAGGTCGGACCCTCGTCGATGAGCACCTGCTTGAGCACGAGGTCGTCGCGGTTCAGGTTGAAGTTGTGCTCCGCATTCGCGGCCGCCGACTTGATCGCCTTGGCGACGTCGCGAGCGGCGTGCTTGGGCGAGAACTCGAGCTGGACGAGCGCGTCCGCCACCTTCATGCCCTTCACGGAGTCCGCCACGAGCCTCGCCTTGCGGGGCGCACGCCGGACAAACCTCTGCACTGCTGACACTTCCATCGTCGCCACCCTTCTACTTAAGCGCCGTCGATTTTTCGGTGTGGGTGCCGTGGCCGCGGAAGTGGCGGGTGGGCGCGAACTCGCCCAGCCGGTGGCCGACCATGTTCTCGCTGATGAAGACGGGCACGTGCTTGCGCCCGTCGTGCACCGCGATGGTGTGACCGACCATGTCCGGGTAGATCACCGACGCGCGCGCCCAGGTCTTGATGACCTTCTTGTCCTTGGTCGCGTTCATCCGGTCGATCTTCTCTTTCAACGGGGCGCTGATGAATGGCCCCTTCTTCAGTGAGCGTGACATCTACTTCTTTCTTCCCTTCTTCTCGCGGCGGCGGATGATCAGCTTGTCGGAAGCCTTCTTGGGCTTGCGCGTGCGGTAGCCGAGCGCCGGCTTGCCCCATGGCGTCTTGGGGTTGCCGCCTGGTCCTGTCTTGCCCTCGCCACCGCCATGCGGATGGTCGCGCGGGTTCATGGTCGAACCGCGAACCGTGGGTCGGACGCCCAGCCACCGGCTGCGACCGGCCTTGCCGCCCGACTCGTTCTCGTGCTCGATGTTACCGACTTGGCCGATCGTGGCCTGGCAGCGAACGTGGATCCGGCGGAGCTCGCCTGACGGCATGCGGACGACCGCGTAGTCCCCTTCCTTGGCGAGGAGCTGAGCGGATGTGCCGGCCGAGCGGACGAGCTGGCCACCACGACCCAGGGTGAGCTCGATGTTGTGCACCGTCGAGCCGACTGGAATGTTGGCTAGCGGGATCGCGTTGCCGATGCGCACCGGCGCCTCCTCCCCACTCTCGATCGGATCGCCGACCTTGAGGCCGAGCGGCGCGAGGATGTAGCGCTTCTCGCCGTCCTTGTAGTGGATGAGGGCGATGCGCGCGCTGCGATTGGGGTCGTACTCGATGGTGGCGACGCGGCCGGCGATGCCGTGCTTGTCGCGCTTGAAGTCGATCTTCCTGTAGAGCTTGCGGTAGCCGCCGCCCTGGTGACGCGTCGTGATGCGACCCTGATTGTTGCGTCCGGCATGGGTCGGCAGCGATTCCAAGAGGGTCTTCTCGGGTTCGTCGGTGGTGATCTCCTCGAACCCGGAGATCGTCATGAAACGACGCCCTGGGCTGGTCGGCTTGAACTTACGCAGTGGCATGGCTTCTATACGCTCCCGAACAGCCCTTCGATTTTCTGGCCGGGGCCAAGCGTGACGATCGCCTTCTTCCACTCGGCGGTATGGCCGATCGAACCGACGCGGCGCATGCTGCGGCGACGCTTCCCTCGCATGCTCACGGTGTTCACGTCCTTGACCTTGATGCCCTGAGCCTCGTACTGCTCCTCCAGCGCTTTCTTGATGTCGGTCTTGGAGGCTTTCGTGGCGACGCGGAACGTATACCTGCCCTGCGTGTAGAGCTGGTAAGTGCGCTCGGTGATCACCGGGCCGATCACGATCTCGGAGGCGGCACGGGTGGTCACTTCTCCACCTCCTCGTCTTCGTGCTGTTCGTCCTGCTCGTGAGAGTGATGCGCTCCGGCCTTGGCCTTGGAGCGGGATTCGGGACGGCCGAAGTTTTCCTCGAGCAGCTCGAGGCTGTCCTTTGCGAGCAGAAGGTAGGTGTGGGTGAAGAGGTCGCGGATGTTGAGATTTCGGGCGAGGATGATCTTGGAGCCCGTCAGGTTCTCGAACGAGCGGCTGACCACGTAGTTCGGCGCGGGAAGGACGACCAGCGTGGTGTCGTCGAAACCGATCGCCGTGATCAGGTTCGCCGCCTGCTTGGTGCGCGGCTCCTCGAAGCCAAAACCGTCGATCACCCTGACGCGGCCTTCGATCACCTTCTGCGAGAGAGCCGAACGGAGCGCCAGGCGGCGCATCTGCTTGGGCATGCGCTGGGAGTAGTCCCGCGGGTGCGGTCCGAAGACCACGCCGCCGCCTTTCATGGACGGTTCGCGGATGGAGCCGTGGCGGGCGCGCCCGGTTCCCTTCTGCCGATAAGGCTTCGCGCCGCCCCCCGAAACCGCACCGCGGGTCTTGGTCGAAGCCGTACCCTGGCGCGCGTTCGCCATCTGGCGCACGTAGGCCTGGTGCATCACGGGCGCATTCGGCTCCTCAGCGAAGATGAACTTGGAGAGAAGGACCTCTCCCTGGCGCTCGCCGCTCGAATCGAACAGCGGCACCTGGAGGGGATCCTCATCCTTCTCCTTCTGCTTGGCCTTGACGGCGGCGGCCTTCGCGGTGGTCGTCTTCGCACTCTTGGCCGTGGACTTGACCGCCGTCTTGGTCGTGGTCTTCCTTGCCGCCATCAGACCTTCCTTCCGGTCGGCTTGCCGGCGGGGCCCTTGACCTTCTGCGGCTTGGTCGACTGGCGCACCAGGACCAGCGCACCCTTCCCGCCCGGGACGCCACCCTTGAGCAGGAGCAGGTTCCGCTCCGCGTCGACCCGCACGATCTTGTAGGCCCGCGCGGTGGTGCGCTCGTTGCCCATCTGGCCGGCCATGCGCACGCCCTTGAAGACCCGCGCGGCGTCGGTGGCACCGATGGAGCCAGGCTGCCTCACGTTCATGGAGCCATGCGACTCGGGGCCCCGGCTGAACTTGTGCCTCTTGATCAGTCCCTGGAAGCCCTTGCCCTTGGAGGTGGCAGTGACGTCCACGATCTCGCCTGCGCTGAAGATCTCGGCCTTCAGCTCCTGCCCCGCCTCGAGGCCCTCATAGCCACGGATCTCGACCACGTGGCGGTGCGGCTCGAGGCCGGCCTTCTTGAACTCGCCAAGCTCCGGCTTGTTGAACTTGCGGTCGGGCGCGACCTCGAATGCGATGCGCGCGGCCGCGTAACCGTCCTTCTCCGTCGTGCGCAGGCCGAGTACCTTGCAGGGCCCGGCCTCGAGGACGGTAACCGCGGAGGTCGTGCCATCGGGGTTGAAGAGCTGGGTCATGCCCAACTTTCGAGCGAGGAGGCCCTTCATGACTTGATCTCGATGCTCACGCCGGCCGGAAGGCTGAGTCGCATGAGCGCGTCGACCACGCGTGGGTTGGGGTCCAGGATGTCGACGATGCGCTTGTGAGTGCGCATCTCAAACTGCTCGCGCGAGTCCTTGTCGATGAACGGGGAGCGGATTACGGTGAGCTTGGAGATCTCGGTCGGAAGAGGGATGGGGCCCGCTGTGCGCGCGTTTGTACGGCGGGCGGTGTCCACGATCTTGTCCGCCGCCTGATCCAGCACTCTGTGGTCGTATGCCTTGAGCCGGATCCGAATCTTCTGCGCCACTAGTTAGCCCTTTCCCCTTCTTGTACTTACTTGATGACTTCCGTGGCGACACCTGCGCCGACGGTCTTGCCGCCTTCGCGGATGGCGAAGCGGAGCCCTGGCTCGATGGCGATCGGCTCACCGAGAGTGATCTCCATCACTACGTTGTCGCCCGGCATGCACATCTCGACGCCGTCGGGCAGCTTGATCTCGCCCGTGACGTCGGTCGTACGCATGTAGAACTGCGGCCGGTAGCCAGTGAGGAACGGCGTGTGACGGCCGCCCTCTTCCTTGGACAGCACGTACACCTGCGCATTGAACTGCGTGTGCGGCTTGATCGAGCCGGGCTTGCAGAGCACCTGCCCGCGCACCACGTCCTCGCGCTTCACACCGCGCAGCAGCGCGCCGATATTGTCGCCGGCCTGGCACTCGTCCATGTCCTTGTGGAACATCTCGATGGCAGTGACGACGGTCTTGGTGCTGTTCGGGTGGATGCCGACGATCTCGATCTCCTCGTTCCTCTTGAGCTTGCCGCGCTCGACCCGCCCAGTGGTCACGGTGCCCCGACCTTCGATCGTGAACACGTCCTCGATCGGCATCAGGAAGGGCTTGTCGATGGGCCGCGCCGGCTCCGGGATGTAGGTGTCGACCGCGTTCATCAGCTCCATGATCTTTGGAGACCACTCGGGGTCGCCCTCGAGAGCCTTGAGAGCGGAGATGCGGACGATCGGGATGTCGTCTCCCGGGTACTCGTACCTGGTGAGCAGCTCGCGCAGGTCAAGCTCGACCAGCTCAATGAACTCTTTGTCGTCGACCATGTCGCACTTGTTGAGCGCGACGACCAGGAACGGCACACCGACCTGGCGCGCCAGGATGATGTGCTCGCGGGTCTGCGGCATGGCGCCGTCGTTGGCGGCCACGACGAGGATCGCGCCGTCCATCTGGGCGGCTCCCGTGATCATATTTTTGATGTAATCCTGGTGTCCCGGGCAGTCCACATGCGCGTAGTGGCGCTTCTCGGTCTCGTACTCCACGTGAGTGATCGAGATTGTGATGCCACGGGCTTTCTCTTCTGGCGCCTTGTCGATTTGGTCGAAGGCCTTGAACTCAGCCAAACCCTTCTCCGAAAGGACCTTCGTGATGGCAGCCGTCAGCGTCGTCTTGCCATGATCGATGTGACCGATGGTCCCGACGTTAATGTGCGGCTTGGTCCGCTCGAACTTCTTCTTCGCCACTGTTTCCTCCTAACTAACTTCGCGACGTGGTGCGGCGGCCGACGGCCTCCGCCATGTTTCCGGGCATCTCTGCGTAGTGACTGAACTCCATCGAATAGGTCGCCCGCCCCGAGGTCATGGACCGAAGTTCGGTAGCGTAACCGAACATCTCGGCAAGGGGCACGCTCGCCTTGACGTTCTGCGACGTCCCTCTCCCCTCCATGCCGAGGATGTGACCCCGGCGTGAGGACAGGTCACCCATCACGTCGCCGAGGTACTCCTCGGGCATGACGACGTCGACCTTCATGATCGGCTCGAGCAGATAGGGCGAGGCTTTGTGCATCGCGTCCTTGACCGCCATAGAGCCCGCGACGTGGAACGCCATCTCGCTAGAGTCCACGGCGTGGTACGAACCGTCGACCAGCGTGGCGATGAGGTCGACCACCGGGTAGCCGGCGACGACTCCGGATTGAAGCGCCTCCTTGACTCCCTTCTCGACCGCCGGGATGTACTCGCGCGGAATGCGGCCCTGGGTGATCTTGTCCTCGAAGACGAACCCGCTGCCGGTCTCGCCGGGACGAACGTCCAGCTCAGCGTGGCCGAACTGGCCCTTGCCACCCGACTGGCGGATGAAGCGTCCGACGCCATGCGCGGGTTTCTTGATCGCCTCCTTGTAAGCGACCTGCGGCTTGCCCTGGTTGGCATCCACCTTGAACTCGCGCATCAGGCGGTCGATGATGATCTCCAGGTGCAGCTCGCCCATGCCGGCGATGATGGTCTGCCCCGTCTCGTCGTCCGTGTGGACCTTGAACGTGGGGTCCTCCTCCGTGAGGCGCTGCAGCCCGATGCCGAGCTTGTCCTGGTCGACCTTGGTCTTGGGCTCGATGGCGACCGAGATCACCGGCTCGGGGAACGTGATCGACTCCAGCAGGATCGGGTGGTCCTCGTCCGCCAGCGTGTCGCCGGTGGTCGTGTACTTCAAGCCGACCGCTGCCGCGATGTCACCCGTGAACACCTCGTCGACGTCCTCGCGCCGGATGGCGTGCATCCGCAGGATGCGGCCGATCCGCTCCTTGCGCCCATTGGTGGCGTTGAGCACGCCGGACCCGGCCTTCAGCCGGCCTGAGTAGACACGGAAGAACGTGAGCTTGCCCACCCCCTGGGGATCCATCTGGATCTTGAAGGCCAGGGCCGAGAACGGCGCCGCGTCATCGTGATCGCGGACCAGAAGGGCGCCGGTCTTGGGGTCGATGCCCTCGACTGCCGGGACATCGGCGGGCGAAGGCAGGTAGTCGACCACCGCGTCGAGGATCGGCTGGACGCCGCGGTTGCGCAGCGCGGCGCCGCACAGCACGGGAACGAGGATCCCGGCGACCGTACCCTTGCGGAGCGCCGCCTGGATCTGCTCTTCGGTGGGCTCCTTCTCGTCGAGGTAGAGGTGCATGATCGCGTCGTCGAAGTCCGCCACCGCCTCGATGAGGTCGTGGCGGTGCTGCTTGATGAGCTCCTCCATGCCGGCGGGGATGTCCAGCGACTCCGTGTTGGTCGTGCCCAGGTCGTCCGTGTAGACGATGGCCTGCTTGGTCACGAGGTCGACGTACCCGGTGAAGGAGTCCTCGGCACCGATAGGGAGCTGGATGGGCACCGCGCGGGCCCCAAGCCGCGTGCGGATCGATTGCAACGAGCCGTAGAAGTCCGCTCCGATCCGGTCCATCTTGTTGATGAAGGCGATGCGAGGCACGCCGTAACGGTCGGCCTGGCGCCACACGGTTTCGGACTGTGGTTCCACGCCGGCGACCGCGTCGAAAACAGCGACCGCGCCGTCGAGCACGCGCAGGCTCCGCTCGACCTCGACCGTGAAGTCCACGTGCCCGGGTGTGTCTATGATGTTGATCGTGTGGTCGCGCCACTGAGCGGTGGTCGCGGCCGACGTGATCGTGATCCCCCGCTCCTTCTCCTGGACCATCCAGTCCATCGTCGAAGCGCCCTCGTGCACCTCGCCCATCTTGTGGATGCGGCCGGCATAGAACAGGATGCGTTCGGTCGTCGTCGTCTTGCCCGCGTCGATGTGGGCCATGATCCCAATGTTCCGGGTGTTCTCGATCGAGACCGGACGCTCCGTCACCTTGAGTGCCACGCTCATCTCACTACTAATACCGGAAGTGGGAGAAAGCCTTGTTGCTTTCCGCCATCCGGTGGGTTTCTTCTTTGCGCTTGACCGCCCCACCCGTGTTCTGGGAGGCGTCAAGGAGCTCGAATGCGAGCTTCTCGGACATGCTCTTGCCGCCGCGCTGACGGGCAAAGCGCACGATCCAACGTCGAGCGAGCGCGAGCCGGCGCTCAGGCCGGATCTCGACGGGGACCTGGTACGTGGCGCCGCCAACGCGCCGGGGCTTGACCTCGAGCAGTGGAGTGGCGTTGCGCAGTGCGGCGTCGAACACCTCGAGCGGCTCCTTCTTGGCCTGCTTGCTGGCGCGCGCGAGCGCCTCGTAAACCACCTTCTCGGCAGTCGAGCGCTTGCCCTTGCTCATGACCACGTTCACGAACTTGGCAATCGCCTCCGACTGGTACACCGGATCGGGCGCGATGACACGCTTGACAGGACTGCTGCGGCGAGGCATCAGGCCGCCTTGCTCTTTTCCCGCTTGGCGCCGTACTTCGAGCGGGCCTTCTTGCGGTTCTTGGTGCCGGCCGTGTCCAGCGTGCCGCGAATGATGTGGTAGCGCACGCCCGGCAGGTCCTTGACCTTTCCGCCGCGGATGAGCACCACCGAGTGCTCCTGCAGGTTGTGTCCGATGCCAGGGATATACGCCGTCACCTCGATGCCCGTGGTGAGCCGGACCCGGGCGACCTTCCGGAGGGCAGAGTTCGGCTTCTTCGGAGTCTGGGTGTAGACGCGCACGCAGACACCCCGCCGCTGCGGTGAGCCCTTGAGCGCCGGCGCCTTAGACTTCGCTCTGGCCGCCTTGCGCCCTGTGCGGACCAGTTGTTGGGTTGTGGGCAAACGTATCTCCAGAAAAACGGCTCAAATCCCATGCGGCAGTAGCCGATTGGGCGACAAACGATGAGTATACCCAAAAACCGACCCCCCCTAGCAGGCCCCCAGCGCGGTCACTACTTCGACCCCGCCCCGGAAGCCGAGTCGAAGCCACGCACCCTGCACCTGCACGTCGGCGACCTCGCGGTCGAGCTCCAGGCCGATCGGGGCGTTTTCGGCTCGCGAGCCATCGACCTGGGGACCCTGACGCTGCTCAAGGAGGTTCCTTTGCCGCCGCCCGAAGGGGACCTCTTGGACCTCGGCTGCGGCTACGGTCCGATCGCCATCGCGCTGGCGCGACAATCCCCGTCCGCGACCGTGTGGGCGGTCGACGTCAACGAAAGGGCGCTCCAATTGACCCGCACCAATGCCATTGCGACCAAGACTCCGAACGTCCAGGCCTGCCTGCCGGAGGAAGTGCCGGACCAGGTTCGATTCTCCGCGATCTACTCCAACCCCCCGGTGCGTGTCGGCAAGGCGCCACTGCACGAGATCCTGGAGCGGTGGCTGCCCCGCCTGCGACCGGGCGCGAGCGCGTACCTCGTGGTGCAGCGCCACCTGGGGTCGGACTCGCTGGCGGCGTGGCTGTCAGGCCAGGGCTGGCGGGTGCAACGGCTCAAGTCGAAGAAGGGCTACCGCATCCTGCAGGTGTCCCCTGAGCAGCGACCGGGGGCGCCCTGACAAACGGGCTCCGGAGGGGCTACCCCTCCCCGGCGAAGTGGCAGGCCGCCAGCTGATCCCGGTTGCCGTGCGGCTCGAGTGCGGGCTCGTGTTCGGAGCAGACACCGGGCGCGCGGGCGATGGGGCAGCGGGTGTGGAAGCGACAGCCCGACGGCGGGTTGACCGGGGATGGGATCTCGCCCTCGAGCAGGATCGGCACCCGGGCCCGCTCGGCGATGGGATCGGGAACCGGGATCGAGCTGAGGAGCGCTTTGGTATAGGGGTGCTGGTGATGCTCATAGATGTCGGTCCGGTCCGCGACCTCAACGACCTTGCCGAGGTACATGACCGCGATGCGGTCGGAGAGGTGGCGCACCACGGCCAGGTCGTGGGCGATGAAGAGGTATGTGAGCTTGAACTCGCGCTGGATGTCCTGCAGCAGGTTGATGATCTGCGCCTGGATGGAAACGTCGAGCGCCGAAACGGGCTCGTCGCAGACGATGAACGAAGGGCTTACCGACAGCGCTCGGGCGATCCCGATGCGCTGGCGCTGGCCACCCGAGAACTCGTGCGGGTAGCGATTCGTGAAGTTGGGGTTGAGCCCGACCAGTCGCAACAGCTCCTGCACGCGCGTCCGGCGCTCCTTGCCACGGGCAAGGTGGAAGTTGTCGAGAGGCTCGGCGATGATGTCGCCGACTGTCATTC
>OCZT010002260.1_pt1 | contig 19985 bp, 27 predicted proteins | sample 1539031 | NCBI WGS metagenome assembly OCZT01 (sample SAMEA3539308, study PRJEB22396) | soil metagenome | biome: tundra; feature: field; material: soil | place: USA | collected 2010-05 | depth 0.15 m | reverse complement strand
GGATCGCCGAGCAGCGCCGCCGCATCGTCGTTCGTGCTCGCGGTCTCAGCGACGTAGCGCACGTCGGCGAAGCGTGTGCCGGCGAGCGCGTCGCGCACGCGCGCGACGGCGAGAGGTGCGTCATCGTCCGGCACGTATAGCAGGTCCGCTATGGCAGTGGAACGGACCTTGATTCTCGCAAAAGCCGACGCGGTCGTCCGCGGACTCGTCGGCGAGATCCTCGCGCGCTTCGAGCGCCGCGGCTACGCGATCCTCGGGCTCAAGCTGATGCACGTCACGATCGAGCAGGCGAAGCGGCACTACGCCGAGCACGAGGGCAAACCGTTCTTCGAGGGTCTGGTCGCGTACATCCCCGGCTCGCCGATCGTCGCGATGGTGATCGGCGGCGAAGACGCGATCGAAGGCTGCCGTTCGACGATCGGCGCGACGAACCCGATCAAAGCGACCCCGGGGACGATCCGCGGCGACTACGGTCAGACGATCGGCCGCAACCTGGTGCACGGTTCGGACTCACCAGCTTCGGCGGAACGCGAGGTTGCGATCTTCTTCCGCGACGACGAACTGTTCCCGCGCGCAAATTTCCTCGGCGACTGGGTCGCGGCGCGCTAGATGTCGATCGAGTCGCTGCGCGGCGGGGGACGGCCGCTGATCGAGAGCGTGCGCGCGCGTGAAGTGCTGGACTCGCGCGGCAACCCGACGGTGGCCGTCGCGGTCGCGACCTCGTTCGGCGCGGTCGAAGAAGCGCTCGTGCCGTCCGGCGCGTCGACCGGCGCGCACGAAGCCGTCGAGAAACGCGATGGCGATCCGAAGCGCTACGGCGGGAAAGGCGTGCTCAAGGCGGTCGCCGCGGTGAACGAGATCGTCGGCCCCGCGATCGAGGGGATGGACGTGACCGCGCAGCGCGAGATCGATCGCACCATGATCGAGCTCGACGGCACGCCCAACAAGGGGAACCTCGGCGCGAACGCGCTGCTTGGCGTCTCGCTCGCCGTCGCGCGCGCGGCAGCCGTCTCGCTCGGCGTGCCGCTCTATCGCTATCTCGGCGGTCCGTCGGCCGCGACGCTGCCCGTTCCGATGATGAACGTGATCAACGGCGGCAAGCACGCCGAAGGCGCGCTGCAGTTTCAAGAGTGCATGATCGTCCCCGTCGGCGCGCCGACGATCGCCGACGCCGTTCGCTGCGGCGCGGAGGTCTTTCACGCGCTCGGCAAGATGCTGCACGAGACCGGACACCAGACGCTGGTCGGCGATGAGGGAGGCTACGCGCCGAAGCTCGACTCGATCGACGAGGCGATGAGCATCATGGTCGCCGCGATCCGGAAGGCCGGGTACGCGCCCGGTGACGACGTCGCGATCGCGCTCGATCCGGCCGCCAGCGAGTTCTACCGCGACGGCAAGTACTGGCCGCACGTCCCCGACGACCATCCGCTCGACGCGGCGCAGATGGTCGGGCTCTACGAAGGCTTGTGCGCGAACTACCCGATCGTCTCGATCGAGGACGGCCTGGCCGAGGACGACTGGGACGGCTGGAACCTGCTCACGCAGCGTCTCGGCGCGCGCGTGCAGCTGGTCGGCGACGACCTCTTCGTGACGAACGTGGAGCGGCTCGAGCGCGGGATCCGCGACGGCTGCGCCAACGCGATCCTGATCAAGGTCAACCAGATCGGGACGCTCACCGAGACGCTGGATGCGGTCGAGACCGCCCACAAGGCCGGCTACCGGGCCGTGATCTCGCACCGTTCGGGCGAGACCGAAGATACGACGATCAGCGATCTGGCCGTCGCGACCGGCGCCGGCCAGATCAAGACCGGCTCTCTTTCGCGCAGCGACCGGATCGCCAAATATAATCGTTTGATGGCGATCGCCGAAGACTTAGGTACGGGTACGGCGCGCTATCCCGGGAAGAAGGCCTTTGCGTCCTTGGCGAAGAGCTAGGGTGCCGGGCCCGTAGCTCAGCGGTAGAGCAGCCGGCTCATAACTGGTAGCGCGCTGGTTCGAATCCAGCCGGGCCCACAACTCTTCGGCCGACAGTGTGATCGTTTCGCGAACCTCTCTCTTTCCGCGTGACCGCATCTTCGCGCGCCTCGACGCGGCCCGCGCCGCATCACGCTCGTCGAAGCCGACGACGACAACATCGCATCGCTGGCCGCGATCGTCGACAAGCTGGCGCAGCCGGGCTCACCGATCGCACCGGCCGCGATCAGCGACAGCTGGGGCGCGCCGGAGACGAGCGACGTCACCGAACTGGAGCACTCCTTCGCACATCCCGGCGTGCCGATCGTCGCGAGCGCCGGTGACGACCGGCGCGTCGAGTTCCCGGCCTCCTCGTCGAACGTGGTCTCGGTTGCGGGCACGACGCTCTCGCGGGGGCTGCTCTCGGGCTGGAGCGAGACCCCGTGGACTTCGTCGGGGACGGGCTGCAGCGGATACTTCGCCGCCGGCTCCTGGCAGCACACCAGCTGCGGCAAACGCAGTGTCGCGGACGTCTCGGTCGTCGCCGACCTGAACCCCGGGATCGCGGTCTACGACACGGCCGCCGGCGGCTGGGTCGTATACGGCGGGACGAGCGCGGGCGCGCCATTTGTCGCCGGCCTGTTCGCCGCGGCACATGACTACCCGGCGAACGGCGTCGGCGCGGCACCGGTGTACGCGAAGGCGTCGCATCTGAAGGCAGTCGCAGGCTCGAACATCTCGCTCGGTTCACCGAGCGGATTGGGGGCGTTCTAAACGCAGGTAACGCACCGCCGCGCGGGCAAGTGGCGCCGGTCCCCGGCGCCATAGTCTATCGGTTAGGACGCCGCCCTTTCAAGGCGGAGAGACGGGTTCAATTCCCGTTGGCGCTACCAACAAGAACCCCGTCGAAAGGCGGGGTTTGTTCTTCACTGAGCCGTGCTGCTAACACCGTTTGCAGTAAGGGTGCGGAATGCCCTGAGGACGAAACTGCGCTGCATGCCTCGGAAGGCGAGTTCTCCGTGAGGGCGGTTCTGGCCGCGGTCGTGGGCGCGTTCGCGATTCGGGTTTCGTGAAAGATTCGGAGCCCGACTACCGGTTCACCCTTGCAAACGAACGCACGTTCTTGGCGTATGTTCGAACGGCGCTCGCCCTCGACGGCGCAGGGCTCGCCGTGGTGCAATTTCTGACCAAGGTCGGAAGTCAGCGCGGTCGCGAGATCGTCGGCATCCTGCTTGTCCTCGGCGGCCTCGGCACGCTGCTCGCCGGCTTCTTGCGGTGGCGAATGGTGCAGGCCGCGATGCGAGCTGATGATCCATTGCCGACCTCATGGATCCCGCTGGCACTCACCGTCATCCTCGGCATCGGATCGCTCGTTGCGGCGCTATCCCTCGCTTTGCGGTGAATCACACGATAACGCCGCCCGGTGTGGCACGCGAGCGGACCTCTCTTGCGTGGCGACGTACGTCGCTGGCGTTCGCAATCAACAGCATCCTGCTTTTGCGCTCTCCCGATGCATGGCTTCAGGTCGCCGCGTTGACTGCCTTGGCGGCGGCGGCCGGAATCGCAGCGGTGTCGTCGACGAGTTTTCGCAACCCGGACACGCGCGGGTGGTTCGCCGGCGGAAATCGTCGAGCCGAAGTTCTCGCGCTGTTGGCAGCCGCGGTCGGGATACTCGACTTGATAGCCATCACCCGATGACGCGCACAGTCGAAGAGCTTGTTATCCGCGGTGATCGCGAGGTTTCTCCGTGCTCGAAGCGGATTCGCCGTTCCGAAGGGTGAAGTGCGTTCGATGGCTAGCAGCAAATGAACCGCGGGCTGATCGCATTGGGCGGCCTCGTCATCATCTTGGTGATCGTGGGGATGACGCTGGCCGGGACGTACAACCGGTTGGTCACGCTCGACCAGGCGGTCCAGTCACAGTGGGCTCAGGTTGAAAGCGTCTATCAGCGCCGCGCCGATCTGATCCCAAATCTCGTGTCGACCGTCAAGGGTGCCGCGAATTTCGAGAAGAGCACGTACATCGCCGTCGCGGAGGCGCGCTCCAAGGTGGGTCAGCTCAACCTTGGCAGCGGGGTGCCGAACGATCCCGCCGCGTTCGCGAAGTTCAGCGCCGCGCAGGATGGTCTCTCGTCGGCCCTATCGCACCTGCTCGCGGTCGTCGAAAACTATCCCGATCTCAAAGCGAGCCAGAACTTTGCCGATCTGCAAGCGCAACTCGAAGGGACGGAGAACCGGATCGCCGTCGAGCGAATGCGCTTCAACAAGGCCGCTCAGGCCTTCAATACCACGCGCGACTCGTTCCCGACCGTCATCGTCGCCGGCTTGTTCGGGTCGCGCTTCAACGAGAAGACGTATTTCAAATCGCAGCCGGGTTCGGAGGCCGCTCCGACGGTGAAGTTCTAGCCGGATGAGCGCCCTCCGTTGGCCCTTGGCGCTGCTGATGCTGATCGGCCTGGGGACCGCGGCGAACGGCGCCGAGGTCTCCATCCCGCCCTCGCCGGCGCAATGGGCTACCGACACGGGGGGCTTTCTGAAGCCGCAAACCGTTGCGGCCCTCGACGCTCGCCTGCGCGCGTATCAAGCTAATACCGGACATCAGGTTCTGGTGTACGTGGCGCCGACGACGGGGGCGACGCCGACCGAGGACTGGACGGTGCGCGCGTTTGCACGCTGGAAAGTTGGGCGGAAGGGATTGGATGACGGTCTGATCCTGTTCGTTTTCTCGACCGACCACAAGGTGCGTATCGAGGTCGGTTACGGGCTCGAGCAAACCGTCACCGATGCGACGGCAGCGCGCATCATCCGCAACACGATCACGCCGAAGCTTCGCGCCGGCCAACCCGACGCAGCCGTGGTCGCGGGCGTCGACGACATTCTCGGTACCATCGGCGGCGAGGCGCCGAACGGGCGCGCCACACCCGCACCGGCCTCATCGGACACTGGTTCGGACCCCGTAGGCGTCGCAATCGGCGTACTGCTGGGCCTTCTGATTGTGTTCGGGGTTATCGTTACGGTCGCGCGAATGCCTCGCGGTCCTTTCATCGGTGGCCGTAGCGGCGGAGGCGGCTTTTGGAGCCTCGTCTCCATGGGCGTCGGTTCCGTGGGCGGCGGCTTCTCGGGCGGCGGATTTTCCGGCGGCGGCGGTTTTTCGGGCGGGGGAGGAGCGACCGGCTCATGGTGAATGCGCGGCTGCACCGGTTCGTCGACAAGAAACGAGTTCGGGATGCGATCGTTCGGGCCGAAGAAGCGACCGATGCGCCGATCTCGGTTTCAATCGTGCCGCACGTCAAGGGAGACGTTCATGCGGCGGCCTTGCGCGCGCTCCGGCTCCGTGGTCTCTCTCGGGCACCCGATCGCAACGCTGTGCACTTCTTTGTCGTCCCGTCGCGGCGCGAATTTGCCGTCGTCGGCGACGCGGGCGCGCACGCGCGGCTCGGGCAAGAAGCATGGGATAGCGTGGCGGCGACCGTACAGAAACATTTTCGTCTGGGCGATCCGACCGCCGGCTTAGTTGCGGGGATTGAAGAAGTGGGCCACCATTTGGCACGGCACTTCCCCCGAAAGCCGTCTCCCTCGCGCTAAGCTCGATGCGGCGCCGCCGTAGCTCGTGCGTTCACGCTTGTCCGTTGCCGACGCTGATTTCGTCATCGGTGAGATGACAGCCGGGATCGGAGGCCCAGACATTGCCGGTCATCGCGTAGGCCCGGGCTCGAAAATTGCCCCCGCACACGTCGAAGAACCGGCATGAACGGCAACGGCCCTCGATGTGGTCCTTGCGGTTGCGCAGCGCCTGCAGCATCGGGTTCGACTCGTCGCTCCAGATCTCGCTGAACGGCCGCTGCTTGACGTTGCCGAAGCTGATCCAGCGCGAGAACTGGTCGGGATGGACCTCGCCGAGCCAGTCGATGTCGGCGATGCCGGTCCCTGACGAGCTGCCGCCGCCGCCGTTCCAGCGCATCAGCTCGTAGGCGCGCGCCGCCAGCGGATCGCCGGCCTCGGCGAGCCGCAGGTATGCGTACGGTCCGTCGGCATGATTGTCGACCGTCAAGATCTCACGCGGATCGCCCTTCGCGACCAGCTCGCGCGTGCGCCGGAAGATCGTGTCGAGCGCTGCGCGCGTTTGGGCGGCGGAGAGCTGTTTCGTGTCTTTACCGCGCCCCGCCGGCACGAGGTGGTAGAAGCACGCGCGTTCGACGCCTTCGCGTTCGATGAAATCGAAGGTCGCGTCCAGGTCGGCGACCGTGTGCGGCGAGAGCGTGAGACGCAGACCGACCTTCTGTCCGACGGCCTTGAGGTTGCGGATCCCCCGGACCGCGCGATCGAACGCCCCGGTGACGCCGCGGAAGAGATCGTTCGTCGAGCCGACGCCGTCGAGCGAGATGCCCACGTACGCGAAACCGAGCTTCTTGATCGATCGCGCGGTCTTCTTGTCGATCAGCGTCCCGTTGGTGGAAAGCGTGAGCTTGAGGCCGCGCGAGCGCGCGTGCGCGGCGAGCTGCAGCGTATCTTTCCGCGCCAGCGGTTCACCGCCCGACATCAGCACGGCCGGTACGCCGAACGCCGCGAGATCGTCCAGCAGCTTGCAGCCCTCGTCGAAGCTGAGCTCGCCGTCGTACTTCATCGCCGCCGAATCGCTGTAGCAGTGCAAGCACTTCAGGTTGCAGGTCCGGCTGAGGTTCCAGACGACCACGGGGCGGCGAGCACGTGCCGACTGCGGAGCGCCCGCGCCGTGACCGTAGCGCAGCGCGTCCATCGGCTGATCGAGCCCGCACAGGATCTTGGTGACGTTAAACATGCGCCGGCGCCTCCGCGGTTGGTGCCAGATAGATGCACGAAGGATCGCTTGCGAACGCGTCGCCGCTCGTCAGGAACGCGCGCGAGCGTGAGCCGCCGCAGATCCCTCGGAAGTCGCAGCGGCCGCATTTCCCGAGAAAGGTCTCGGGCCGTCGCAAGCGCTGCATCAGCGGGTCGTCGCGGTAGAGCTCCAAGAGCGACCGCTCGCGCACGTTGCCGATGCGCACGGGCAGGAAGCCGCTGGGATAGACGTCGCCACGGTGCGAGACGAAGACGAAGCCGCGGCCGTCGCCGATCCCGGCGAAGCGGAGCGAGCGCCCCGGCGCGCCGGCGTGTTCGCCGTGCCCGGCGCCGTCCGCCGCGTGTTGGGCCAGGTAGCGGCGATAGTGCGGCGCCTCCGTCGTCTTGACGTCGAACGGCGCGTGCTCGGCGACCGCGGCGAGCCGCGCGAACGCGTCCTCCGTCGCGTGTGCCGAGAGACAGAGATCGGCCGTCGCGCGCCCGATCGGCAAGACGAAGAAGACGCTCCACATCGCGATATCCCAGTCGACCAGGAGAGCACCGAACTCTTCGATTCGACCGAGGTTCACGGTCGAGAGCGTCGTGTTGATCTGGACGCTCATCCCCTGCTCCCGTGCGACCCGCACCGCTCGAAGCGTTCGGGCGTACGAACCTTTTACGCCGCGGAACGCGTCGTGCTCCGCCGCGCCCGGGGCGTCGAGGCTGAGCCCGATTCGCCGTACGCCGAGCCCGGCGAGGCGGCGAATCGCGGCGTCGGTCAGGCGCCCCGTGGCGCTGGGCGAGATCGACACCGAGAGCCCGCGAGCGCAGCCGTATTCGACGATCTCGTAGAGATCGTCACGCATCATCGGGTCGCCGCCGGTCAGAATGAACAGCGGCCGTGCGTTGGTCGCGATCCCGTCGATCAAGGTCCGCGCTTCCGCGGTCGTCAGCTCCAGCGGGTCGCGACGAGGTTGGGCCTCGGCGCGGCAGTGACGACACGCGAGCGCGCATGCGCGCGTCATCTCCCAGATCACGATACGCGGCGCCAGGTCGTACGCCGGCGCGGCCATCTTGTCGGCTTGCATGCGACAATTCATGCACCGTGGTACGCCCTGTCGTGTGAAGAACCTGCGAAGGCTGCCGCACATCTGGTCGAGCGTCGCGGTATTGCGACAAAAGCGGCAGCGCCTCGCAAACCAATCGCATCTTCACACGATGTTCGCACGACCTTCACGGCTCGTGCCGTATTGCGCTTGTATGCTTTGCGCGCCGGATTCTCGGTAGAAAGCGCAGAGATGCAATGACCCTTCGGACTTTTGTCGCAGCGTTGGCCGCGACGTTCGCGCTTTCGATCGCCGGAGCAGCCGCCGACACGACGACGACGCCCCTGGCGATCGACCTCACTGCCTCCAATTGGAAGTTTACGCCCGGCACGATCGTAGCGCATCCGGGACAGACCATCGTGCTGCACGCGAAGTCGGTCGAAGGGGCGCATGCCCTCATCTCCGACGATCTGGGCATCAAGCCGGTGATGATGCTTCCCGGCCGGACCGTCGACGTCACGTTCGTCGCACCGGCAAAACCCGGCAAGTATTACATGCACTGTCACCTCCCGTGCGGCCCCGGGCATGACAAGATGATCGTCGAGGTGGACGTCCAGTGACCAACCGCGTCGTTCTCTTCGCAATGGCCTGCATCGCGCTGCTCGCAAGCGCTTTGTTCGGGCCGTCGACGCAACAGGCAACGGCGCTCCCGACGTTCGCACAAGCTTATCACGTCGACTGCAAGGCTTGTCACACGGCCATTCCCGGGCTCAATGCCTATGGCCGGTACATCCAACGGACAGGCTTCGCCGCGCTCGACCCAACCGTCATGAAACAGGTCCTGCCGCTTCTCGTCAGAGAGGCGGTCAGCGGACGAAGCACCGGCAAGCTGGACGCCACCCAGCCGAACAAGAAGGTAACCACCACGAGCGTTTCCGCCAATGTGGTGGGGTATATCGGAACCTCGGTGACCTATCGTGCCGAACAGTCGTTCTACAGCAACGATGTGAGCGGCGGCGGCCTCGGCAGAGCCTGGTTCGGCTACCACGATCTCTTCAAGCGGAACGGCCACCTCTTCATCGGGAAGATCGAGCCGGCGACGATGCCGATGTACGCCAATCAGGGTGACCTAACCGGCTTCTCCAGCTCGAGCGTCGCGGTCGGGAAGCACTCGTACGCGCTCGCCTCGGCGCGCTGGGGGGTCGGATTCAACTACGTCCACGCTCCGGTCGACGCCGAGATCTCGTGGAGCGCGGGAGGCAGCAATCTCATCAATGCCGCCGACTTCACGACGATGCCCGGTGCCGATAAAACGGTCCACTACAAGCTCGCCTACGCGACGCCGAACAAGCCCTTCGAAATCGGTGTGTTCGGTGCTGCCGGCGGATTCGTGCTCCCGTCGAAGGCGCTCGACAACTACACTGCCAACGGCGTGTACGCGCAACGCGATCCGGTCAACGGCGTTCCGGGCGTGGTGATGTTCTATCAAACCACGTACGATTCGAACGCGGGGACCGGGAGCAAGGGCGCAATCGTTTCGGCTGCGGGCCACTCCTACGCCGTCGAGCTCTTCCAGCCGGTTTTCAAGGGTAACGTGATGATCGGGCTCCGTCCCGTGGAGTTCACGAACAACGGCCTTGGAACGTATCGCCACTTCGGCAACGTCGACATCTACTGGCACGACCCACGCATTCCGTATCTGTACGTGGCCGCGGAGTCGGCATTCGCTGCAAGCTCGAACGCACCCAGCGGCCGGCCGACATGGCGGTTCTCGGTAAAATGGGCCGGACCGCTCCGGGGACCGTTCAAGCAGTAACGGGACAGGAGCCCGAACGGAAGGGCCCGCGCACGTCGCGGGCCCTCGCCGTTCGGCGCGGGTTCGCCTGACATCGCGATCCTTTCCGCGTTACCGGTGATGGGGTCAAGTTGGGGGTAGAATCCTCGATCATGCGGGTCAAACTCGGACACGTCGGCCACTTCGGTTTGGCCGTTCACAATCCGGAATGGGATAGCGTGGCGGCGACCGTCGAGAAACATTTTCGTCTGGGCGATCCGACCGCCGGCTTAGTCGCGGGGATTGAAGAAGTGGGCCACCTTTTGGCACGGCACTTCCCCCGAAAGCCGTCTTCCTCGCGCTAACACGTACCGGGCTATCTTATGTCGGTCCCGCCGGCGAGACCGCCGGTGCCGCCCAGAGCACGATCAAGTACGCGAGCAGCGCGAGCCAACAGACGGCAAACGCGGACGGCAAGCCGTAGTTGAGAAGGAACCGCGTTTGGTCGCCGCGCGTCAGCAGCGCGCCGCGGGGGTCGCAGCAGAGCTGCTCGAACTTGGCTCTGCCGCGGAGTCGTTGCCACTTCACGAGGTCCGTGAAAAACGTGTTCCCCACGAGATCCCGTTCACCGGCCTCCAGCAGCATGAGCTGCCACTGACAGTACGCGACGTCGTGGCCGCCCGGAATGATGATGCGAGTCCACACGAAGAGCACGAACATTCCCATCGCGAACAGGATCACCGTGAGCCAAGGGAACGTACCGCGCGCGGCATGCCCTTGACCGACGAAGGCGGCGACCGACAGCAGAACCGATTGCGAGGTCAGCAGCATCGTGCGATGCTGCTGCAAGACCGCGTCGTATTGAGAGCAGAGGGAGTGCAGTCTCGCGTACGCGAGGCTGTCGTCGCTGGACCGCAGCGCACCGGCGGCGTCGTCTGACATCACGATCCTTTCCACGGTTCCTGGCAGGGCGGGTTTTCGAAGGTGGGTAGACTTCGACCATGCGGATCAAACTCGGACACGTCGGCCACTTCGGTTTGGCCGTCCCCAACCCGAAGGCGAGCGCCGCCTGGTGGCAGGCGAACTTCGACCTCGACGAGATCTTCCGCTTCGAGGACGGGATCGGGCTCAGCAACGACAACGTCACCATCGTGCTGACGAAGGGCAGGGCGCACCCCGCGACCATCGGTCACATGTCGTTCCACGTTGCCGACATGAAAACGCTCCGCCGGGCGCTCGCGGCGCTGCGGAAAGAAGGCGTCGACCTGGAGGACCCGGGCGATGAGATCGGTCCGGAAGCGCCTGGCTCACCGCATGTGGGCTTGTGGTTTCACGACCCCGACGGCTACCGCTGGGAATTGTCGGTCCAGAACGCTCGCCGCTCGGCGTAACCAGCCAAGCACCAGCGTGCCAGGCGGGTACGATCGTTTGACATGCAGATGATCGAAGGCAGTCGTCTCTTCGGGCGCTCAGCCCTGGAGCGCCCCATCGGCGCGGGGACGTTCTCCTTCACCGACAACAGCGGGCGCGGGCGAGAGGCGCATATCGCCTTCGACTGCGGCTGCAAGGCGGAAGAATCCGAGCCGGACCGGTTTCGCATTGAGGCCTGCAGCGCTCATCGCGACTGCGCGTAGCCGGTTATCACCTCACCACCCCAGGCACGCACGCGGTCTGCGATCGCGTCGCGGACCTCGCGGATTCGCGGATCGTCGACGCCCTTGGTCGGATTCCGCGAGAGATCGTAGCCGATCTCGCGCATCACCGTGCGAGCGGCTCCGCGTGCGGCACCACCACCGCCTGTGCGGCAGCCTTCGAGATCGGGGAGAGCCACGCGAAGAGAGCGGTCGCGGCGAACGCGCCGGCGAGCTGCGCGGCGATGAACGCCGGCACGTCGCCGGGCCGGATCCCGGCGAACGTGTCGGTCAGCGAGCGGGCGATCGTCACGGCGGGATTCGCGAACGAGGTAGACCATCCGACCGAGCCCGCGTCGAGCGGTCGCTGGCGATCAGCGCGCCGTAGACGAGCAGCCCGGCGGCGAACGGGACGCTGCCGATCGGGTCGCCAGCGCGATCGCGCTCGTGTTGATCAGCCCCGGAAAGAGGGTCAGCACGACCAGCACGACGTTCGCTGCGTAGGATTTCGCCAGCGGCAGAGTGCCTGCTTCCGGCATCTTACGTCGCGACGGGCTCCGGCGGCTTCGCGTCGCCGAGCAGCGTGGTCAGCTTCTTGCGCCGCCAGAAGCCGTAATAGTAGATCGTCTGGAACAGCAGGCCGGCGCAGAACGCAGCCGGATACGCGATCCACACGCCGCGTAGCCCCAGATGCGGCGCGAGCGCGTACGCGACCGGCACTTCGACGCCCCAGATCGCGACGATCGAGAGCGCGGTCGGCCAGAGGACCTCGCCGCTGGAGCGCATGAGCCCGGAGAGCACGCTCGACGTCCCGAAGATCACGTAGCTCCACAGCGTGATCGCCAGCAGATCGTGCGCCGTCTCGATCACGTGGGCGTCGGTAATGAACAGCGAGAGGAATGCGTCGTTGAAGACGTAGACGATCGCGATCAGCGCGCCGCAGATCGCCCAGTTCAGCGTGACGCCGGCGCGCGCGATCGTGCGCAACCGATCGAAGCGCTTGGCGCCGATCGACTGCGCGCCGAAGATCGACGCCGCGATCCCGATCGAGATCGCCGGGAACTGGACGTACGAGACGATCTGGTTCACCGCGCCGTACGCCGCGGTCGCCGACGAGCCGAACCGGTTGACGATCGAGATGACCGCGATCTCGGCGAGCGAGACCATCACCATTTGCAGTCCGGTCGGGATCCCGATCCGGATCAGCGTTCGCAGCAGCCGCGGCTCGATGTTCATGTGCCGCACGATCGACATGTCGAGCGCGAGCGGGTTCTTCTCGAGCGCCAGCGCTACCAGCAGAAAGGCGAGCGCCAGCGCGTTCGCGATGATACCGGCGATCGCCGCACTCACGATCCCGAGCTGCGGCAGCCCGAACCAGCCGCGGATGAGGGCCGGCGTCAGGATCATGATCAGCACGGTGCTGACGATCAGCGCGAGGAACGGTGTGCGCGAGTCGCCGGTGCCGCGTACGAACGTCGTGTACGCGAGATACGGGAAGAACAGCGGCAGCGACAGGAACCACACCCGCGCGTAGATGAGCGCGTCGTCGTAGACGTCCAGCGGCGTTCCGATGAGGTGCAGCAGCGGCGGCAAGAAGAACCAGCTCGCCGCCGCGATAATCGCTCCGGAACCGATCGCGAGGGCGAGCGTCGTCCCGGCGACGGCCTTGAGCTGCTCTTCGTTCCGGGCTCCGTAGGCCTGCCCGATCAGCACCGAGCTGGCGCTCGCGATCCCGATGAAGAACGCGATCATGAAGAAGATGATCGGGAAGAACGACGACGCCGCCGCGAGCGCGTGCACCCCGATGAGCCGGCCGAGGTAGATGCTGTTGAGCGTCGCCGACGCCGACTGCAAGATGTTGCTGAGCATCAGCGGGACGAGAAACGCCAGCATCGCCTGCCACAGGGGTCGGGAGTCGTCGAGGGCGAGCCGGCGCTGCTGCATCCCCGACCGTATGCCCGCTCCGGGGAGCCGTTCCCCGCGGCGGAGAATCCGGCGGAGCGGCGGGCGATTAGCTCAGCGGGAGAGCAGCTCCTTTACACGGAGAAGGTCGGCGGTTCGAATCCGTCATCGCCCACATCGCATCTGCTTTATCACGGTAAGTCCTCGACTTAGGGTGACTTGGAGGTAACCGTAGCCCCGTCCAGGCGGCGAAGGATGAGCGACGCGACGGACATCATATCGAGCGCGTCCTCTTCAGAGATGTGCCAAACGACTTGTGGCACGTGCGCGGTCACGTTCCGGAATGCGTGCACGAGTCCGCGCGCGAGGTGGGCAATGCCTTTCTGCTCGTTTTGCAGCGACGGCGTATCGTACCGATTCAGCGCCACGATGGGGAACGGCCGCGACCCGCACTCAGGGGAACGATGAGAGTCCAGCAAGACGAAGTCCTCTCGCCCCGCGGGCTTGAGTCGTACGTGCCCCGGTGGGATCCCGCTTGCGCCTGTTTCCCCCAGAGCACGGGGCGCCTGTCGTTCCCCAAGGCCTTTGAGTATGGCTTTGACCGCCAGTACGCCAGAGGAGCTCCACGTTGGCTAGTCGCTACGGCGCGACCGTCGGTCGTGCCCCCTCATCGGCTCGGACGGAATTCGGACGCCTCGCTGATAGGCTGAGGCATCACCTGCTCACCATCCGAGGACAATCGATGAAAAACGCTCCCGGGACCGCGCTAGCCGTACTGCTTTTCGGCGCGGCCTGCATATTGAGTGTCGGCTCCGCGCTGGCGCAGACAACGCCCGCTCCGTCCGTGCCCGCGGCGATGCCGCCGGGCATGACCCCGGAAAGCATGCGCATGATGATGACGCCCGGCGAGATGGACCCCAAAGGCCTGCCTGCCGGTTTGACGCCCGAGAGCGGCTGCGTCCCAACGATGGGATATCACTATGCGAAGGCGTCGGACTTCCCGTTCGGACCGATTTACGGATATTACGGCGGCAAGCCGATTTTCACCGAGTTCATGCCGACGGTCGAACAGTTCGCCGCCGGCTTCAACGTCGATGACATTAAGCCGTTGCCCGGCTACAAGATCGACCACATCGATATTTGGTTTGAAAAGAACGGCCATCCGGGTTTGCCGGTGCCGCATTACGACATCCATGCGTGGTACGTCCCGCATAGCGAACACATGACGTTCTGCAACAACCCGTCGGGGAAGCGGCCGCCGTGGCTATGAGCGTGGGATGGGTTCCGTGTTCGGGCCGCGCTTCAGCGGCGGGACTGGTATGGCTGCCGCGATTGCTGGAGAAAGCGCGTCGCTGTGAAGCCTCCCAGAATGGGCGTCTCGTCGACGGATACTGTTACGGCGACAACGACTTCATCGATAAGCAGCTCATGACGTTTTTGCGCACGGATGACGCTACGATCTCGACACTCGTACGCGAGCATTCGGACGATACCGACGTTGCGACCATTCTGGTCGGCCGCAGCGGGCGCAGTCCTGCAGAGTGCGAGGCATTTGCCAAGAAGTTCAGCCGGAACTTCTTCGACTTCGTGCTGCTCGAGGCGGACGAAGGACGGCTTCGCCCGGGCCCCAAGGCGACGATCTTGAAGTTCCTGTACAACACCGTGATGATGCCCGTAGTCTACCGGATGTTCCAGCGCGACGAACGGAACCGAAAAGGCCTCGCATCGCTGCGAAGCCCCCTCTGATTGGTCGGGCAGACAGGATTTGAACCTGCGACCCCCAGTCCCCCAGACCGTCCGGTCCGTGAACGCGGGAACGCGAATCGTTGCAGCACAAGGCTTTTCGGTCCGCCGGTTTCCGCGGTCGACCGCGCTATCTGTTGTAAAAATCTGTTGTAGAATGGTGGACCATTACCGGCTCCGGGCTCGGCTCCCATTTGAGCCGCCCCGTCCAAATAGGGCGCACCGGGTGATCGAAGCCCGCTTGGCGCGACGGGGGCGCTTGTTTGATGGACGCGCGGCCGGAACTTTGCCGACCTGTGCGGCAACGTTTCTTGCCCATCTCGCCGCGCGGCGTCGAAGCGCGCGAGCACGGCTACGCTTGGTGCTTCGCTGCGCGAGGTAGGCGGGCGGCGCTGGCGACGGGTTAGGGTGATTTGAGCCGCAGCGTCACGGGTTAGGATGATTTGACGGGTTATTGTGATAGACCACATCGCATCTGCTTTATAGGGCAAAAAAGGGCCGCGACGCATCAAGTGTCGCGGCCCTCTTTCTGTTAGCCCCTAGTGCGGATGATGGTCGTCTTGCTGGTCCGGATGGTGGCCACGATCGTTCTTGCCCTGATGCGCGCGGTCCGCGGGCTGCGGCCGCTGAGCGGGGCCGTGCATATCGTTTCCCTGGCGCTGCGTGTTGTATTGCGCCGTGCGCTGCGGGTTGTATTGCACCGTGCGCTGCGCGTGGTATTGCGTCGCGCGCGGCGGGTTGTCGTTGCCGTTGTCGTGGCGCAACTGGCCGCTGTTGCCGCGCATCCCGTTGGCGTTGCCGTTACGCCCGTATGCGTGGCCGTTGCCGTGGCGGTGCGTCGTGTCGTATTTCCCCGTGCGCTGCGTGTCGTACGTGTAGCCGCTCGCGTTCTGATTGTAGTACGCTGGCTGGCCCCACGGGTACTGGCCGTTGCTGTTCGGGTAGATCGTCTGCCCGTTCGGCATCACGATCCGGCCGTCGCCATAGACGGTACCGCCGTTGCGGGTGTAGCCGACGATGTTATTCGCCGCTTGCTTCTTGTGCTGGTAGTTGTTGTAGAGGATGATCCCACCGATGACCGCCGCCGCGCCGAGCAGGGTATTGAGCGTCGACTGTGTGCTTGCGGTTGCGGGCTTGGGGATCGAACCAACCGCCAGTGCGGCTGCCATACCGGCTGCGGTGATGAGCTTCGAGAGACGATGGAGCATAATTGCGGGATCCTTCTAGCGGCGGAATCTCCGCCGCTCTTGGTGTCGTACCCCAATTGTGCTCCTCGATCATGGGAAGAAGCTGACGTCCACCAACCCCTTGCTTAAAGATCGCCCCGAATCAGCAGCGCCCCGATCGCGCAGTACCAGATCGATTGCACGATGACGATCGCGCCGAGACTGTGCGGGTTGAGGTGTCCGACGAAGACCAAGACGGCGATACTCAACGCCTCCGATGCAAAGCCGACGATCCCGGTGGTGCGGAGGGCGCCGGCCGAGCGGACTAGTCCGGCTGACCACAGCGTCACCGCCAGCGCCGTGGCACCGATTCCGAACTTCGTCAGTACTTGGATCGTGGCTGCGCAGGCGGCAAGGATGTCCAGCGCAATCCCGGCGCTCGCCGGCGTCGCAGCGGCGTAGCGCGCCGCGAGCGCCGGGACGAGAAAGCCGTCGATCAGCGCGGCGCCGATCGTTGCGCAGGATGCGAGCGCATACGCGATCAGACCGGCGAGCACGTGCTCGCGATGGAGGCCGCGTCGCATCGAGAAGACGGTCAGGCCGAACAGCAGCGCGCCGACCATGACGATGAGCACGCCGTGCACGACCTCGTCGACGACGCTCAGCGCGATGAGTTGAGCGAACACGGCGGCCGGCCCATGCGCCGGAGCGATCGACGGGTGACGTGCTACCGCAGCGATCGTCAGCGCAGCGGAGAGGGCGATCGCGATCCCCGCGACCTTGCCGCGCGGCACGCCGCCGGTGATAACGGACGAGTCCTGGTCGAGCACGGAAACGTACCTCACGGTCGAAGATCGTCCAACCCTATCAGGTCGCAACGCAAATCGACTGGACCCTCGGCTCGCGGCGTCCGCTTCCGGACAGCGAGGGCGGGATGTCCGGAGCACGAACGGTGGCGGTACTATGACCCATGCGCTCTCTCGCCGTCTGATCGCCGAGTTCATCGGCACGTTCTGGCTGGTGCTGGGCGGATGCGGGAGCGCCGTCCTCGCGGCGGCGTTTCCGAAGCTCGGGATCGGCTTCGGCGGCGTCGCGCTGGCGTTCGGGCTCACGGTGCTGACCGGTGCGTACGCGTTCGGACCGATCTCCGGCGCGCATTTCAACCCGGCGGTGACGGTCGGGTTGTGGGCGGCGCGCCGCATCCCCGGCCGCGACGTGCTGCCGTACGTCGTCGTTCAAGTCGCCGGCGGGATCGTCGCGGCGGCGGTGCTGTACGCGATCGCGAGCGGGGCGCCGGGCTTCAGCACCGCCGGCGGCTTCGCGAGCAACGGCTACGGCGATCATTCGCCGGGCTCGTACACCCTCATCGCCTGCATCGTGTGCGAGCTGGTGATGACGTTCATGTTCCTGATGGTGATCCTCGGCGCGACCGACTCGCGCGCGCCGGGCGGCTTCGCGCCGATCGCGATCGGGCTCGCGCTGACGCTGATCCATCTCATCAGCATCCCCGTCACCAACACGTCGGTGAATCCGGCGCGCAGCACGGGCCCGGCGCTGTTCGTCGGCGGCTGGGCGATCGCGCAGCTGTGGATGTTCTGGCTCGTGCCCCTGATCGGCGGCGCGCTCGCCGGGCTGTTCTATCCGCGCGCCTTCGGCGCGACGGGGATCGCCCCGGAGAAACCTGCGCTGGGTGCGGAGGGCCAGCCGGCCGGATGATTCGGCGCGAGGCGCCGGACGCGGTCGCGGACCGAGCGATCGTGGTGACGGCGCTCATCAAGCGCTACGGCGAGCTCGACGCCGTCGCGGGGATCACGTTTTCGGTGCCGCGCGGGACCGTGTTCGGGCTGCTTGGCCGCAACGGTGCCGGAAAGACCACCACGCTCGAGTGCTGCATCGGGATCGGCAGGCCGACCGCCGGCTCCGTGCGCGTCCTCGGGCTCGACCCCACCAAGCGCCGCGAGCTCTCCGCGCTGCGACCGCGGATCGGCGTGCAGCTCCAGGCGACCTCGCTGCCCGAGAAGGCGAACGTGCGCGAAGTCCTGGAGCTGTACGCCGCCTATTACGGGATCGCGTCGCGCGCGGCGGAGATGGCGGAGCGCGTCGGACTCGACGGCAAGCTCGACCGGCAGATCGCGCAGATGTCGGGCGGCGAGCAGCAGCGTTTGGCGCTCGCGCTCGCGCTCCAGCACGATCCCGAGGTGCTGTTCCTCGACGAGCCGACGGCCGGGATGGATGCCTTTGGGCGGCGCATCTTGTGGGGTGAGGTGGAACGCCTGCGCGACGGCGGGAAGACGATCGTGCTGACCACGCACTACATCGAGGAAGCCGAACGGCTCAGCGATCGGATCTGCATCATTCAGCGCGGCCGGATTGTCGCCGAGGCGGCGCCGGCGGATCTCGTCGCGCGTCACGGCGGCGATGCGACGGTGTCGATCGCCGCGGACGGGTTCGCCCCCGACGCAGCGCTGCAGGCACTCGGCGTCTGGACGCGCACCGGCGCGCAGTGGAAGCTCGCGACCCGCGGCGAGCCCGGGCTCGCGCTCGCCGCGGTCGTCACGCACGCCAACGCGCTGGGCGCGAAGATCGCCTCGCTCGACATGCATCGCCCCACGCTCGAAGATGCGTTCATCGCGATCACCGGCGAGACGATCGAGGAGACCGGATGAGGCTGCTGCGGATGTTCCTCGTCCAGACGAAGGCGAACTTCGTGTGGTACTTCCGGCGCGACGGCGAGATGATGTTCTGGACGCTCGCGATGCCGGTCTTTTTTCTCGTCCTCTTCTCGTTCGCGTTCTCGAGCGGGCCGAACTCCGGCTCGTCACGGTTTCTCGTGCCGGGGATCATCGGCGCCCAAGTGCTGAGCTCCGGGTTCTGGGGCGTCGGCGTCATGCTCGCGACGTTCCGGGAGAAGCACTTGCTGCGGCGCATCTACATCACGCCGATGCCGCCGTGGGTGTTCTTCGCCTCGCTGGTCGTCTACCGAATGGCGCTGCTGGCCGCGCAGGCGACGATTCTGGTCACGGTCGGCGCGCTGGTCTTTCACGTGCGGATCATCGGCAACCCGCTCTCAATCCTCGCGATCCTGCTGCTCGGCACGGCGACCTTCGTCTCGCTGGGCACGATCATCGGCGCGCTTGCGCGCACGACCGAGAGCGCGAACAACATCGCCTCGATCCTCACCGTCCCGCTCGCGTTCCTCTCGGACGCCTACGTGCCGATCGACCGCTTCCCGCACGCGGTCAGCTCGGCGCTGCGGATGCTCCCCTCAACCCAGTTCATCGACACGTTCCGCGACGTCTCGGTCTACGGCGCATCGCTGACGCACTACGGCGCCTGGATCGGCATGCTCGTCCTCTGGACGATCGCCGGCACGGTGATCAGCGCGCGAACCTTCCGCTGGGTGTAGCCGGTTTGAGACGCTCTTGAGACGGTGCCGGGCTAGGCTGGCGGTGAGGGTGACCCCACATCCCGCCGCCCAGGAGGCAACACCGTGGCCACATCCGTCCGCACGTTCGTCGATTGCCGTGAGTTTCCGAGCGAGAACAACTGCTCGCTGAAGATCTCCGGGACCAGGGAAGAAGTCATCGCTGCCGCGGCCCAGCACGCCGTGTCGAGCCACGGGCACAAGGATACGCCCGAGCTCCGCGAGATGCTGGCATCGGGTCTGCGTGAGGAGCGCGCGTGAGCCCCTAGGAAGCCGCGGAACGCGCCTCCGTCACCGCGCGGTTGAACGGAAGCGCCAGGTAGGCCGCACGCGTGGCCGCATCGTCGATGGCGTCCGCGCGTGCGCGCATCACCGACTCGGCGTGCCGCAGGAGTTTGCCGGCCTGCTCCACGTGACCGCGCGCGAGCTCGACCTCCGCCGCGGTCCACAGCCACTCCGTCGGCTGCGGGGCGAGCTTGGGGTTCGAGTCGTAGAGCGCGAGCAGTTCTTCGACGGCGCTCGCCGCCGCGTCGCGGTCGCCGGCGCGAAC
>OCZT010002259.1_pt1 | contig 19986 bp, 15 predicted proteins | sample 1539031 | NCBI WGS metagenome assembly OCZT01 (sample SAMEA3539308, study PRJEB22396) | soil metagenome | biome: tundra; feature: field; material: soil | place: USA | collected 2010-05 | depth 0.15 m | reverse complement strand
GCGGGGCTGAAGGGGCTGACCTGTATGTTGAACTCCTCGGGAGGTTTTAGATACGCGAGCAGGATCAGCAGCGCGGCTAAGAGTGCGCGCACTACCAGCGCGTAGGCCGTGATGGCGAACATCTTTGCGAACTTCAGTTCGGTGCCCAGCAGGCCGTTGAACAGGCCGGTGAGGACGCCGGCGATGATCAGGACGGAAAAAGGGGCGCCGAGGATAGCGCCGATCCAGCCGCCGATGGAGGCGATTTTTGTGCCGGTGGCGATCGCTTTTTCGCGCTGCTCGGCGGGCAGGTCGGCCATACGGGGGTTGTTGGAGAGGGTCTGACGGATGGTTGTTTCCCATCCGATATGCGAACTGATGGCGTAGACGAGCGCGAGGCCAACGAGGATCGAGACGAGAATCGGGGCGATCCCCCAGCGAGGTTTCTCGGCGACGTCGGCGAAGACTTTTCCGGGTTCGTAGAAGACACCGAAGAGGCGGGCTGGCTCGTTCATGATTTAGGAATTATGTCAGATTTAGACGCCGGCTGAAGCTCGCGCCACACACACGTCAGGACTTGAAGAAGGCCCAGGCGTCGCGGACGATTTGATTTAGGTCGCTGCGGAGGGGTTTCCAGCCTAGCTGGGATTGGAGTTTTTGGGAGTTGGCTACCAGGGATGGGGAGTCGCCTTCGCGGCGGGGGGCGATTTTGTAGGGGACTTTGCGGCCGCCGATCTGTTCGACGGCGCGGAGGACTTCCATCACGGTATTTCCGGTGCCTGTGCCGACGTTGAATTGTTGCGAGTGGCCGCCGGCTAACAGGCGATCGAGGGCGGCCAAGTGCGCGGAGGCCAGATCGCCGACGTGGATGTAATCACGAACGCAGGTGCCGTCGGGGGTGGGATAGTCGTCGCCGAAGAGCTGGATGGGGTCGCCACTGATGGCGGCGCGGAAGAGAAGCGGGATCAGGTGCGTTTCGGGATCGTGCTGCTCGCCCAGGTTGGCTTCGGGCTCGGCGCCGCAGGCGTTGAAGTAGCGGAGGACGACGCTGCGGAGGCCTCGATATTTGTCGAGATCGGCGAGGACACGTTCGACCATGGCTTTCGATTGGCCGTAGGGGCTGACGGGGGCGAAGGGAGAATCCTCGGGGATGGGGGTCACGAGAGGCTCGCCGTAAACGGCGGCGGTGGAAGAGAAGACAATGCGCTTGACGTTGGCGCGGGCCATGGCTTCGAACAAAGAGAGAGAGCCGCCGACGTTGTTGGCGTAGTAAAGCTCGGGCTCCCGGGTGGATTCGCCGACGGCGATATAGGCGGCGAAGTGGATGACGGCGTCGACGCCTTGCAGGAGTTCGGTGAGGGCGGCGGTGTCCTGCAAGCGGACGACGTTCAATATTTCGGGAGGGACGGAGTGGCGATGGCCTCGGGAAAGATCGTCGGCGACGAGGACTTCGAAGCCTCGTTTAAGGAGATGGTATGCCGTGATGGAGCCGATGTAGCCGGCGCCGCCGGTGACTAGGATTTTCGGCATTGGAGAAAGCCAAGACGCCGGCTGAAGCCGGCGCTGCAAGCTGAAGCTCGCGCCACAAGAAAGGACAGAATCATTATTTCAGCGCTTTTTCGATGGCGGCGACGACTTTGCCGTTGCGGTCGATCGGGAATTTCGTGAAATTCCACTTGATTTCGCCGCCGGCGTTCTTTGAGTATATAGGGAATGTGACGTTGTATTTGCGGGAACAGAAGGTCTTGATTTCTTCATTGGCGCCGGGCTCCCGGGCGCCGAAATTGTTGGCCGGGAAGCCGGCGATGACAAAGCCCCGATCCTTATATTTCTCGTAAACATCAGCATAACCGGCTGGCCGTCGATGGAGTTCATGGTGAACTCATAGACGCTGGAAGCGCCGAACAATGCGGCAGGCATAAGACAGATGGCTCCAATGATTTTTTCCATGACTTTTTACGATTGTACTCCGAAACGGAAACGTTTCCCCGAGTTACAATGATTACGTTATGGAACTTACGAAAGTCATAGCCGAACTCCGCGCTGAGCGGGCGGCCATCGATGAAGCCCTGGCCGCGCTGGACAGGATTGCGCGGGCGACGGCGGGAAAGCGGAGGGGCAGACCTCCGGCATGGATGGCGGCCACAGCAGGTGCAATGGCCGCGACGCCGGGCGAGCCGAGGAAGAAACGGAGCCTTAGCCCGGAAGTGAGAAAGAAAATGGCGGAAGCCCAGAAAAAGCGCTGGGCGGCGTACCGGAAGGAACAGGGCGCTTAAGGTCAGCAGATCGAACGAGAGGGCGTGGCTTGATGTCTGAGGTGGGACTGACGTTCGAGGGAAATCTGGCCGTTGTGACGCTACAACGTCCGGAGCGTCGCAACGCATTGTCGCTCGATTTGATGCTGGAGTTGGCGGGGCGCCTGGACGGCATCGCGCAAAAGCCTGAAGTGCGCGTAGTGATTCTCGAAGCGGCGGGGAAAGTGTTCTCGTCGGGCCACGACCTGGGAGAGATGACGGGGCGCGGGATCGAGGATTACCGGCGGATTTTCGACGTTTGCACGGAGTTGATGACGAAAATCCAGTCGATTCCACAGCCGGTGATCGCCCAAGTGCAGGGGGTGGCGACGGCGGCAGGGTGCCAGTTGGTCGCGACGTGCGACCTGGCGGTGGCGAGTTCGGAGGCGACGTTCGCGACGCCGGGGGTGAAGATCGGGCTGTTCTGTTCGACACCGATGGTGGCGCTGACGAGGGCGATCGGGCGGAAGAGGGCGATGGAGATGCTGCTGACAGGGCGGGCGATCGACGCGGCGACGGCCGAGGAGTGGGGGCTGGTGAATCGGGTGGTCGCGCCGGAGGAGTTGTCGGCGGAGACGCGGAAGCTGGCGGCGCAGATCGCGGAGGCGAGCTCGTATACGGTGGCGCTGGGGAAGCGGGCGTACTATAAGCAGATCGATCTGGATCAGGCGGGGGCGTACGCGTACACGAAAGAAGCGATGTCCCAGAACGCGATGGCGGAGGATGCGCAGGAGGGGATTTCCGCGTTTCTGGGGAAGAGGAAGGCTTGCTGGAAGAAGCCGCTTTAAAAGCGGCTGCAGGCTGAATAGCCCGCCCTACACGGTATCCTGAAATTCATGCCTGAATTCAGCCGACGCACTCTTCTTAGCATTGCTCCGACTATCGCTACTCTGATCGCATCTGAAGCCGGACTGGAGGCGCAGGGGCGGGGGCAGCAGAATGTTCCGCAGCGCGTTTCTAAAGACCAGTTGAAGGCGGCGCTGGAGATTCTGGGGCTCGATTTTACCGAGGCGCAGAGGGAGCAAATGCTGCAAGGGGTCAACCGGGCGCTGGGTTCTTATGACGCGCTGCGGCAGATCGATGTGCCGCTGGATACCGAGCCGGCGTTTCATTTCAGGCCGTCGCTGCCGGGGAAGGAGCCGAAGGCTCGCGCATCGAAATTCTTCCCGACCAAGGTGACGAAGCTGGCGGCGTTTAAGGATCCGGAGGAGTTGTGCTTTCTGCCGGTGACGGAATTGTCGGCGCTGGTGAGGGCGCGCAAGATCACGTCGACCGAGTTGACGAAGATGTACCTGGCTCGGCTAAAGAAATATTCGCCGAAGCTGTTGTGCGCGATCACGCTGACCGAGGAACTGGCACTGGAGCAGGCGGCGCGGGCGGATAAAGAAATCGCGGCGGGGAAATATCGAGGGGCGCTGCACGGGATTCCTTACGGGGCGAAGGATCTTTTTAATACCAAGGGCATCAAGACGACGTGGGGTGCGGAGCCGTTTCAGGAACAGGTGCCTTCGTACACATGCACGGCGATTGACCGGTTGGAAAAAGCGGGCGCGGTATTGTTGGCGAAGTTGTCGATGGGGGCGCTGGCGCAGGGCGACAAATGGTTCGGAGGGGTGACGAAGAATCCTTGGAATCTGGAGCAGGGGTCGAGCGGATCGTCGGCGGGATCGGCATCGGCGACAGCGGCGGGGCTGGTGGGATTTTCGATTGGGACGGAGACGCTGGGGTCGATTGTTAGCCCGAGCACGCGATGCGGCGTGACGGGGCTGAGGCCGACATATGGTCGCGTGAGCCGGTATGGGGCGATGGGGTTGAGCTGGACGATGGACAAGATCGGGCCGCTGTGCCGGTCGGTGGAAGATACGGCGCTGGTGTTGAATGCGATGTACGGGCCGGATGGGCACGATGTGACGACGATCGACGCGCCGTTCGACTGGAATCCGGCGACGCCGTTGGGGAGTTTGAAAATCGGCTATTTGAAGAGCGAGTTCGAGCGGACGGGAGGGTTCGGGCAGCAGGCGAATCCGGAGACGATTGCGGCTCGGAAGAAGATTTTTGACGACGTGTTCGAGGCGCTGCGGAAGGCGGGGGCGAAGATTGAGGAGGCGGAGCTGCCGCAGATGAACGCGCAACCGCTGACAGTGATTCTGAATGCGGAGGCCGCGGCGGCGTTCGACGATATTACTCGCGATGGGCGCGTGTCGCAGTTGAGTGGGCAGGCGAATAGCGATTGGCCAAACAGTTTTCGAACGTCGCGCGTGATTCCGGCGGTGGAATATATTCGGGCCATGCGGGAGCGGACGATCCTGCAACAGAATTTCCATGCGTTCATGGAGAAATGGGACGTGCTGATTGTGCCGACGGGCACGCAGACGCTGCAGATCACGAATTTGACGGGTCATCCGCAGGTGGCGGTGCCGTGCGGGTTCCTGAATGGGAACAATCCGCAGAGCATTATTTTTACAGGCCGGTTGTATGAAGAGGGAACGGCGTTGAGGGTGGCTCATGCGTTCGAGCAGGCGACGGAGTGGCACAAGATGCATCCGAAGGTCGATTGGGCGTGATCACGCGAAGGATGTTTTTGGGAGGGATGGCGGGGATTTGTATGCCTCGGCGGGATTGTCTGGTGTTGGAGGCGATTGCGGCGGAGAGGATGCCGCATCGGATGGTGGTGAGTGGGGTGGAGCGGGCGGCGTATTTCGAGTTGCGAGATTATGGGATTTCAGAGCCAAGAATGCTCGAAGCTTGGAATCGCTGCGGAATACGGCCTGTTTTGGAAGAAAACGGCGGGTTCCTGATTCCGTTTGAAACGCTCGCCGCGCGAGAAAGGGCGTGGAGAGAATTGAGCGTGGATGCGGAGTGGATGAAACTGGGGACGCGGTTGGTCTTGAAGAGGATCGCGGTGTTTCGGAGCGTCTGTCCGCTCCCTGACGGTCGCGGTTCACAAGAAGGCCGATTGACAATCGGCCGCAGGCTGCCAGCCTGCCCCACATTGTTACACGGCTAGTTCGTAGAGATAATCGACTTGGGCGCGGATGGCGCCGGCGATGCCTTGGATTTTTGGATTTGCGGATTCGATCACGTAGTATTCGTTGGGCGCGTGGGCTCCGTTTCCGTGGCCGAGTCCGAAGTGGCCGGCGGGGAGGCGCAGAGGGTCGCCGGTGAAAATGTATCCGGGCCAGGAGCCGGCGAGGCGAGGCCACAGGATGGGATCGAGGCCGGCTTTGCGATAGACAGCAGCCTGGGCGCGGATCAGCGAGGAGTTGGCGTCGGTGGTGGTGGGGTCGTAGCCGCCGGTCATGTTGACTTCGATGTCGCCGAAACCGCGCTTGGCGAGATGGGCTTTCAACGCGGCATACGAGTCCAAGGCGGTTTGGCCAGGGACCAATCGCAAATCGAGCTTCGCGACGGCTTTGTGGGGCAGGATCGTTTTACCGCCGGGGCCGGTGTAGCCGGAGATCATGCCTTCGATGTTGACGGTCGGGCGGCCGACGAGGAGTTCGAGGGATTCGAGAAAATCCACGTTATGAACCCAGTGTTCGACGCCCTCCTGACGCATGATGATGGCTTCATTCATGCGCTTCGCCGCTTCGCGGATGCGGGCTTTATCTTCAGGCGAGAGAGGGAGGGCTTTGTCGGCGTAGCCGTCGATGGCGGGCGTATGGCCGTCGGCGGCGACGAGCGTGTTCAGGGCTTGCACCAAGTGCCAGACGGGGCTGTCGACGCGGGCTTCGTTGCTCGAATGGAGATCTTCCTTGGGGCCGCGGTGCCAATCGCTGGAGCTGGAAACGAGTTCGAGCTCGATCACTCCTTTCGCGCCGAGATTGATGGTGACGGTGCCGTCGAGCGACTGCATTGGCATGGGCATGTAGACGCCGGTGCATTTCTTGAACGCAGCGAGGACATCCGGGCGATGGACGACCTGTTTGAAGTGCGGCGAGCCGATCTCTTCCTCGCCTTCGGCGACGAAGACGAGATTCACGGGGAGCTTGCGGCCCGCGGCTTTGAAGGCGTGCAGGGCGGCTAACGATGTGGCTTCCGGTCCTTTTTGATTGACGGCGCCGCGGCCGATGAGGACTTTGCCCAGGCCGGGTTTATCGACGAGCGCGGCTTCGAACGGAGGCGAGGACCACTCCGAGGGGTCGGCTTGCTTGACGTCGTACATGAAATAGACGCCGACAGTTTTGGGGGCGCCGGCGTCGAGGGTGGCGAAGACTCCGGGATGGCCGTCGGTGGGGACTTTGGTGACGGTGTTAAAGCCGACGTCGCGGAGGAGACGCATCATCATGTCGCAACCTTCCGTCATGCCGCGATTTTCGGCGGCGATGGAGGGCTGGCGAATCCAGTCCTGAAGGCGATGGATGGCTTCGTCGTGGCGCTTATCGATTTCGGATTGGATGGCTTTGAGGTCGTCGGGGGCGGCGGCGCTGGCGCGGGTGATGCAGGCGAGGGCGGCGGCGCCGGCGAGGGAGCGATGAAGAAAGTGGCGTCGGTTCATTTTTGATGAGTATACAATGTCTGGCGGTTGCCACCCGCCGCCCGCACCACGCAAACACTAGCAGATCCCCTCCATGACTGTCGGGGTTCGGTGTCGGCGCATGGAGCGCACCTGCACCGGGATCCCCGCAACAGGCTACTATGACGACGCGGCGGTCGACGGGCTCGCCGGTTACGATGCATTTTCCGGGGTCGTCAAATTCGTCGACCAAGGGCACGTTGCGGACGCTCGCTTTGAAGGACTTGATGCGTTCTAGTAGAGGTCGCGCTGCATGGCTTCGAGCGTGGCTGCGAGTTTCGCGACGGCTTCGGTTTGCGGAATTACTTCCTTGGTCCCGGTGTCGCGACGCTTGAGGACGATGTTGCCGCTCGAGACGTCGCGCGGGCCGAGTTCGAAAAGGCTCTTCCAGTTCCTTGCCGCCGGCGATGGTGACGACAGCGAGTTCGGGCGAGAATCCTTCGACGTGCTCCGCTTCCTTTTGTAGAAAACTTTGCGGGATGAGCAGGGGAAGATAAATATTCCGATGGCCGGTGGCCTTGAAGCGCTTGTCGAGCTCGCGCTGGATGATTTCCCAGACGGCGTAACCGTTGGGGCGGATGACCATGCAGCCTTTGACGACCTCGCGGCGAAGTCCTGGCCGCGGGGAGTTATCGGAGAATCTGTCATTTTAGTCCGATTTTCAGGGTAGCAAGCGTGCTTGCGGTGGCGCGGTCGAGGTTGGCGGCGGCGACGGCGAGGTCGGCCTGGGCGCGGACTTCGCGGGTGCGGGCGGCGATGAGGTCGGTCTGGCGCTGGAGGACCAGGAAGACTGTGGAGGTGCCGGATTGCAACTGGCGTTGTTCGCTGGCGTACTGCTCTTCGGCCGATTGACGGGCGAGAATCGACGCCGCGTAGCGGGCTTGCGCCGACGATGCAGTTTGCAAGGAATTGCGGACGTCGGCTTCAATCAACATCTCAGCCTGATCGCGAAGGGCGCGCAGACGCTTGCCTTCCGCCGCGGCGACGGCGGCGCTGGCTTCCGCGGTGCGGTTGCGGATGGGAAATGAGAATTGCAGACCGACCTGGACGGTGGGGAATGTTCCGGCGCCGATATTGTTCCAGGACTGGCCGTAGCCTCCGACCAGATTCGGAGGGACGGTACTCGCGAAAAGCGAAGAATTGAGAGGAGGGACACCGGCAAGTACAGAAAGCTCGTTCAATTGATTGATCATGGCGCCGAACGCGCCGGTGATGGGATTCGAGGTCTGGGCAGAGGTGAGGCCGGAGAGGCCCGCGAGGCTGGCGTTGGCGAACGCATCGATGCGAGGCTTGGCCAGTTCGCGACTGAGGCGCGCATCGAGTTTGTTGATCTCGATCGAGAGGTCGCTCTGCTTCAATTCAGGGCGCATGTCGATGGCCTGCTGCGTGGCGGCAGCGAGATTCGGGATCGCGACGCTCGAGGGCGCCGCGGTTTCGGGGATGAGAGCCATGCCCCACAGAAGGTCGCTACGATTGGGCGCGATCATCTGCTTCAATGCGTTTTCGGCGCGGGTGAGCGCTTCCTGCGCGGTGAACACGTTTTGGCGGAAGGTGGCCATCTGCGTCTGCGCGGCGACGACATCGATGCGCGCGAGGAGTCCCTGTTCCGCCTGACGGCGGTTGGAGGCGAACTGCTCTTCGGCGAGGCGCACCGCTTCGATCTGCACGTCGAGATTGCGGCGCGCGTAATCGAGCTCCCAATAGGCTTGGACGGCTTGCGTGACGATCTCGATCACTCTTTGGCGAAACTGTTCGGAGGTGAGGCTGCGGTTCTGGATGGCGACTTGAAGGCGATGGCGGTTGTCGTCGAAGCGGAGGCCTCGCCACAAGGGCTGGGTGAGTTTGACGCCGATGCTGGACGGGTATTGCGGGTTGAGCGAGAGAAATTGGTTGTCGGTATTGATGCGCGAGGTGGAGAGATCGAGCTCATAGGTTCCGCCGAGCCAGGGGGAGGAGCCGGTCAGGGACGGCGTGAGGTCGAGCTGGCGCTGGGTGAGCTTGCCGTTCGGTCCTCCGCTTAACGACGAGGCGGCGGGCGAGACGCTTTTCTGGTCGTCGGCTTTGAGACCGAGGACGGGGTCGTAGTATCCGCGCGCGGCTTTGATGTTGTATCCGGCCTCGTCCAGAAGAATGCGGGAGACGGCGAGATCGCGGTCGTTGGACAGCGTGCGCTCGACCACCTCCTGCAAGCCGATCTTCCGTTCGCCGAGCACACCGATGCGGGACGGGATGGTGAGCGGTTCGAGTTGCGGAAGCTGAGGGGCTTGTCCATGTGCGGGCGTTACGAGGATCGCGACGATGAGGAACATCGCGAATCGGCCGCGTAGATTTTTGAAGCCGGCGAACATGCCGCGGACGAAGGAGTGCCCGGCAATGTCTTCGAAAATCGAGTAGAAGACCGGGACGGCGAGCAGCGTCAGGACCAGGCAGAGCAGTTGTCCGCCGGCGACCATGACGCCGATGGTGCGGTTGGTGGACGATCCCGCGCCGGAGGAGAACACGAGAGGAACCATGCCCGCGACGAGCGCGATGGTGGTCATCAGGATGGGACGCAAGCGGTCGCGATTGGCCTGGAGGATCGCGTCGTGGCGATTGAGGCCGGCGGCGCGCAGGCCGTTCATATGGTCGATTTGGAGGATGGCGTTTTTCTTGACGATGCCGAACAGCAGCAGCAGGCCGAGGCCGGAAAAAATATTGAAGCTCTGATTGGCGATCAGCAGGGAGACGATGCCGAAAGGGACTGCGAGCGGCAGCGTGAGCAGAATCGTGATCGGGTGCAGGAAGGATTCGAACTGCGCGGCCAGAACGATATACATGAAAATGAACGTAAGCGAAAACGCGAGCATGAAATAGTAGCCGGTGCGCTGCAATTCCTTCGACATGCCGGCGGCGCCGTACAAGTATTCCGGACCCATGCCGAGCGTCTGCGCACCTTCGCGGACCTGACCTAAGATCCCGGCTTGCGACCCTCCGGCGAGCATGTTGCCGCTGAGCGTCACCTGGCGCTGGCGATTCAGACGATTGATGGACGAGGGTCCGGTGCCACTGCGAATCGCGACCACTTCATCGAGACCGACGGAGCCGCGCTTGGTGGACGGAACGGTCATTTTTTCGAGTCCTTCGACGGTGCCTCGGGAGAGTTGTTGGGCGCGCACGACGACGTCGTACTGATCGTCACCGGTGTTGAAGGTCGATGCGGTCTGGCCGGCGACCAGCGTGTTAATGGCTTGCTCAATGTTTTCGACCGAGACGCCCAAGTCGGCTGCGCGGGCGCGATCGATCTCCACATGCACCTCCGGCTTGCCGCTGCGCAATGTCGAATCGGTATCCGTGAATTTCGGAATTGTTCTCATCTTGGCCAGGAGTCGATCGGAAAACTGGGTGAGCTTCTGAAGGTCCGGACCCTGAATGAAGAATTGAATGTCGGCATTGCTTTGACCGTTTGAGATGGCATTCACGAGTTCGACGCTGGCGTGGATCTCGCGCGGATATTGCTTGAGCAGGTCGCGGACGCGCTGCATCAACTGTTGCTGGGTCAACTTACGCCGGTCCATGTCGACAAGCTTCACGAAAGTGGTCGCGTTGTTAACGGAGCGGTCGCTTCCGCCGCCCGCGGTGGCGAGGGTGTGCAGGACGCCGGGCAGTTGTCGAATATCCTGCGAGATACGCTCGACCAGGTTGGTTGTCGCGGCGAGCGAGGTTCCTTCGGGAGTGCGGATCAGCACGTTGAATTGCGACTGATCGTCGACCGGGACGAAGTTTTTGCCGACGAACATGAACAGAGGCACGATGCTCAAAATCACGAGGCCGCAAATGAGCAGGACGGTCTTGCGGTGCGACATCGCCCATTCGAGCCACTTGGTGTAGTTGCGGTCCAGAATCCGGAAGAAGAACGATTCTTTCGAGCCGTGATCCTTTTCCGGTTTCCTGACGAATCGCGAACACAGCATCGGCGTCAGGGTGAACGATACGAGCAGCGACACGGCGATCGCGAACGCCGAGGTGAGGCCGAACGAGCTCATGAATCGTCCGACGATGCCTCCCATGAAACCGACGGGCAGAAACACGGCGAGCAGCGACAGCGTGGTCGCCATGACGGCGAAGCCAATGTCGCGGGTCCCTTCAATGGCGGCTTCAAACGGGGACATGCCCTTCTCTTCCATGAAGCGATAAATATTTTCGAGGACGATGATCGCGTCGTCGATCACGATGCCGACCATCAGAGTGAGCGCCAGCATGGTGATCTGGTTCAGGGTGAATCCTACGGCGGCCATCAATGCGAAGGTGGAGATTATCGACGTCGGGATCGCGACGGCGGCGATGAGAGTGGTGCGGATGTTTGCCAGAAACAGAAAAATAATGATCGACGCGAAGATGCTGCCTTCAATCAGGTGATGGCGGATGTTGTTCACCGACGCTTCGATGAAGACCGACTGGTCGCTGACCACTTCGGCGTGCACATCTTTCGGCAACAGAGTGGAAATGTCCTTCAAACGGTGCTTGACCTCAGTTGCGGTGGCGACGGTGTTCTCGCCGGACTGCTTGGAAACGACCAGCGTCACCGCGGCGATGCCGTCGAAGCGGGCGGCGGTGCGAGGCTCCTCATAACTATCCTCGGCGTAGCCGATGTCGGAGATTTTCACGACGTAGCCGTTGCGATTGACGATGGCGATCTGATTGAATTGCGCGGGCTCGATCACTTTTCCGGTGGTGCGAACCGTAAATTCCTTCGCGCCGGCGTTGAGGCTTCCGCCGGGCAGTTCCAGATTCTGCTGGCGGACGGCGTTGAATACATCGGTGACGGTCAAATTGTAAGAGCGTAATTTATCTGGATCGACGACGACATGGATTTCGCGCTTCGCGCCGCCCAGGATGGTGATTTCGCCCACTCCTTTGGCGTTTTCAAGCTGCTGCTTGATCCGCTTGTCCGCGATGAGCGTCAGGTCGCGGATGGAGCGCGGCGAGGAGACGGCGATCTGAAGGACGGGCGCGGCGTCGGGGTCGAGCTTCTGGACCACCGGCGGCTTCGCGGTTTGCGGAAGGTCGGCGACGATCAGGTTGACCTTGTTCTGAATTTCCTGCGCGGCGATGTCGCCGTTCTTCGCCAGCAGGAAGCTGACGATGACGACGGAGCGGCCTTCCGACGATGTGGAGCGGACGTCATCGATCAGGCTGATGGTATTCACCGCGTCTTCGACTTTCTTGGTGATCTCCGTCTCGATCTCTTCGGGCGAGGCGCCGGGATCGGATACGGTCACGGTGACGGCCGGGATGTCGACCTTCGGAAACAGATCGACGCCGAGCGAAAAATAGGAAAACGCGCCCACCACGATGAGCGCGAGAATCAGCATCGTGGTGAAGACCGGGCGGCGGACGCAGAGTTGAGCGAGTCCGTGCATTATTGCACCACCACGGGCGAGCCGTCGAACAACTCGCTCTGATGATTGGTCGCGACCGTTTCCTTGCCGGTGAGGCCGGAGAGGATGCGAACCGAGGCGCCGTCGGTTTCGCCGGTCAGGACGACGCGCAAGCGCGCGAAGTTGTTTTCGATGACGAAGACCTGATTGGCGTCGGTGGTGCGATCGTGAATCACGGCCGAGCGTGGCACGAACACGGCGTCTTCGGCGCCCGGCAGAAGCACTCGGGCGGTGGCGAACATTCCGGGACGCAGCTCGGCTTTTGGATTTTCGAAACGCGCTTCCAGGATGAAGGCGCGGGAATTCGGATCGACCGCGGGATTGATGGTCGATACTTTGCCCGTGAAATCGCGGTCCGCAAAGGCCGAGACGCGGGCGACCACCGTCATGCCGATCGAGGCGCGGGAACTGCGCTGCTCCGGGGTCTGCAATTGCAACTTCATCGTACCGATGCGGACGAGGGTGGCGATCTTGTCGGTGAGCGCGACGTGCTCGCCGGAGGCCACAGGGCGCGCGGAAATATAGCCGTCGAAGGGCGCGTGGATGGTGGTATCGGCGAGGCCTTTTTCCGCCTGCGCGAGTTGCGCGCGCATTCCTTCGAGCGACGCCTGGGAGGTTTCGACCGCGCCGTAACTCTGGCGCGCCGCGTTTAATGCGGCTTCGTACTGCTGCCTGGCGGCGTTGGCCTGCGCATCCGCCGTTTCCTGCTGGGTGCGCGCTTTTTCAAACGCGCTACGCGAAACATCGCCGGTTTTAACCAGATTTTCGTAGCGGGCGGCATCGGCCGCTGCGAGACGCGCCTGCGCCTGCGCCGATTCGTAATTTGCTTTCGCGGCGGCCACTTCCGGCACAAGGTTTGCGTCGAACGTCCGATTCGCATTCAGGCCGATGCGCGATTGCGCCTGGCGGACGGCCGCCGTGGATTCGTCAAGCTGCGCGCGCGCCTGGTCGAGTTTCAACTGCGCATCGCGATGATCCAGTTCACAGATCACTTGGCCGCGCTTCACGAAATCGCCCACGTTGACCGGGGTTGCGGTAACCAGGCCTGGAACCCCGGGGGCGATGTCCGAGGATTCATCGGCGACGAACGATCCCGTTTCCTCGAAACCAGCGGACACTTGGCGCAAACTGGCGGAGGCGGTGGAAACTACGACGGTCTTCGGTCCGGCAGCGGCGGCCGTAACTTGCGCGGATTGCTTCGAGCCGCAGGCAGCCAGGAACAGCGCCGCGCCCAATAGGAATAGGGTTATGAGTCTCATTTGGATTTCTTCTTCGGTTTCGTTCCTCGGATGCCGTCCATCATGATGCGGGTAAACTCTTGGACGATCTGATCGTCTTTCAGATTCAGGCCTCCGGGATCCCCGTTTTCAGTATTCAGAGCGTAATAATTCGCCATGCCGGCGATGGCGACGATCATGGCCCCCGAATCGATGTGGCGCAAGGCGCCGGAACGCTGCCGGCGGTCGAGATAGGCGTGCAGCGAAGCGAACATGGGCAGGCTAAACTCACGGCGGTAAATGGTGGCGAGCTCGTGGCCTTCCAGACTTGCATGCAGCATCAACTTCTCGAATCGCGCGTCCTTGCGATGCCCGTCGATGATTTCCCTGGCGATCAGGCGGAACAGTCCTTCGTCATCGCGCCGCGCCATGCATGCCTCGATTCCGGCCATGGCCTGCTGCGCTCCGGTGGAGTGAATGTTGTGCTCGATGATGGCGGTGTACAGATCGCGCTTGGTGGCGAAGTGGCGGAAGATGATCGCCTCGGATACTCCAGCGGCGAAGGCGATCTCCTTGGTGGTGGTCCCGGCGAAGCCCTTGCGCGAAAACAGATCCATGGCGGCTTCGATCAGCTGGCGGCGCCGAGCCGTTGCTGCAAGGCGATGGGCAGGAAGACGGTGGGTAGTTGAAGACACCCGACCATTGTAAGTAAGTGCTTACTTACCTGTCAAGCTGGAACGCCGCCGAACTATCCTGAATAGACATGGCCAAGCGTTTCAAGGACCTGACGGAACGGGAGATTCTCGCACTGGCGATCTCTCTGGAAGAGGAGGACGCACGCATCTACGGCGATTTTGCCGATGGGCTGCGCGCCGATTATCCGGCGACGGCGAAAGTTTTCGAGGAGATGGAGAGCGAGGAATCCCAGCACCGAGCCAGCCTCTTCGCGCTCTACAAGGAGCGTTTTGGCGATCACATCCCGCTGATCCGGCGCGATGACGTTTCCGGGTTCGTCCGCCGCAGGCCGGTGTGGCTCACGCGGCCGCTGGGGATTAAAGCCGTGCGCCGACAGGCTGAGCTGATGGAGATGGAGACGCGCCAGTACTACCTGAAAGCGATCGAAAAGGTGACGGACGCGTCGACCCGCAAACTGCTGGGCGACCTCGAAGAAGCGGAACGCAAGCACGAGCGGATCGCGGGTGCAATGGGAGATCGTATCGGCGCGCACGCGCGCGCCGCCGAAGATGCGGGAGCCGAGAAGCTGTTTCTGCTGCAAGTGATTCAACCGGGGCTGGTGGGGTTGATGGACGGCTCGGTCTCGACGCTGGCGCCGGTGTTCGCCGCGGCGTTCGCGACGAAAAACAGCTGGGACGCGTTTCTGGTGGGGCTCGCGGCGTCGCTGGGCGCGGGCATTTCCATGGGATTTGCCGAGGCGCTGTCGGACGACGGATCGCTCACCGGTCGCGGACGTCCCTGGATTCGCGGCTCGGTGTGCGGGTTGATGACCACGGCCGGCGGCATTGGCCACACGCTTCCTTATCTGATCCACGATTTCCGGATTGCGACCGGGGTGGCCGGAATTGTCGTGGCGATCGAACTCGCAATGATCAGCTACATCCGCCATCGTTATATGGACACGCCGTGGTACTCGGCTGCATTCCAAGTGGGGCTCGGCGGCGTGCTGGTGCTGCTTACGGGAATTCTAATCGGCAGCTCCTAAAGAAAAAAGAGCGCGTAAACGGCTGCACTGCCCCTTTGGCGCGCCGAATTAGGAGTTACCGGCGTCCACCGCGGAACCCGCCGCCCATCGAATGGAACGCGGGTGCCGGCGAGAAGCGAGCGGTAGCCGCGACGCCACCGCGATAGCCACCGACGAATGCCTCCGAAGAGCGACAATGGTGGTTTTCAGCCAGTTATTTTTTCAGCGACGACGGGATTCCGCAACTCGCCCAGACCTTCGACGCGAATAATACACTCGTCGCCATCTTTAAGATAACGTGGGGGCTTGCGCGCGAAGCCGACGCCGGATGGTGTACCGGTGGAAATGATGTCGCCAGGCTCCAGCGTGACCACGCTGGAGATATATTCGATTAACTCCGGGATCTTGAAAATCAATTCGCGAGTGTTCGATTTCTGCAATATTTCGCCTCCAATTTCGAGCGAAATATCAAGCGCGTGGGGGTCCGCGATCTCATCCTTGGTCACAATTGCCGGACCCATCGGCGCAAAGGTGTCACAGGTCTTGCCCATCAGCCACTGTGTGGTGGCCATTTGCAAATCGCGCGCGCTGACGTCGTTGACGATGGTGTATCCAAACACGTGATCCATCGCTTTCGCAGCCGGAATGCGGCGTCCGCCGGGTCCGATGACGACGGCGAACTCGGCTTCGTAATCGGGCTGGGTCGATTCGGGAGGGAGGACGATGTTCTCGCCGGACGCGATCACGACGTTGGGGAATTTATTGAAGATGGTCGGCACTTTCGGGATGGCCATGTTCGATTCAATGGCATGGTCGCGATAGTTCAGGCCCACGCAGATGAACTTCGGCGGGCGAGGAATCGGCGCGAGCAAGGTCACCGCGGACAGATCATAGGACTCGCCGACGGCGGCGGGCGCGGCCCCGGAAAAAATCAGCCGAAGCATGTCCGTACCGAGGCCGGTTACTTTGTTTCCGGTGAGAATGCCGGCTTGTGCGCCACTGCCTCCGTGGCGGAAAGTTACAAGTTTCATAACTTCTGAGGGTACACTAAAAGACAATGAAGAAAGATGTCATTCTCCGCTCCATCCTGGATATCGGCGTGGTCCCCGTCGTTCGAACCTCCAGCGCGGAAAGCGCGATTCGTGCCATTGAGGCCGTGTACCGCGGAGGCATTCGCGCCGCCGAGATAACGATGACCGTTCCCGGTGCGATTAAAGCGCTCGAAAAACTCGCCGATGCGTTCGGAGACAAACTGGTGCTGGGCGCGGGAACGGTGCTCGATCCGGAAACGGCGCGCATCTGCATGCTGGCCGGGGCGCAGTTTTTCGTGACGCCGGCGCTGAATCTGAAAACCATCGAGATGGCGAAGCGCTACTCGAAAGTCATCATGCCCGGCGCGTTGACGCCTACCGAAGTGGTGACAGCTTGGGAAGCGGGCGCCGATTTCGTGAAGGTGTTCCCGTGCGGCGCGCTTGGCGGGGCGAAATACATCAAGGCGCTGAAGGCTCCCCTGCCGCACATCGAAATGGTTCCGACCGGTGGCGTCAGCCTGGAAACGACGGCCGACTTTCTCAGGGCAGGAGCGGCAGCGGTGGCCGTCGGCGCGGAATTGATCGATGCCAAGACCATTTCCGAAGGCCGTTACGAAGTGTTTGAAGAACGCGCACGGCAGTTCCTGGCGGAAGTGGCGAAAGCACGCGGGAATTGAGAAAAACAAAAAATGCCTCGCATTGAACGCGCTCTCCTGAGCGTCACCGACAAGACCGGTATCGTCGAATTCGCCCGGGCGCTGACGTCGCTGGGCGTCGAGATTATTTCCACTGGCGGAACGTATCGCATTTTGAAAGACGCGGGTATCGCGCCTCTGCGCGAGGTCGCGAGCGTCACCGAATTTCCCGAGATGCTGGACGGCCGCGTGAAGACGATCCATCCGCGCATCGCCGGAGGGATTCTCGCGATGCGGTCCAAAGCCGAGCACATGAGCGCCATCGAAGCTCATGGCATTCCGAAAATCGACCTGGTTTGCGTGAACCTCTACGAGTTCGAAAAGATCGCGGCGAAGAAAGACGCGCCGCTTGCCGAACTGATCGAGAACATCGACATAGGCGGACCCACGATGATTCGCGCGGCGGCGAAAAATTATCAGGATGTGGCGGTGGTGACGTCGTGCTCCGACTATCCGGCGCTGATTGAGGAACTTCGCGCGAACGACGGGTCGCTTTCGCGAGACACGCATTGGAATCTGGCGAAGAAAGCGTTCGCGACCACCGCGGCTTACGATCGCGCGATTACTCTGCGCCTCGCCGAAATTCCGCCGACGAATGAGCCCCTGCCGGCGATGCTCGACATCCGCGCTCCGCGCTCGATCGCACTCCGGTACGGCGAAAACCCTCATCAATCGGCGGCGCTCTACGCGAACGGAAAGAGCGGAATCGCCGGAGCCGAGCAACTGCACGGGAAAGAACTTTCCTACAACAACCTGGTCGACCTCGACGCCGCGTGGCAATTGATCGGCGAATTCGATGCGCCCGCCTCGGCCATCATCAAGCATACGAATCCGTGCGGGTGCGCGGAGAGCGCGACGCTTCGCGAAAGCTACGTTCGCGCGTTCGAAGCCGACCCGATATCCGCGTTCGGCGGCGTGCTGGCGTTCAATCGCGAAGTGGACGCGGAGACGGCCGGAGAAATTGCGAAGACGTTTATCGAGGCGATCGCCGCGCCGGGATATTCGGACGCCGCGCTCAAAATCCTTACCGCGAAAAAGAATCTACGGCTGTTGCGCGTCACCGCATCGGCTCTGGAACCGGTGGTGAAATCGATTAGCGGCGGGTACCTGGTGCAGACGCCCGACGTTCATCGACTGACGCGGGCGGAAGCGCAGGTGACGACGAAGCGCGCGCCAACCGCCGAGGAATGGACCGCGCTCGAATTCGGCTGGAAAATTTCGAAACATGTAAAGTCGAACGCAATCGTCTACGCGCGCGCCGGACAATCGGTCAGCGTCGGCGCGGGACAGATGAGCCGAGTGGATTCCGTGAAGGTCGGCGCGATGAAGGCGGTGCTGCCGCTAAAGGGCACCGTGCTCGCATCGGACGCGTTTTTTCCGTTTCCCGACGGTATTGAGGAGGCCGCGAAGCACGGCATTACAGCGGTGATTCAGCCGGGAGGATCGGTGAAAGACGCGGATGTGATCGCCGCAGCGGAACGCTTAGGACTGGCAATGGTGTTTACCGGAGTGCGGCATTTCCGGCATTAGAATTACTTTTCGCTTTCCATCACCACCAGGTTATTCTGCACACTGGTTACGCCCTTGATCTTCTTGGTCAGCTTGTCGGCTTTCTCTTTGCCGCGCTCGGTGTGAACTTTTCCGGTGAGAGTGACGACACCATTTTTCACAGCGACGTCGATCCCCGCGCCTTTTACGTCCAGGTCGTTGGCAAGCTTGCGCCGAACCTCATCGTAAATGCGGTCGTCGTCCGTGTGTTTCACCGGCGCCGGAGTTGGTGCGGGGGGCTGAGCGAACAGCGCGGGAACCATTAGGAAGGCCGCGAGAAGAAGAGAAAGAACACGCGTCATATATACAATCCTGCCACACCTATTGTCCCATCATGCTGCGCCAATCAATGGAAGCGAGAAACTCCGGATCCTGGCGCCAGTTCGGTTTCACTTTCACGAAGGTCTGTAGAAATATCTTGCGTTCGAACGTCTTTTCCATTTCGTAACGGGCCAGCGTTCCTATTTTTTTCAATCCGGCGCCGCCCGCGCCGATCAAGATCGCTTTCTGGCCGGGTTTCTCCACGTAAATCGTCGCGGCGATTTTCAAGAGCTTCGGTGTTTCGACCCACGTGTCGACCATGACCGCGACTGCATGCGGTACTTCCTGTTGGGTGTGATGCAGAATTTTTTCACGCAGAATTTCAGCAGCCAGGAAGCGCGACGGCTGGTCCGTCAGGTGATCTTCGGGATACATCGCCTCGCCCGTGGGAAGGCGCTTCACGATTTCCTTCAGCAGCGAATCGATGCCCGTGCCTTTCATCGCGGAAATCGGGATGAATTCGGCGAAGCTGTGCAACGCTTGAAGCTGCTCGATCAGCGCGAGCAGTTTCGGCTTGTCGTGCAGCTTGTCGACTTTGTTGAGAACCGCGATGGCCGGGGCTTCCAGCTTTTTCACCAGATCGATGGCCTGGGAATCCTCTTCGGTGAGCGGTTCCAGAACGTCAATCAGGAACAACACCACGTCGGCGGAGGCCGATGCGCGCACGGTGTCCATCATGCGCTTGTTCATCAGCGTATTCGAACGATGAATCCCCGGTGTGTCCACGAATACGATTTGATAATCGCCGGTTGTGACGACACCCTGAATGGAGGTGCGCGTGGTCTGCGGCTTCGACGTCACGATGGCCAGCTTCTGGCCGAGCAGCGCGTTCAACAGCGTCGACTTGCCGGCGTTCGGACGGCCGAGTATCGATACAAAGCCACTCTTCATTTGTCCCTTCACCTAACAGCCGCCTTAGCCACACGCACCTGGTCCACGCGGAGATGATTCGCCGCCAGCACCTTGATCTTAATTCCCTCGCGCTCCGTCTCTTCGCCCACCACGGGCACATGGCCGAGCCACTCCGTAATCAGCCCGCCCACCGTGGTCGATTCGGTATCGTCCTGCGGATGAAAATCGAGCAGCTCGCGCAGCCGCCCCAGATCGAAACTGCCGCTGACGACGTAGCTGCCGTCGGGATCTCCGCGGAAATCGCGATCCGGCTCGTGCTCGTCGTGAATCTCGCCCACGATCTCCTCCACCATGTCCTCCATGGTGACGATGCCCCCGGTCGAGCCGTACTCGTCGACGACCACTACCATATGTGCT
>OCZT010002258.1_pt1 | contig 19986 bp, 14 predicted proteins | sample 1539031 | NCBI WGS metagenome assembly OCZT01 (sample SAMEA3539308, study PRJEB22396) | soil metagenome | biome: tundra; feature: field; material: soil | place: USA | collected 2010-05 | depth 0.15 m | reverse complement strand
CTGGCTATGTGACTGCCCCGCCCTAGCCAAAACCGGGCTAGAACGGGGCACCCAGGTTTGGGTGCCCTTTCACGATGGTTGCCAGGCCATCCGGCCGGTCACCCCTGAAATCGCGCATTGTGTCCGCCGTCACCGACTGTCGTGCCGTGCTTTTCCTACACTGGCCTTGACTGCCCATGTCCAACTCCGCGCCAGCCCCGGTGAATCCCTGGATCGTGACCATCGCCGTGATGCTGGCGACGTTCATGGAGATCCTCGACACCACGGTGGTCAATGTTTCCATTCCCCACCTGGCGGGGAACCTCGGCGCGACCGTAGAAGAGGGTACGTGGGTGGTGACCTCGTACCTGGTCTCGAACGCCATTGTGCTGCCGATGGCCGGGTGGCTGGCCAACCGCTTCGGGCGCCGCAGAATTCTGCTGACCTGCGTCGGCGGATTCACTCTTACCTCACTGCTCTGCGGAATGGCGACCAGCCTGGATTGGCTGATCTTCTTCCGCGTGCTGCAAGGCCTCACCGGAGGCGGGTTGCAACCGCTGGCGCAGGCCGTCCTGCTGGAGACCTTCCCTCCCAAGAAGCACGGCACGGCGATGGCGGCGTTCGGGCTGGGCATCATCCTCGCGCCCATTCTCGGTCCTACGCTCGGCGGCTGGATCACCGATAACTACACCTGGCGCTGGATCTTCTATCTCAACTTGCCGGTGGGCGCGTTCTCGATGCTGATGATCAGCGCCTTCGTTCGCGATCCGCACTACATCGGCAAACACAAAACCGGCGGCGTTGACCTGTGGGGCATCGGCTTCCTGGCGCTCGGCTTCGGGATGCTGCAGGTCGTACTTGACACCGGCCAGCGCAAAGACTGGTTCGGCAGCAATCAGATTCGCGTGTGGACGGCGCTCTGCGTGTTCGGACTGGTCGCCATGGTGATCCGCGAGTTGAAGGCCCGTCACCCGATCGTCGACCTGCGCGTTCTGAAAGACGTCACCTTCAGCGCCGGCACATTCCTGATGACGATGCTCGGGTTCGTACTGTACGCCAGCCTCATGTTGCTGCCGATCTTCCTGCAAACGCTGCTCGGCTATCCGGCGCTGCAAGCAGGATTGGCGCTGTCTCCCCGCGGCCTGGGATCGCTGATCATGATGCCGATTACCGGGGTACTCACCAACCGCTATGATCCGCGCAAGCTGCTCGCCATCGGACTACTGGTGGGCGCCTACACCATGTTCAGCCTCTCGCATCTGAACCTGAATGCCGGTTACTGGGACATCTTCTGGCCGCAGGTGATCCAGGGCGGGGCCTTGGCGTTTCTCTTCATCCCACTAATGGCGACCAGCATGTCCGGCATTGCGAAAGAAAAGATGGGCAACGCCACCAGCATCTACAACCTGATGCGCAACATCGGGGGCAGCTTCGGCATCGCCACCATGACGACCTTCCTGGCCCGCCGCAATCAGGTGCACCAGGACCAACTGGTCAGCCATGTCTCGGCATACGATCCGCACACGCGCAACATGCTGCACGGGCTGCAGGGCTGGTTCCAGCTTCACGGATTTAGCTCGGTGGACGCGGCCAAGAAATCGCTGGCCGCCGTCTATGGCATGGTGCAGCAGCAAGCCGCCATGCTCTCGTTTGTCGAGGCATTCTGGGTCATGGGCGTGATCTTCCTCGGCATGCTGCCGCTCCTCTTCCTGCTGCGCAATGCCCGCTCGTTGCACCCGCATACGCGGAGGGCGGCGAGCACAGTTCGGCAGCAGAGATTAGCTGAGGCAAGAGTCGAGCCCGAGGAGGAATTGGTGGGCGTCGCGCACTAGACCCGGCAGAAACGGGTAGTGCGGCACTGACCTGAATTATTCACCAAGCCGTATGCTTTGAAGGGGCGCACCTTTAGGTGCGCCGTTAAGCTCTTTGTTTTTGTCATCACGAGCGGGCTTCAGCCCGAGAGGGATCTGCTTTTCCGACTTTTTCAGCAGCCTGTGAAAGCCGTGCCCCTTCAAGGCTACCAAAGCAGATGGATAATTCGGGTTCAGCGCCTTATTCGCCGCGCACCTTAGGACCACACCAATTCTGACGAAACGTTGCCCAACGCGGCAAGTCGCCGTACCTCTAGAATCAATGCATGGATGCAGGTTCCACCACGCATGGCAAGTCGTATCGAGGACGGCTGGCGCCCTCGCCCACCGGACTGTTGCACCTCGGGCACGCCTGCACTTTCTGGACAGCTTATCGGCGCGTGGTTGAACACGGCGGAAGCCTGATCTTCCGCAACGAAGATCTCGACCCGCAACGCTCGAAGCCAGAGTTTGCGCGGGCGATGATGGAAGACCTGGAGTGGCTGGGCATTCGCTGGCAGGAGGGCCCGGACATCGGCGGGCCGTTCGCGCCGTATGAGCAAAGCCGGCGGCGCGAGTTCTACATGGCCGCGTGGCGCAAGCTGCGCGATGGCGGGTTCATCTATCCCTGCGATTGTTCGCGCAAAGACCTGGCCCTATCGGCGGCCGCGCCAAATGAAAGCGATGACGAGCCGGTTTATCCGGGACGCTGCCGGGCGAAGATCGTCGAGGCCAGCAAGTACGGGGCGCCCGCGGGGGTGAACTGGCGATTTCTGGTGCCCGACGGCGAGGTGGTGGCCTTCGACGATCTGCGGCAGGGACCGCAGCGTTTCCTCACGGGCAAAGACTTCGGCGACTTTGTAATTTGGCGGCGCGACGACGTCCCAGCCTATCAACTGGCGGTGGTGACTGACGATGCTGCCATGGCGATTACCGAAGTCGTGCGCGGCGCCGATTTGCTGAAATCCACCGCGCGGCAATTGCTTCTGCTGCGCGCGCTCGGTCTATCGGTTCCCGCCTACTACCATTGCGATCTGTCGCGCAACGAATCGGAAGTTCGGCTGGCCAAGCGCCACGATGCCCTCAGCCTGCGCAAGTTGCGCGAGCAGGGCCATACCCCCCAGCAGGTCCTGGATAGGTGCGCCAAGCGATAATCGCAATCCTTTTATTTTGAGAGTAAGGCAGCAAGAGTTTCTGCCGTTGAGACTGTATGGCGGAGGGAGAGGGATTCGAACCCCCGGTACCCTTTCGAGTACAGCGGTTTTCAAGACCGCCTGTTTCAACCGCTCACACATCCCTCCGCGGTAGTAAATAGCATGTTTTCATCATTGTACGACAGCCTTGTTTACTTCCCAAACGTCAGCCTTTTGCACTTGCTGAATACGTTGTGGCCGTGAGTGTCGCGTGACTGTGGCGTTGGCAAAGACGTCGGCAAGCGATCGCTGCCATGTCTCGTTAGCAGCCGGTCTTCCGCAAGCCATTTAATTACTGGACAACTGATGCGGCAGAGGTCTTTTCCATCGAATCGCGGAGTACGCCTGTATTCCCGAATTGAACCAAGCCAAGCATTTTGTGCCATTAAGGGCCCGAAAGGCTTTTTCCGCCGCTCACACGGTGCTATCGTTTGAAGTATCCGCAAGCGCTCGACGGGAGCGACCCAGCAACCCGCTGAGACACAGTCAGGTTTCTCCCAGACGGCTGTGACGCGCTGTGTCAAGTTTGGAATCCGCAGGCGCGCCACCATCCCAAAAGACCCCAGGAAGGAAGCGTGTGCCAACGACGCGCCATGTTCTGCTATTCCTTCTTGCGTACAGCGTCGCATTGACAGGCTTGCCAGCGACTCCACAGACACTCCTGACCACTGTAGCGACTGGTTCACAACCGGTGGCGCTCGCGATCAACCTGACCACCAAGAAGGTATATGTCGCCAACCAGAACAGCAACAACGTAACGGCGATCGAGGAAGCTACCGATTCCACCGAAACGATACCGGTAGGGGCTTATCCGACGGCCGTAGCGGTCAATCCTGTGACCAACAAGATTTACGTCACCAACCAAAACAGTGACACCGTAACGGTGATTGACGGGGCATCGAATTCCACCACCGTGGTTGCTACGGGCCGCTTTCCCCAAGCTTTGGCTATCAACTCAGTCACTAACAAGATCTATGTGGCCAACTATCACGACAACAGCGTCACGGTGATTAATGGTGGCAACAATTCGACCTCGATCATCGGTGTGGGAAACTACCCCTCGGCGGTAGCTGTCAACGCATCGACCAACAAGGTCTATGTCACCAACCTGAACAGCAACACGGTGACGGTGATCGATGGCGCGACCGGCGCTACAACCACAGTCGCCGTCGGCCGCTATCCCAAGGCGGTGGCCGTCAATCTGCTGACCAACAGAATTTATGTCGCCAACGGTACCTATTCTGGCGACTACGGCCCAGGAACCGTGACCGTGATCGAAGGTTCGACCAACTCTACAACCGTCGTGCCCGCAGGGCTATATCCCAACGCAGTGGCGGTCAATCTCGTGACCAACAAAATCTATGTCGCCAATGCGGGCGACGGTACCGTGACCGCCATTGACGGCGCAACCAATTCCACCGCGACCATCTCTGTGGGCAGTTCTCCTGCGCTGGTGGCGGTTGACCCGGTTACCGACAAGATATATGTCACCAACGATCTATGGTACGGCATCGTGACCATGATCGACGGGGTGACCGATTTCACCACCACGGTCTCGGTTGGGCGGAATCCCTATGCCCTGGCTGTTGATCCCGCGACTAATAAAATTTATGTTGCCAATCTGATGAGCAACACGGTCTCGGTGATTGCTGGCGCCTGGTCCGATGCACTGCAATTCGTTCCTGCCACTCCGTGCCGTCTTGTGGACACACGTAAGCCCAATGGGCCATTTGGCGGCCCGGCGATAAGGGGCGGAACTTCCCGCGACTTTATCGTCCCCGACAACCTGAGCTGCGGTATCCCCACGACCGCCGCAGCCTACTCGCTGAATGTTACGGTCGTCCCGTACGGAGGATTGGGATATGTAACGATATGGCCCACCGGCGAGGACCAGCCCGTGGTTTCCACCTTAAACTCGCTGGACGGCCGGATCAAGGCGAATGCCGCAATTGTGCCGGCGGGAGCCAACGGAGCCGTCTGGGTCTACGCCAGCAACACGACCGATGTCGTGCTGGATATCGACGGCTACTTTCTCCCCGCACCTGATCCTTCGGCTTATGCGTTCTTTCCGTTGACGCCATGCCGTGTGGCCGACACGCGCAAAGCGAACGGGCCGCTCGGTGGGCCGTACCTGTACGGCAGCCAGGAACGCGACTTTCCGGTTCTGGACGCCACCTCTTGCCACATTCCGAATAGCGCGGTGGCATACTCGCTCAACCTCACTGCCATACCGCGGAGGGGCGCCCCGCTCGGTTATTTGACCGTGTGGCCGGCGGGGGAAAGCCGGCCTATCGTATCGACGCTGAATGCGCTGACTGGCACAGTCACCGCCAATGCAGCGATTGTGCCGGCGGGGCAAAATGGAGAGATTGCTGTCTATCCCAGCCAGGACACCGATCTGGTGATCGACATTGACGGCTACTTCGCGCCGGTGGGGACTGGTGGGCTTTCGCTATATTCGACGGTGCCCTGTCGGGTACTCGACACCCGCAAAACCTCAGGAGCTTTCAATGGTGAGCTCACAGTAAATGTTCTGGGCAGTACCTGCGTCGTCCCGGCCTTTGCACAGGCTTATGTGTTGAACGCAACAGTTGTTCCGCAAGGCGCGTTGGGATATTTGACGTTGTGGTCCGACGGACAGTCGCGCCCGCTAGCTTCCACTCTGAACGCATTGGATGGAGCGATCACTTCGAACATGGCGATCATGCCCACGACCAACGGCTCCATCGATGCCTATGCCTCCGGCCTGACCCAGTTGGTACTGGACATCTCCAGCTACTTCGCGCCATAGAAGGTCAATTGCACTTCATTTGCGCTTCATTTGCGCGAGGATCAAAACGCTGACTCTGGGAAGCTGCGGTCCGTCAGCGCCTATGTCCGCGCGGTTGCTATCCTTCTGATCGTGCCAGTACGCTACTTCACCCGCTTCACCCAGCACCGGCGCGACCGTCTCGGCCGCAACTTTCTGGCGGTGGTAATGAACCACAAGGAGAAACTCACCCGCGGCGAGTGCCAGTAATAGAACCGCCAAGACTTTCAGGAACGTGCTTGAAGAAGACCGCGCGCCGGCCGGTACATCCACGGATCCACTGATGTCGGAGATCTCCTGATTAGAAGTGGCAACACAGTTTAGGCCGTAACCCTACCACCCATTGCATGGCTGCACAACGGGGTTCGTTTAATCTTCTGGCCATCGGAGTTGCAAACGGCCTAACGCCTCGATACTGAGTGGGCCCAAGCTCCCCGCCCTTCTCCTCTCGACCTACCCAACGCATCTTCCTCTAGCCCATCTTCCGCGCGAGCACCTGGTATTGCCCACCAAGCGGCAATTTACTGACCCATGGTTCCAGTACTCTAAACAACTTCAGGAACTCTGGAAAGATGAACAAGAAGTCGCTCCGGACGATGGTGAAGCCGGAATTCCGCAGCAGCGTCTTCATTTCGTTGACCGAAAGCATCTGCGCTTCTTCGTCAAACGTGCAGCGAGACATCACATAATGAGTGGCAGGGTTCCATGGATTGTTTTCCCAAACCGCAAACAATCCGCCCGGTCGGAGCGAGCGATACAGATATTCTATTGCGGCAGGCCTTTCGGGTTTATCGATATGGTGAAACACACCATTGCAGTAGGCCAAGTCCGCTGCTCCGGGAGCCAGCGGCTCGGCAACCGCCACAAATCGGACATTACTTGCTCCATGCTCCTCGCGTGCTCGGGCGATGATTCGCGGCGAAACGTCGACACCAACAACCTCGCTGAGTCCGAGGATTGACAACAGAAGGGGAGCTGACGATCCCGTCCCGCAGCCATAGTCGATTCCGAGTTTCGGCTGGTAGCCTAACGGCCTTAGACATCGGGCAAGCCACGCGATTCGATTGCGGGCGAAGTGCTCCGCATCCGAGCCGGTGGCGGCTAGAGCGTGGTTAAGGTCGTCATCATAGGAGTCTGCGTAGTGGTCGAAAGTAGGAGTATCGTTCATCGTATTGACATCTTAAATGTTCAAAGCAGTTTCACCGTCGGCCTTTGGGATGAGCGCCGCTTCAGCGGTGCAGTGAAGATTCGAATATGAATCGGCTTGAGGCCGGCTCCGACTATGCGCTATGCTCCCAACCGCCGCCGCAAGCCGAGAACGCTGAGAAAGAAGCTGGAAAGAACAACTTGAAAGCCTAAGGTAAGGGACAACGCGGCAGGAATAACCACCCGGAGCATCTGAGCGGGATCTAGAGCGCCAAAATGATGCACTCCCCAAACCCTAACCGCGTACAGGGTCGCGACCAGTCCGATCGCCATTAGCAGACCGCCAACGATCAAACCGACTTCCAGAGTTATGAAACGGAAGAGCCATGTTAGACGCGGATCCTCGGGCAGCAATCCTTCGGAGATGGCGAAAACTTTCGTGAAGGTCGCAAAAGCTATAGCTTGAAATCCCAAGAGGATGGCCATTGCGGCGTAGAGCAAGCTGTCAACGTCAAAAGTGACGTCGCCGATCGCTCTAGGACCGGCGAGCAGCCAGACTCCGACAATTGCCCCAGCCAGAATGAGCAGAGCGCCTGGATATAGAAAGAGCCAGCGTGGGCTATAGAGCAGCATGAAGCGTAAATGTCTCCAGCCATCGCGCCAGGTGCGCAGATGGGGAGGCCGGCTCCGACCGTCCACCGAGAGCGTCGTTGGGATTTCCGAGATACGCATGTGCAGAAGCGTGGCTTTCACGATCATTTCTGTGGCAAATTCCATTCCCGTCGTACGCAAACCCATTCTCTCGTAGGCATCCTTCCTGAAGCCCCTGAGCCCACAGTGAAAGTCTCCACATGGCGCATTGAAGAACAGTCGGCCGATTAGGGTCAAGACCGGATTTCCGAGATACTTGTGCAACGGCGGCATCGCGTTGGGCTCGATCCCGCCCTTGAAGCGATTGCCCATCACCAGATCGAATCCCTGTCTTAGTTGCTGAAGGAAGGCTGGAACAGACGTGAAATCATAACTGTCATCGGCGTCCCCCATCACCACGTACTTTCCTCTAGCTGCCGCAATGCCACCCATCAGCGCCGCCCCATAGCCCTTCGCTTCCACTGAAACGACGCGCGCTCCCTTCCGTTGCGCAATGGCTACTGATTCATCGGAACTACCGTTGTCAGCAACAATGATCTCGCCCTGAATCCCATGATCGCGAAATGTTCGCTGTAATTTTTCAATGCACACAGGAAGTGTTTCTGCCTCGTTCAGGCACGGCATAACGACCGATATTTCGGGTGCGGAGACCTGCGCACCTTGTACCACTTCCGAAAGTGACTCTACCGACATAGTCATATTGCAACTCCTTCCGGACCGGCTTCGTGAAAACGTGGACGCCCACTGTCACACAACAATGACCAGCCGGTAGTGAGGTTGTCTACCCCCACGGATCCCGAAAAGCGAGACCAGCACACGCCCACTATTGCTGGGATGGAAGCATTGTGCCGTAGACGCTGGACGGAGCATCTCACGGTTGACTCTCCTAAGAGTTTCCTCCGGCGTGATTGCGCCTACCCGTTTACCGTCTGTCGGCCATCCTCCAAGTGGCGTGCTTCAGCTCTGGCCTGCGCCCAAACTGCTCGTACGAGCAGCAGCAGACCTAATGGAAGGCATGCCAGATAAAAACACCAGAGTCGTCTGAGGCCGCCATGGAATGGTGCACGGCAATTTCGAATCAAAAACGACTGCGGAATGGCGTACTGAGCCAAATCGACGTCCCTTACTGCAGGGGCATCCGGCGGTTTCGCGAACCACCAGGTATGGCTGGGCGTCCAAAATCTCTGTCCACCATGCAAATAATAGGAAAATAAGCGCTCGTCGAGCAAAATGGGATTCCAGACGATGTCCCCTTGCAGTGTCTCAAGCGTTGATTGGGAGACCCCAATCGCTGCTTGTTGCTGCACACCGTACCAGAAAAACGCGCCGAGGAAGGAGACCCAAAAGCCGAGAGCAGCCAGAGCTAGTACTGGAAGCGCTGTCCGTAAACGAAGGCGTTCTCGTGTCGCGCCTATGCAGAGGATAAGAGGTGCAATTGCGCTGTGGAGATATCGCGGTCCCCACGTTTCGTCAGTATAAAACCTCTGCAATGCATGGCCGCTTACCAAGCCACCCAGGACAAGGAGCGCGAAAACAGCCAGAGCTCGATGTTCTTTTAAAAACCGGGGGAAAGCCAAAAAAGAGAGCAAGACAATCGGAGCGTAGACAATCATTCCCTTATTTGGCGAACCGAAATAGCCGACTACCTGAAGAAGGAATGCCGTAGGCCCGCTAACCAGCCAAATCTTGAAGAACGTACCCTGGCCCCCATTTCGCACAAAGAAGAGCGAGCGCAGGGCTGAGTTCGAGAAATAGACTACCAGGACGATTATCAAAGTTACCGCGAGCTTGGGCACTAGCTGACGCACCTCTCGAAAAGAGTAGCGCCAATAATAACAACCGATGAGGAACAGGATTGCGGGCACCAGGAACGTTCCAGACGCTTTTACCGACACCGCAACCGCACAACTAAAAGCAAATAATACAACTCGCGGCCAGGCAGCTTTGCCATCGTTCATTAGCCCCAAATATCCGGCCAGCAATAACGCTAACGACTGTTTAACTTCCAATCCAATGTAGGCGTAGGGCCACAGCAGGGTGCAAAATCCCGCTACCCACGCCAAAAGAAAGCTCCATCCTGGTGACGTAAGCCTCCGCAGCCAAAGAAAAAGCACCGTCACCAGCAGGGCAGTCAGGAAAACAGGTTCGAGCGAAGCCGTCCACCCCTGGTTGAGGTGTCCTTTTAGACGAGTACCCAGCCACAAAAAAGGCATATCGAACAGCGTGGCCAGTGGACCATGGCGCGGCCAAGCGATGGCGGAAAGCGTATTACCTTTCATCAAGGCGACAGCATTGGACATGAGTTGGCTTCCCGCCTGAAACTCCTCGGACGCGTAGCCCATGCCTTGAACCGTTCCGGGGGAAAGGGCGAGATAAATGAGAGCCGTTCCCCAGAAAAGGTAAGCTGTCGACCGAGACTTCTTCGTATTTGGGAGCTGCGATTGCAACGGGACATCAACGGTCCAGTGATTTTTTAAGGATCGCATTGCAATATTCTACGACCACGGGGCTGTGTCTTCAGCCGGAACTTTGCCTTTCGCTTGCAATCCTGCCTTAGCGCAAAAGACTCCTCCCACTGGAGCGGATGCCGAAATGCGCTTTACTTCTTTGAATCCCACATGCTCAAGCATGCCGATGCAGCAGGCTGGGTTAGGGAACCAGAAACGGTCAAGGTCTCATCCTCAGGCTCCCTGTGGAGCAGGCCCTAGTACACGACCCGAACGAACCGCTCCCTTTGCTGGAGCGAAGAATCGTCTTGTTTCCTTCGGAGGAACGGTAGGCGGCCTATGGGCATTTGCTGCTCCTGATTGGGTGGTGCTGGAAGATTCTATCCTGAATTCGTGAACTCACGGCTGGTTTCCCTCAGCGGACCTTACCTACCATGGCTCTGATTGGTGCCCATCGAAATGGCCCCTGTGCCTTCGCGTCAACTCAAGCGAGGTATCACTGCGCACGCGAACGGAAAGTTGTCCGGCAAGTCTGAAATGTGCGCGCCATCGGAGGATAATTTTCAATGGCAACAACTCCGGCAGCCCCTCTGCGTTCTGCCGCAAAAGAAAAGAAGCCTTCCGCATGTCCGATGTCTAACTCTCGCATGCCGGTCGAATTTCGGGCTTAACGCGGGTTAGGCAAATTCAGCAATCGGGAGGTGCCGATGATTTACATGCTGTGTCGCAATCGCGTGGCGGACTTCTCGCGGTGGAAGGCCGTGTTCGCTTCTCACCGAGCAGCCCAACAGGAAGCTGGGCTTCGACTCGTTCATATCTGGCGTAGCGTCGAAGAACCCAACAACGTTTTCTTCCTGTTCGAAGTTGCCAGCATGGACAAGGCCCGGGAGTTCATCGGCAATCCCGATGCCGCCAAGGCTGGAGAAGCCTCGGGCGTTATCGATGGCGAGTACCATTTCGTTGGAGATGGCGGCGGCTACTGATCGCCCAACGACGCGTTTACCACTTTAATGCTCCTTGACGGCAACCGCATCGAGCGTTTTCTTCAGGGGGGTAAGGTCGGGTTTAAAGATCATGCCCTGGCTGGTCTTGCCGTTCATCACCACCACAAGTGGCGCCGCGAACTGCAGGTGGCGGACGCAGCTTTGCTCCTCGACTGCCGGTTGCGCAGCCAGCCACTGCCAATCGACGAATCCCTCACCGGCATCGGGGTTGACGGTGAAGTAGCCAATTTGAAAGGCGGTGAGGTTCTGGAAGAAATGACTGCCCTGCGACGGAACCACGCGCAGGTCGCGGAATCCCGACTCGACAATCACCCGTGCTCCGGAGATCTGGTCCCAGGCCACCGGAATTCCGAGCCAGGGGTCCGTCGATCCCCAGCGGCCCACTCCGATCAGTAGGTACGGCGTATTCTCCTCGCAAAGCTGGGCGTTGAAATGGGCGACGCTTTGGGCCACTTCGGCGCTGCGGGCGCGTTCAAAGCGGTGGAAGTCAACCACGATCACGTCGCGTAGGTCCTGCAAACGGCCGTGTCCCAGCACCTGCGAGCTTTGGCATACCAGGCGTTCCGGTTCCACATTCTCCAGAGGAATCTCTTCGCCGCCGCGGGAAAGCACCAGGGGACGCAACTGAAGGAAGCCAAAATCCGCCGCTTCGTTGGGTTTCCTCGGAAGCCGAACGGCAAACTCGATTTCCACCGGACGCCCCATTGCGTCCTCGCCGATTCCCATAAGCTGATCGAGGATGGCGGGCAGGGGAAACATGCCGTGCTTGAGGATGGGCGCGAAACTGACAATGCGCGGACCGCTCCGGCTGAGCCCGTCATAGACCGCGTGATTGTCCAACGAGTAGGTGGATCCCAGCATCTGCAAGGTCCCGTCGGCCTCTGCCTTGTCGAGTCCAAACGCCACCTCTCGCAGGTCGTTAACCGGATTGGTTGGGTCGGCCCCATGATCCAGATTGAGCGCCCAAAATTCCCTCTGCGAGTTCGCCAGGATGTCTTCCACGGACGAAAACTGTAGCAGGTGCCGAGGGTGACGCGGACTGAACGTCAGCGATTTTCCTCCACTCACGACGGCGCGTCCCAACCCCAAGGCGACCGCGGCGAAGCCATCCTCAACCTTGACGGGTTCAACGGGATAAAAGTTGCGCGATCGCACCACCCCGGAGAAATCCGGATAGAAGCGGTTGCCATGGGTCGCGCCCGCCACCTGCTGAACCAGCACCGCCATTTTTTCTTCTTCCAGGCGATACGGTGTGGCGCGCACGTAGGACTTGGCGTGCTGGCTGAAGGTGGAGGCGTACACCCGTTTGATCGCCTCCAGAAGCTGCTCCAGGCGCAGTTGAATGTCGGCCCGATGGTTCCCCAGCATAAAAGTTTCGTACACGCCGGAGAACGGCTGGTATTGCGAATCCTCCAGCAGGCTGGAAGAACGGACCGCCAGCGGATAGCGCACCTCCTGCAAGAAGTCCAGGAGCTTATCGATCACGGCGATGGGCAGTGGTGCTGCCAGAAAACGCCGTACGATCTCTTGGTCGTCGGTGCTGTGAATCGCCAATTTCAGCAGGTTATTTTCGCGCAGGAAGTTGTCGAACAAGTCGGTGGTCAACACCAGCGTAGGCGGCACGGCAATGCGAATGCCAGGAAATCTGCGCGTCACGCTGCGCTGGTGCAGCAGGTGCCGTATGAAGGCCAGGCCGCGCGCCTTACCGCCCAGCGAACCGCCGCCGATCTGAAGAAAGAAATTGTCGGCCGGCTGAAATGTCGCCGGATTGAATTCGCCGATGAGCGTCTGACTTTGCTCGCGGCGATACTCGGCGATGGAGGCGATGAGATCGCGCCGCAGGTGCTCGGTGTCCTCGAAGTCGGAAACTTTGCGCGGCCGCAGCTTTTGTGCCAGAGCAAACTCGGTGCGCGTCATCAGCCAGTGCGAGAAGTGATTGCGCTGGGCGTGGTACTCAATGCTTTCCGCCGGAACCGTCGCCAGTTGGGTCTCCAGTTCGTTCAGGTCAACCGCGCGCCCGACCTCAGTCTTGCCGTCGGAGAGGCGGAAGACGAAGTCGCCGAAGCCCATCTCATCAATCATGATGCGGCGCAAGTCTCCGAGTAATGTGGGCGAGCGCTTCTGCAGAAAGGAAAACCCTTGGCGGTGCGCAGGCTCCATGAACTCGGGGCGGCTGGATTGCAGCACGATGGGAACATCGCGCACCGTATGGCGCACCATGCGGGCCAGCTCGAAACCGGCTTCCGGGGTAAGTTCACCTCCACGGGGAAATTCCACATCCGACACCAGGCCGAGTAGGTTGTCCCGGTACTGCATCACCTGCTCCTCGGCATCCTCGTAGTTAGAGCACAGCAGGATCTTGGGCCGGGCCCGCATTCGCACCAGCTTGTGCGCGACGTTAAGTCCTTCGCTGAGCAGCCGCCGCGACTGGCTGATGAGCTCGGTGTAAATGACGGGCAAGAACAGCGAGTAATAGCGAATGTCATCTTCCACCACCAGCATCACGGGTACGCCCATGGCTTCGGTGTCGTGCTTGACGTTGCGCTTGTCCTCGATGTACTTGACGATCGAGATCAGGATGCGGGCGTTACCTTGCCACAGAAATATCCGCTCGATATCGGTCTGCGGATTGCGCGCGATGAAGTCCTTGATCTCGCGGTAATCGTAGGCCAGAACGATGACCGGAACATCGAGATCGGCGGCCTTGATTTCGCGCGCCAATTGAGCGGCATCCATGTCCCCCACTTGCAGGTTGGTCACGATCAGGTTGAATCGCGGCTGGGAGCGCGCCAATTCCAGCGCTTTCGCCCCGCTCGGAACATGCGTGATGCCGGGGACCTGATGAATGTCCAACTCCAGCGACTCGCCCATCAGTAGCTCGTTGAGGCGCCCGTCCTCGCGCAGAATGAAGGAGTCGTACAGGCTGGAGACCAGCAGAATGTCGTTCACGCGGAACGGCATCAGATTTTCGAAGCCCTCGAATTGGGGCTCGGCATGGTTTGCGGGATCGAGAGTGGTACGAACTGCCATGAGACGTTCCTCCGGTGGAAGCGCCGGACTACGTGGGGGTGCGGTTCACACGGCTCCGTGCCCTCTCGGAGGCTTGGTGCACGTGCGCCGCTATCTTCGGAAACCGCTTCTGTAACTTTTGGAGGAGGCGGTGGGCCCAAACGTACTCGCTCGACAGAATCCCCAGGCCGATGAGCAGAAACAATATGCCTTGCAGAATTGGCAGAAAAAGCCCGGCGATGCCCAAGAGGATGAATCCCCAGCCGGTCAACAATAGCAACCATCGCTTGCGTTTCTGATTCAACTCGTCCTTTTCCGACGTTTTCGCGAAGTTACCGAGTGCTCTCGGACGAACTTCGAGTTTACGCCCTCAGGGTTGGGCGTGCGTGGCCAGATGGTCCGCCAACCTTGCTCCCTGGTGGACAGCGATAATCAGCCACACGGAGCAGAGGACGTAAACGAGACCAAAGACAAGAGAGGTCACAGACAGGGCCGTCGGGCGCATTCTGGCGGCCAGTGTCCGCCAGACCAACAGCCCAGACGCAAACAGCAGCGTAGCCGCAACGAACGAACTCAGCGCGAGAATGACCAAATTGCGCTGATGTTCCAGTACCTCGGCTCCTGCGTGGCTGGTCCGAAGCGCTTCGGTCGCCGGCTGGGTCTCCACGAGGGCGACGAACAGTGAGGACGCACCCAAAACCATCAGGATGACGGCGATAACAATCAGCGCCGGGTTCCTATCTTTGCGCAATGCGTCTGCCGCTAGCAACAAAGGTGTAACCAACACGCAGGCCAGAGGGAGGTCGACAGCCAACTGGTGCAGTGTTCCGTTGGAGAGTGCTTGATACATGGGACCTCCACCGCGCTAGGCTCTCCGGACCCAATCTTGTGCGGCATCGCGCCCAGCACCACAGAGTCGTAGTAGCCTGAATTGTCGCGCCACACGCTCTGGTTTGTCAGTGATCCCTGGCTCATCCGCCGGTGATTATCCCTCCGTGCGCTCCGTGTCCCCGTGGCAAGGCCCCTTGGCGTATCGGCCTTGCAACTAGCCACTGACGGCCCATCGCTGGCCACTGGGTTATAGTGGTCTGTGCTGCCGGTGAAATCTTCCCGTTCTCGTCACAGTCGGATTCCGCTGTTCGCCCTGGCGCTGGTTTTGCTTGTCCTGGGCTGTGCCTGCAAACGCCGAGCTTTCGTCAAGCACGAGTACATGTACGTCTCGGCACAGGAGACCAGCCTGCGCGATCGCGTGGCCACCATGTACAACAAGATCGGCACGGTGCACGGCGGCGATCGCGTGGAGGTTCTGGAGAAGCAAAGGCGTTTCCTGCGGGTGCGTACCGACAGCGGACAGGAAGGCTGGATCGAGGAACGCAGCCTGGTCCCCCAGGCGGTTTACGATGCCTTTCAGAAGCTTGCCAGCGACAATGCCAGCCAGCAAGTGCAAGCCCATGGAACGGCCCGCTCCGAACTCAACATGCACGTAACGCCGGCGCGCGAAGGCGAGCACCTTTATCAACTCAAGGACGGAGAGAAAGTTGAGGTCCTGAAGCGCGCCACGGCGGAGAAGAATCCGCCGAAGTCCGCGTCCGCGAATGCGACGCCAAATCCGAAGAGTACCGCGACGGCTCAACCGCAACCCAAGACCGCGACGGCGCCGCCGAAGCCGGCTGCTTCCGCCAAACCCGCGCCCGTCAGTGCCCCGGGCAAGCCGCCGGAGCCTCCGAAGCCCGTGATGGAAGACTGGTATCTAGTGCGCAATTCCGCCGGGCGTGTCGGGTGGGTGCTACTACGCATGATCGACCTCGACATCCCGCTGGAGGTTGCGCAATATGCCGAGGGGCAGCGCATCATGGGCTACTTCGTGCTGAACACCGTGCAGGAGGAAGACAAACAGGTGCCGCAGTACCTGGTGCTGTTGAACCAGCCCAAGGACGGACTGCCTTGGGACTTCAATCAGATTCGAATCTTTACCAGGAACCGGGCGAAGCATCGCTATGAAACCGCTTATCGCGAGCGTAATCTTGAGGGTTACTTCCCAGTGAAGACTGGCCATCAGGACTTCGGCAAAGAAGGAGACCTGCCGACCTTCACCATCCGCAAGAAAACTGACGATGGGCAGATGGTGGACATAACCTACAAATTAAACGGCCCCATCGTACGGCGAGTGCTGTCGCCGGAGGAAGAGGCTGCAGAAAAGGCCAAGCATGAGGCTGCGTTAGCCGCGTACTATGCGCAGCGCAAGAAGCAGGCGCCTGCGCACCCGCACCCTCATCACAAGCACAAGTGAGAGTAGTCAGGTCGTTCTATCGGCTGTAGAACTCGGCGATGGCGGCCACTACGCGCTGCTGTTCGTCATCGCGCAGTTCGGGAAAAATGGGCAGCGCCAGCACTTCCTTTGACGCGCGCTCCGACTCGGGAAGATCGCCCGCTTTGTAGCCCAGGTAAGTAAAGCATGGCTGCAAGTGCAGCGGGACGGGATAGTAGATTTCGGTTCCGACTCCCTGCTGGGTTAAGAAGGTCCTCAACTCATCCCGCCGAAAGGCGCGCACCACGTACTGATGATAAATGTGATAGGCCTCGGGCATCGTCGCCAGCAGCGCAATGGGCGTCGGCGCGCTGACCAACTGCGCGCCGCCTTGCACCAGGCCGGAGTTGATGAACAGACCGTGATAGCGGCAAGCCAGCATCCGGCGCGCCTGGTTCCAGTCATCAATATGCTTCAGCTTCACTCGAAGCACAGCAGCCTGCATGGCATCGAGGCGACTGTTCCAGCCAATCTCTTCGTGGTAATACCGTTGGCGGCTACCGTGATTGCGCAAACGGCGAACGTGCGCCGCCAGCTCCTCGTCATTGGTGGTGACGCATCCGCCATCGCCATAGGCGCTCAGGTTCTTGGTCGGATAAAAGCTGAAAGCTGCCGCTTTGCCCAGGGCCCCTGCTTTCTTGTCGCGCCATTTCGCACCAAAAGCCTGCGCAGCATCTTCGATAAGACTGGCGTCGTACTGCTCAGCGATAATCTCGAGGTTGTCCATGTTGGCGCATTGCCCGTAAAGGTGTACCGGCATCGCCGCGCGAACCTTGTACGAACGCCCACGCTGCAGCGCCCTTTCTGTTGCGTCGGGATCGAGGTTCAGTGTCGCCGGATCGATATCCGCCAAAATCGGAGTGGCACCGCAGCGCACAATCGAACTTACCGAGGCGAAAAAGCTGAAAGGCGTGGTGATCACGCACGCCTCCGGTCCAACACCGGCGGCTTGCAGCGCCAGCCACAAGGCGTCAGTTCCGGACGCACAGCCAACAGTCGCGCTTACTCCCAGATAGCTTGCAGACTCGCTTTCGAAGCCATCGAGCTCCGGACCGCCGATGAAGTGTTGGGTAGTCAGCACATGTTCGATGGCCGCCTGCACGTCGTCCTTGATGCTCTCGTATTGACGACCGAGGTCAAGCATGGGGACAGGATCGCGCGGGGTCGCAGAACCCGAACTAACAAACGATTGTGGCGAGGTCGATGGCATCATGAAACACGATTCTATAGCGGATTCTGCGTTGAGGTAACGGGCTGTTTTGAGTTTTTGCAGGTCTGGCGTACGCTTCCCGAGTCGGATTCCATCCCCGATTGCCTGGAGACATACGCGTGACCGAAGACATCATACTAACGCTCCTCAACGTCGTGTGGGGACTCGTGCTCACTGGAATTGGCATTGAGATGGTAAATAATCCTCCAAGTACGAACGCAAGAAAATGGCTATATCGAGGATTATTTGGACTTTTCGGCCTGGCAGTCATTGGTACTACTTTCGTCCAATCGGCGAGGACTGCCAATCAACAGGAGCAAGCGAGGAACGAAACTCATGCTGATCAGTTGACGAGCCAAAAGCAGATCAGCTACATGACTGGAAAGCTGGACACGATTTCGGAATTGTTGACCAAATATGCCAACTCCGCCGGTGCTACCCCAAAGTCCGATTTTACTGCACTGGCGAAGGCCTTGGCAGGTATAGCAAAACCTGATGCTCAAGCACGCCCGGCTAGCAATAGCAGAATGTTGAGCGATGATCAGGCAAGGACGTTCTCGCGGGATATATCCACGCTTCCGCCCCAGGCGTTTTTCACTATAACCGAGACCAATGATCGGGATTCATCATCTGAGCAAATGATGTTCACTAACCAACTTTCCCAGATTCTCAAGGCCGCAAAATGGACGAATCTACTTGAAGAAATAAATAGCGGAAGAATTAAGAAAATTGTGCCCATTCCATTCATAAAGCCGGCAAGTCAGCACGGCATCATCTTGTATTCCCCGCAGAACTTGATGCGCTATGCCATAGCACTAGCCAATGAACTGGACAAATTCTCGATTCAGCATTTGCCGATTCGACGCATGGACATGATGGGAGGTAATAACGACATGCCGGTGGACTTCATCATTATTGAAGTCGGGCTCGAATAATCTTCGTCGGATTATGCCACGTTCTTGGATATTTTTTGCATTCCAGGGCGAACCGAGTTCGTCAGTTGTCCGGACGTGATCAGCAAGTCCCGCTTCCAACTCAAAACAGCCCACTACCCGAAGCGGCGCACCGCCTGTCTCGGGGATTGCTAAACGGGCACGCGCTGTTTACCTCCCCGCAAACAAAATGTAATGACTGGCGGCGCCCATGAAAAACAGCATGGGGAACGACAACCAGAAATTCAGGCGCGTACACAGCAGCGCGATTCTCGCCGCCTTGGGCGCCTCGGGCGGCATCGCTGTTCCCTGGCTGGCGTTGGCTTCGGTCCAGCGGATCATTTTCTTCTGCATGCGCCACACCACGCCCCAAACGTTCAGCAGCATGAACCAGCCCAGTCCGCCGCCAATGCCGATCGCCAGGGCGCGATTGCTCTCCCAGCCATGCTGATTCAAGCTCAGAAAAATGTACGCCGCCGCGACCAGCGCGATCCCGACAATGACTCCCAGCACGGGGCTCTTCCTCAGCACCTCGGCCGGGGACATCAGCGCTCCCATCTCGATGACGAAGGCCAGCGTCCAGAGGCCGAAGAAGGCGCCGAACATCATTCCAGCGGACGCCGGCTCGCCCGCCGACACCGCATTGCGAACGTCGCTGGCCACAATGTGCATCCAGTAGGCCATGCCGGCCAGGACCGCCACCACTGCGCTCCAGCGAAACCACCACAAGGCCCGCCAGTGCTGCGGCGGCCCGGAAGCAGCGGCGCATCTTCTCCGGGCGGTGAGCCGAGCAGCGCTTCGCCTTCCACCTCGGGAGGGAATTCAACTTCGTCCACTGGCGGGAGTTCGACTGCGAGCAGCAACGCTCCGCCGAAGTCAGACGATGATTCCGACCGGCCCACGCTAAAAGCCTCGCCGTCTGCTTCTTCTTCGTCGCCTTCGGATTCCAAGCCGACCCTCGGCGACAATACTCAGCAAGCGAAAGCGCCGTCTGCGGCTTCCAACGCGCCGTCTGCATCGTCTCCCAATGAAGACGATCCCAACCGTCCCGTATTGCGGCGTGGCAAGCCGGCGGAGCAGCCGGCTGTCGACTCGACCAACACACCGGGCTCCGATGCAACTATAAGTAAGGCAGCCAAACCAGGCGCATCGAGCGGTGCAACCGCCACCCCCGGCGCTTCGGCCAAGGCCACACAGGCACCGCGCGCTTGTGCAGCGATCTCCGATGCCGGCCACTACGAAACCCGGTCATTGCTGTATGGGATGGCGGCAGGGGAAAGGCAAAGCCTGGGCGAGCCGATGTCGAGAATGGCGATGGATGAGCTCCGCAAGTACGCCAGCCAGCACAACGGTCCGCCGCCGCCCAAAACCGCCACTATCAGCGACTACGATTTGCGTGGCTTCGATCTCGACTACAGTAACTCGGCCACGCTGGTGCTGAGTGCCAA
>OCZT010002257.1_pt1 | contig 19989 bp, 18 predicted proteins | sample 1539031 | NCBI WGS metagenome assembly OCZT01 (sample SAMEA3539308, study PRJEB22396) | soil metagenome | biome: tundra; feature: field; material: soil | place: USA | collected 2010-05 | depth 0.15 m | reverse complement strand
CCATGGGCCGGGGACTGGACGACGACCTGGCCTATTTCCTGGCCGCCGCGGCGGCAGGACGGCACGCCGCCAGCCTGATAGCCCCCCAGCGCTGAGCCCCGGTGTCCGTGCGCCGGGCCGCCTGGAGGGTGATGGCGCCGCTGGGCCACAATGGGATCAGCCCGGTAACGGCCAATGCGTTACCGGCCAATACAGTTACCGGCGAATACAGGAGCAGTTCATGCGAATCGCGGCCATCGCGCGGCGCGCGCCCGGCAGGGTCACCGCCGGGGCGTTCATCCTCAATTCCGGCTTGGGTAAATGGTCAGCCGATGAGGAGACCGCCGCGCGGCTGCACGGGATGGCGGTGGGCACCTACCCGTTCCTCGCCAAGCTCAAGCCGAAGGATTTCGCGAAACTCCTGTCGGTCGCCGAGATAGCCCTGGGTTCGGCGCTGCTGCTGCCCGTCGTCCCCGGCGCACTGGCCGGCGCCGGCCTGGTCGCCTTCTCCGCGGGCCTTCTCGGCATGTATGCGCGTACTCCAGGCATGCGGAAGGAATACGGCTGGCGCCCATCCCAGCAAGGCGTTCCGCTGGCCAAAGACGTGTGGATGCTCGGCATTGGCCTGGGCCTGGTGATCGACGCGCTCACCGAGCGGTCCCACCACTCCGACTGATAGGACCCGCTCGGGCTGACCGGGCGCGTCAGCCAGGCGGCTGACGAGTTCGTTTAGCCGGGCGTGACGGCGCCGAGGATGTCCACGACGAAGACCAGCGTGTCGGTGCCCTTGATACCTGCCTGGGTGCTACCGGTCTTCCCGTAGCCGTCTGCAGGCGGGATGACCAGCAGTACCCGGCTGCCCACCGTCTGGCCGACGAGGCCCATGTCCCATCCCGTGATGACCTGGCTGGGCGTCGCGCCAATGGTGAAGCCGAAGGGCGCGCCGCGGGTCCAGGACGCATCAAAGACCTTGCCGGTCCGCCAGATCACGCCGACGTACTGGGCCACGACCGTCTGGCCCTTGCTAACGACTGGCCCTGCCCCCTTGATCAGGGGCTTGGTCACCAGCGTGGTCGGCGGCGTGCCGGTGGTTGGAATCTTGACCACCGGGGCACTGCCCGTTGTGGCCGTGACCGTCGGCAGTGTCCCGCCGCCGACGGAGACCTGCGTCCCGGACGCGGCGGCCTTCGCCCCGAATTTCGTGATCATGTCCACAACGAAGACCAGCGTGTCGGTGCCTTTGACGCCCGCCTGGGAGTTGCCAGCCTTGCCGTAACCGTCTTTGGGAGGAATAACCGCGAGGACCCGGCTGCCCATCTTCTTGCCCCGCAGTGCGGTTTCCAGGCCGGGCAGCAACTGCCCGGTGAACAACGCCGGGGTCTTGGTCTGGAAAGTGCTCTGCGCGAGCTTATGTGTCTTGCCGCTCCAGATGTACACGGCGTAGTCACCGACGAAGGCGTCGGTCTTGCCCAGCGCCGGCCCCTTGCCGGGGATCAGGGTCTGGACTGTGAGGCTGCTGGCCGCCTTCTGGGTCGGGATCGTGATGGACGCGGACTTGGCGAAAGTCCCGCCCACCGACACGGCCGCGCCGCCGGAGGCGGAGGACGATCCGCATCCGGCCAGGGCCACGGTGGCCAGCAGCGGAATGGAGAGCAGAACGGTGAAACGTCGCATGAGCAACCTTGTCGTCTCGGGCGGTGAGCCCCGCCAGCCTACCGGCATCAACCGACTACTGCGGGCGTTGGCGCACTGTGCGCGGAAATCGTCAGCCTGCCCTCAGCCCAGCCTGGTGAGCAGGTTCTCGGGCCAGACCAGGATCGTGTATCCGGCGACGTGATACGTGTGCGCGGGGGCGCCGAACGCGGAGGCGGCTTGGGCGGCGTTGGAGCAGGAGCGGGCGCCGCCGAGCACGAGGAAATTCGCGTTCCGGTGCGCTGGGTCATACCAGGAATCCTGCGCCTCCCACTGTCCGCGGGTGAACCGGCCGGCTTTGCGGCATACCGGGCTGACCTGGACGCGGTCCCGGCTCGCCAGGGTGGTCACGGACGCGGTCCAGTAGGCGGCGAGGCCGTCGTGGAAATGCCGTGCGACCAGCCAGTTGGCGAGTTGCTGGGCCGGTGCGGGCGCGGCGGGCGCAGTCACATCCCGGCCCAGGATGGCCACATAACCCAGCAGCGCCACCAACAGCACCGGGATCAGCCGGGCGGCGGCCAGCCGGGCGCTCAGCAGCCGCGCGGCCAGCACCGCGCCGAACGGGAGGACCGCGGCGATGTCCCGCGCGCTCCTGATATCAGCCACCCGGGTGCTCAGCAGGTAGGCGGCCAGGTTGATGAGCAGGGCCGCGACGAGAACGGCGGGAACCAGATCGCGGTCCCGCCAGAACCTCCGGGTGCCAATCCACACGGCCCAGGCGGCGAGAGCCACCCCGGCCAGGTGGAATGCGGCCTCGGCCGTCGCCCCCGACTGGAATGGCTGGCCGAAGAAGTCGGCCCCGAAAAGTTCAAGCACGGACTCTATGACGAGCCACGTATGGCTCATCAGCGCGGCCGGTGTGGCGAAACTGCCATTCACCGGCCGCACCTGGTAGCCGCCCGCCGCGCGCAGCACGACTCCCAGCAGATGCGCCGCGCCGACCGAGGCAAGCGCGGCCGCACCCAGTGAGATCGGGTACCACTGCGATGCCCATGGCCTGCGCTGCCGGACAGCCTCCTGGTAGACGCGGATCGCGCAGACCAGCGCGAGCGGGGCGACCGCTATATACAGCACAAGCACATCGGCCACCAGCGCCCAGGCCAGCAGAGCGCCAATAATGACCGGCACGTACCAGCGGGGCCTGGCCCGGTCCAGGATCAGCCACGCCACCAGCACCGGTACCACCGTGCCCACATGATCAGGCGACAGGATCAGGGTGTAGATTCCGTTGCCCGGCTGCGGGGCGAGCATGATGCCGGCGGTGATCGCGGCGCGGATGAGCCCGGCCCGGCCGGTCGCGTGGCCCTTGGCCAGCAGCGCCGCGAGCACGACCACCAGCGTGTAGGTCATCGCCCCGGCCACGTGCACCACGCCGGCGCTCACGCCCAGGACCGACTCCAGCAGCATGTACTGCGGCAACTCGGTGGTGTAGAACGACACGTCCGACAGCTTCCAGCCATGCAGCAGCAGGTTGCCATGCAGCATGTCCCAAGCCTGCAGCGCGTTGCTGGCTCCATCCGAGTTGACCACCGCGGTCCGCGACAACCGCCAGTAGCACAGGAACAAGACCAGCCCAGCCGCCACCGCGGCCGCCACCCCCACCCACCAGGACCGGCGGTGCCGGGCCGACGGCGCCGAGCGGTGACCCAGTGGGTCACCGCTCGGTGTCTGCCCCGCCGTGCCCGGCTCGGCACGTGACCGCACCGACATTGATCCTCCCGTAACCGGTGTCCCCTGCGCCGCGGTCAGATCGTGCCGGCCTCGACGGCCTGGGCGATCCACGGGATCACGGTGTCGAGCATCTCGTCCAGGGATGTCGACGCCTCAAAGCCGAGGATCCGCTTGGCTTTCTCGGTTGACGGGATCCGGCGCTGGACATCGTGGGCGAACGGCTCGTCATGGACCAGCCGCAGCGGGACGCCGGGGGCCTTGACCTTCCGCCAGATCAGCTCGGAAAGCTCGCGCACGGTCGTGCTCTCCGCCGTGGACAGGTTGAAGTCCTCATTGACGGCATCCGGATGCTCCATCGCCGCGACGATCCCCCGGGCCAGGTCGGCACCGTACGTGTAATGGCGGACCTGCTCCCCTGATCCCAGGATGTGCAGCGGGTCCTGGCCCTTGACCACCTTCTGCACGAGGTCGGGGACGACGTGGCTCATGGCCAGCTTCACGTTCCCGGACAGGATGTCCTCGTCGCCGAGCGCCCTGCTCTCGCCGATGCCGACGCAGTTGAACGGCCGCACCAGGGTGAAGGGGAGCTGGTACTGGTCCCACGCGGCCCGGGCGAAGTACTCCACGGCCAGCTTCTGGAATCCGTAGGAGGACACCGGCGGTGGTATCTCGCGCTCCTGGCCCTCATAGGAGGGCCAGGAATCCGCGCTCTCGAAGATCATCGATGATGACAGGTAGGTGACCTTGCGCAGCCTGCCCGCGCGGTGCGCGCTGATCGCCGCGTCGCACGATGCGGCCGTTATCCGCTCGTTGGTGGCGAGCAGATCGTAGGCGTAGGTGTGGAAGTACGAGATGCCGCCGATCATGGCGGCGCCGACGATGAAGTGGTCGCAGTCCGCCAGCAGGCCAGCGAGCAGCTCGCTGTCCCGGGCATCCCCCTCGACCAGGCGGTAGGCGGGATGGTCGTCGTAGGACTTTCGCACCTTCCCGTATTTGGAGAAATTGTCCACGCCGGTGACGGCGTAGCCCCGGGCCAGCAGCTCCTCCACGACATAACCGCCGATGAAACCAGCTGAGCCGGTAATCAGCACCTTCTCCATCACACGCGCCTTCTCTGTCGAATGGGCTTTTCTGTCAGCCGGGCGTTGTCCATCACGCCGGCTCCATCACGCGTTTCCGTCACCACGGGTCCATCACACGGGTCCATCACACGGGCCGTGCTGGGCGGGCCTCGGGTGCCTGGTCCCGTGATCGCGCCCCGGACCGGACTCTGATCTGCTCGGCAGGCAATCGCCGCCCGAATGAGAAGCGGTACCACCGCAGGTACTTCGGGATCCACCGGGCAACGCGGAAATTCGATACCCCGGCCTGCCGGTCCAGCCAGATCGTCGGGATCTCGGCCACAGGACGCCGCAGCCGCCTGGCCTTGGCCGTCAGCTCGATGCCGATCTCGAAGCCGTCCCGTGAGTCGATACCGACTTCCCTGATGAACTCGGTCGAGTACGCCTTGAACGAATTGGTGGCGTCCCTGGTTCCGACGTGGGCGAAGAGATGCAGCGACCGCCCGGCCAGGCGGGAGACCAGCCCTTTCAGCACTGGTCCGCCGACCTGCTGGCCACCCGCCATGTACCGGGACGCCGCTGCGACGGCAACACCACGCTCGATCAGCCGGGTGAGGTCGTCGATCTGCCTGGAGTCGTCACAGCCGTCGGCCATCGTCACCACCACCACCGGCGCCTCGGCCGCGTCGATGCCAAACCGCATCGCGTTGGCCGGCCCTGGACCATAGGTGTTGACCAGGTAGCGAAGCCGTGGCTCCTTCTGGGCGTACTCGGAGACCACCGACACCGTGGTGTCGTCCTCGCTGTCCACCACGATCAGCACTTCGCAGGGGAGCTTCACCGACTCGAAAAGCCGGTCCAGCACGGGGATGACAAGCTCCCCTTCGTTGTAGGCGGGAATGATGACCGAAACCCGTGCGTCCGCGACCGTCATATCAGCACGCCCTTGCCCATGACGTTCCAGATGTCCGCGACAGGCTTGGCGGTCTCCAGGTCGCGGTAGTCCGGGTGGGCGGCACCGATCACCAGGAGGTCCGCTTTGGCCAGGACTTCCTCCAGCGGCAGCAGACCGGGATCGGTGGTGACGTAGGGGTCGGTGCACACCACCGCAGCCGCCTTGAAGGCCAGGATCCGTTTTAGTTTGTAGGAGAGGCTGGAGCGGATGTCGTCAGAAGAGGCCTTGAAAGCCATGCCAAGAATGCCCACCGTCATTGAGCGCAGGTCGAATCGCTGCTCCAGGCGATGCACCAGGTACAGCGGCAGGCCCTCGTTGATGGTCATCGCGGTGTGGCCGAGCGCGAAGTTGTTGTTGTTGTACGCGGCGAGCTGCATCGTGTCCTTGAACAGGCACGGTCCGGCAGCGAAGCCCGGGCCCGGCATGTCAGCGGCTCTCGGGTAGTCGGCGGACAGGCCTGCGCGGATGCGCTCGAAGTCGAGCCCCTGATCGTTGGCCATCATGTACAGCTGGTTCGTGGTGGCGAACTTGATATACCGCCACACGTTCGTGAATAGCTTGGCGAGTTCCGCCTCTTCGGGCGACATCAGGACGACCTTGTCGGTGAGCCGCCGGAACAGCGCGGTGGCCCGCTCCGTGCCGCGCGGGGTCCGGCTCGACACGATCTGGGGAAGCTCGTAGAGCTCGGTCATGGCCTTGCCCTCAGCGATCCGCTCCGGGCAGAACGCCACGTCCATCGCAATCCCGAGGCTGGCGACCATCTTCTCAACCAGCGCGGTCACGCCTGGGTAGACAGTGCTGCGCAAAATGAGCAGCTGGCCGTCGCTGAGGTAGCGCGCGCAGCCCTCAAGCGCCCGCGGGATCGCGGACTGATCCGGGTTGAGGTGCTCATCGACTGGCGTGCCGATCACCACGATGACGTGCTCGGCCGTGGCCACCACCGCGGGATCCGCCGTCGCCTCGAGCCGTCCCTCGGCGACCACCCGCTTCAGGACAGGTGCCGCGTCCGGCTCAGCGAACGGCAGCTGGGCCGCGTTGACCATGTCGACGGCCGCGGTGCTGACGTCATAGATGGCCACGGTGGCTCCGCGGTCCGCGAGGGCGATAGCCAGCGGCAGGCCGACATGCCCGCAACCGCCGATGACTACCACATCACGGCTGTATCGGCTGGCGGGGAGCGATTCAGTCACCGCGAAGAACCTCCGGTCAGTGCAGAACTGGAAACCCAGGGCACAACTAGAAACCCATGCGTAACGCCGGGGAAACGCAGGAATCCCGCCGCGAAACCCTGGCCTACGGCCAGTAGATCTGCATCCTAGCCATTGGCGCGACTGCCCGTCCCCGAGCGGTGCTCGCTCTCCCCCATGGGTCCAGTCAAGTCGAGGCCGCCCCATTAGTAGCTAAAGGCCGGGTAAAATCCAGCCCTGCGGCCGGTCCCGGGAGCTTTCCGATCACCGTGCACTACATGCCGGCGATCAGCTTCTCCACCCGCTCGTCGACCGACCGGAACGGGTCCTTGCACAGGACGGTCCGCTGCGCTTGATCGTTGAGCTTGAGGTGCACCCAGTCTACCGTGAAGTCGCGTCGCCTCTCCTGCGCGCGCCGGATGAACTCGCCGCGCAGCCGGGCCCTCGTGGTCTGCGGCGGCACCGACTTCGCTTCGAAAATATCGAGGTCGCGGGCGACCCGGGCCACCGCGCCGCGCCGCTGAAGCAGGTAATACAGGCCTCTGCCGCGGTGCACGTCGTGGTAGGCGAGATCGAGCTGGGCGACTCGGGGTGAGGAGAGCGGCAGGTCGTGCTTCGCCCGGTAACGCTCGATCAGCTGGAACTTGGTGACCCAGTCGATCTCGCGGTCGACCAGGCTCAAGTCGCCGGTGTCCACCGCCCGCAGCGCTCGCTCCCACAGGTCGAGCACCCGCTCGGTGGTGGCGTCCGCCCCGCGCCGGTCGACGAAGTCCCTGGCCTTGCCGAGGTACTCGCGCTGGATGTCAAGCGCACTCGCTTCCCGGCCGTTCGCCAGCCGGACCTTGCGGCGGCCCGTCATGTCGTGGCTGACGTCCCTGATCGCCCTGATCGGGTTCTCCAGGGTCAGGTCGCGCATGACCACGCCGGCCTCGACCATCCGCAGCACCAGGTCGGTGGCGCCGACCTTGAGCAGCATGGTCGTCTCGCTCATGTTCGAGTCTCCGACGATCACGTGCAGCCGCCGGAACCGCTCCGCGTCGGCGTGCGGCTCGTCCCTGGTATTGATGATCGGCCTGGACCTGGTGGTCGCCGACGACACGCCCTCCCAGATGTGCTCGGCCCGCTGGCTGACGCAGTACACCGCGCCGCGCGGTGTCTGCAGCACCTTGCCGGCGCCGCAGATGACCTGCCGGGTGACCAGGAACGGGATCAGGATGTCGGCCAGCCGGCCGAACTCACCGTGCCGTCCCACCAGGTAGTTCTCGTGGCAGCCGTAGGAGTTGCCCGCCGAGTCGGTGTTGTTCTTGAACAGGTAGATGTCCCCGGCGATGCCTTCCTCGCGGAGCCGGCGGTCGGCGTCCACGAGGAGCCCTTCCAGGATGCGCTCCCCCGCCTTGTCGTGGACCACCAGGTCCACGATGTTGTCGCACTCGGGTGTGGCGTACTCCGGATGGCTGCCGACGTCCAGGTACAGCCGTGCGCCGTTGCGCAGGAATACGTTGCTGCTCCTGCCCCACGAGACCACCCGGCGAAACAGGTACCTGGCCACCTCGTCGGGCGATAGCCGCCGGCTACCGCGGAACGTGCAGGTGACCCCGTACTCGTTCTCGAGACCGAAGATTCGTCTGTCCATGGGCGCTCAACAGACCCTACGGCACGCGCGTGGCCTGGTCACCACTCGACGGCGACATACTTGGTCTCGGTGAACTCCAGCAGCCCGTCATGCCCGCCTTCGCGGCCAAGACCTGACTGCTTGACACCGCCGAACGGGGCCGCAGGATCGGACACGATGCCCCGGTTGATGCCGACCATGCCAGCATCCAGGGCCTCGGCCACCTGCAGTCCCCGGCGCAGGTCCCTGGTGTAGACGTAGGACACCAGGCCGTACTCCGTGTCGTTGGCCCAGGCGATCGCCTCGGCGTCAGTGGAGAACCGGACGATGGGCGCAACGGGGCCGAAGATCTCGGTATCCAGGATGGCTGCGTCCGGCGACAGCTTGTCCAGAACCGTCGGCAGGTAGAAGTAACCACGCCGGTCCGGAGCGCGTCCGCCGGTGACCACCCGCCCGCCATCGGATGCCGCTTTGTCGACAAGGGTGGCCACCTTCGACCGGGTGTCCTCGTTGACCAGCGGGCCCAGGTCGGTCCCGTCGTCCAGGCCAGGCCCGACGGCGAGGCTGCTCAGCCTGGCCGCGAAGGCCGCGGTAAAGTCGTCGGCGACCGATTCATGGACGTAGAACCGGTTGGCGGCGGTGCACGCCTCGCCGCCATTCCGCATCTTGGCCAGGAGCGCGCCCTCGACCGCCGCGTCCAGGTCCGCGTCGCCGAAGACCAGGAACGGCGCGTTGCCGCCCAGTTCCATCGAGCAGTTCGTGACCGTGTCGGCGGCGTTATGCAGGAGCAGCCTGCCGACCTCGGTGGACCCGGTGAACGAGAGCTTGCGCACCCGGGGGTCGGCCAGCATCGCCGACACCAGGCGGCCCGACGATGAAGTGGTCACCACATTGACCACGCCGTCGGGCACGCCCGCCTCATGGAGCAGTGCGGCGATGGCCAGCGCGCTCAGCGGCGTCTCGCGGGCCGGCTTGAGCACGACGGTGCAGCCCGCGGCGAGCGCCGGGCCGATCTTCCGGGTGGCCATCGCGGCGGGGAAGTTCCATGGCGTGATGAGCACGCTGACCCCGACTGGCTGCCGCTGGACCAGCATGCGGTTCGCGCCTGACGGTGCCATGGAGACGGCGCCGTCGATCCTGACCGCCTCTTCGGAGTACCAGCGGAAGAACTCCGCGGCGTAGGTGACCTCGCCCCGCGCGTCCCGCAGCACCTTCCCGTTTTCCAGGACCATCAGCCTGGCCAGCGCTTCGGCGTTCTCCATCATCAGGCCATGGGCCCGCCGCAGGCACTCGGCACGCTCCCTGGGCGGGGTAGCGGCCCAGCCGGGCAGCGCCTGGTAGGCCGCGCCGACCGCGTCGAGGGCGTCCTCTACCGAGGCGTCAGCCACGTCCGCCACCGAATCCTCGGTTGCGGGATCGACGACAGAAAGCACCCTGCCGCCGCGGCCCGGGCCCCACTGGCCGCCGATGAGCAGCCCGGTGGGCACCTCGATTCCGGTCATGGCAGTCAGGTCGGCCGTGGTGCTCACTTAGTCCTCCAGCGTTGTGCGCACTGTCTGTACGATCCGCGCCACCGATGGCAGCGCGTGGTCCTCGAGCGCGTCCGCCGCGGGCAACGGGATGTGCGGCGTGGTGATCCGCACCGTCGGCCCGCGCAGGGCGCCAAAGCACTCCTCCGTGACGATGGAGACGATCTCAGCTCCCCACCCGCAGAGCCGGGGGTTCTCCTCGACCGTGAACAGCCTCCCTGTCTTCGCCACCTCCGCGAGGATGGTCTGGGTGTCGAGCGGTACCAGGCTGCGCACATCAACGACACTACAGCGGATACCGTGATCGGCCGCCAGCCGACCGGCGGCCTCTACTGCCCGCGGCACCATCGCGGCCAGGGCCACGATCGTCGCGTCGGTGCCCTCGGTCACCACGGTGGCCTGGCCGAGCGGCTCGACGATTTCCGCCTCATCGCCGATCTCGCCCTTGGTCGCGTAAAGCGACTTCTGCTCGAAGAACACGACCGGGTCCGGGTCACGGATCGCCGCGGCGAGCAGCCCGACGACGTCACGCGGGTTGGACGGCGCGACGACCTTCAGGCCCGGGATGGCCATCGCCCAGTTCTCCACGGACTGCGAGTGCTGCGCGCCGAACCGGACCCCCGCGCCGTTGGCGCACCGGATGACCAGCGGGAACGCGACCTGCCCGTCCGACATGTACCGGCTCTTGGCGATCTCGTTGGCAATCAGGTCCCAGCAGACGGCGAAGAAGTCGCTGAACATGATCTCAGCGACGGGGCGCAGGCCGGTCATGGCGGCACCCATGGCCGCGCCGAGGATGGCCTGCTCGCTGATCGGCGTATCGCGCACCCGCAGCGGCCCGAACTCGTCGAACAAGCCGACGGTCGCCTTGAACACGCCGCCGGCCGCCCCCACGTCCTCGCCGAGGAACACGACCCGGTCGTCCCTGCGCATTTCCTGCGCCATGGCGCGGGCCACCGCCTCGCGGTACGTGATGATGGTCATTGGATCACCGCCAGCACCGTCGCCACCGGGACGGTCTCGCCCTCGGCGACCTTGATTTCCGCCAGGACCCCGCTGACCGGCGCCGGGATGTCGGTGTCGACCTTGTCCGTGCCGATCTCCAGCAGCGGCTCCCCCTCGGTCACCTGGTCACCTGCTGCCTTGTGCCAGACGTTGACGGTACCCTCGTCCACCGTCTCGCCCATCCTCGGCATCACCACTTCAGTGCTCAATTGACTGCCTTCCTCGCGGGCGCTTCGCTTGGTCGTGCCGGAGGCGCGCAAATTCGCGCCGCGGCAGGCTGGTCCTCAGCGCCGGGACACCGCAACGGCCCCGAAGGGTGCGTCGTGCCGGAGGCGCGCAGACTGGCACTGTGCGGCGTTCGGCCCGGCGCCTGCGGCACGACAACAGTCATGTCATCCCTCCGGGTATTCAATTCCTCCACCCACTGCTGCCGTCGCTCCACACGTTGGTCGAGGCCAGTTCGAGCCGGGGCAGCGGCCCCGCCTTCGCCTCCTCAGTGGCCAGGTCGACGGCTTCCTTGGCGCGCCCGTCGATTCCGTCGAGCACCGCCTCATCCACGCCCCGCCGCAGCAGGACCTTCCGGTAGGCCGGGATGGGATCCCTGGCCAGCCACTCGCGCACCTCATCGGCGGGCCGGTATTTGCCCGGGTCGGCGCGGGAATGGCCGCCGTGCCGGTAGGTGAGCGCTTCGATCAGGGAGGGCCCGCCGCCCTGCCGTGCCCGGTCGATCGCGGTGGCGGCCATGTCGTAGACCGCCTCGACATCGTTGCCGTCCACCACCAGCGCGCTGAGCCCGTAGGCGGAGGCCCGGTCCGCCGCGGGGCGCTTCACCGCGGTCACCGACTCGATCGGCGTGTACTCCATGTAGCCATTGTTCTCGCAGACGAATACCACCGGCAGGGCCCACACGGCGGCCAGGTTGAGTGCCTCATGGAAGGCACCGATGTTCGTGGTGCCATCGCCGAAGAAGCAGACAGTGACCTGGCCGCTCCCCCGGTACTGGGCTGACCAGGCGCTGCCGTTCGCGATCACGAGCTGCGCCCCGATGATCGCGTAGGAGCCGAGCACCCCCCGGGACACATCGAGCAGGTGCATCGAGCCGCCCTTGCCGTGCATCAGGCCGTTCTCCCGGCCCAGCAGTTCCGCCATGACCGGGGTCATCGGGGTGCCGCGGGCCAGCACGTGCGCGTGCCCGCGGTAGGTGACGAACGTGTAGTCGTCGGGGCGCATCGCCCTCGCCACGCCTGCCGCGATCGCTTCCTGTCCAGTCCCCAGATGCGTGGTCCCCTTGACCAGGTTCTGCAGGAAAAGGTCATAAGCGCGCTTCTCGAACAGCCGGATCTCGGTCATCATCCGGTACAGGTCGAGTGCGGTTACCTCATCCATGGCGCCTCGCAGCTCAGTAGTGGGTGGTCAGTAGGGGTTGGTGACGAACAATTCCTTGGACGGGAACTTCGTGATGATCTCCACGCCGTCCCGCGTCACGACGACCTCTTCCTCGAGCCGGGCCGCGGAGACGCCGTCGGTGGCCGGGCAGTAGGTCTCCAGCGCGAAGACCATGCCTTCATGGATCTCCATCGGCGCATCCAGCGAGGTCAGCCTGCTGATGATCGGCCGCTCGTGCAGTGCGAGGCCCAGCCCGTGGCCGAATTGGAGGCCGAAGGCGGTCTTCTCGTCGGCCAGGCCGATCTCCCCCGCGGTCGGCCACAGCCGGGCGACCTGATCGGTCGACACGCCGGGCTTGATCGCCGCGAGAGCGCTCTCCATCCACTCCCTGGCCCGCGCGTACGCGTCGCGCTGGGCCGGGGTCGAGCTGCCGACGCTGAAAGTGCGGTAATAGCAGGTCCGGTAGCCGTTGTAGGAGTGCATGATGTCGAAGAATGCCTGATCTCCTGGCCTGATCATGCGGTCGGAGAAGTTGTGCGGATGCGGGTTGCATCGCTCACCGGACACCGCGTTGATCGACTCCACATCGTCGGAGCCCATCTCATACAGCCGCTTGTTGGCGAGGGCGACGATCTCGTTCTCCCGCACTCCAGGCTTGAGGGCGTCGGTGATGTCCTGGTAGACGCCGTCCACCATGGAGGCTGCTGTGGCCAGCAGGGTGATCTCGTCGCGGGACTTCGCCTGCCGCGCGTCCAGCATCACCTGCTGGCCGTCACGGACGTCGAAGCCCTGCCGCTGCAACTCGAAGAACATGGGTATCTCAGCGAAGTCCACGCCGACCGGCTCGCCGACCACCCCGGTGTCGGCGAGGAAGCCCTTGATCTCGGTGACCGCGCGCTGTACCAGGCCGGACTCGGGGGGCGCTGCTCCGCGCATCGTGGTGTAGGAGGCGATGCAGTGCTCCGGCTTCAGCCAGGGGCAGTACATCCGGTGGTGGACCGCCGCCGAGCCGAAGTCCCAGAGGAACAGTTCCCCGGTGCGCGTGTACAGCGAGTACCGGCAGAGCTTGTCACGGGTCCACTCGCCGATGGACACCCCGGTGAGGTACCGGATGTTGTTGTTGTCGAACACCAGCAGGGCGCCGAGGCCACTGGCTTCCATCGCCCCCATGGCCCGGCGCAGCCGGTACTCCCGGAGCCGGGAGAAATCCACCCGCTCCTCAAAGTCCACGTTCATCCGGCCCGGAGCAGGCGCTGTCGGAAGGGACGGAGTGGCCATGGGGTCTCCTGACGTCGAAGGCCTGCAATCGTTGGCACTGCGGTTCAGCCGTCGGCACTGTGTACAGCACGATTCAACGTATGTACAGTGTGGCTGTCAAGAGCCCCATCATGACATGTCCGGCCACGTGAGGTGGCCAGGAGAGCGGCTGAGGTGGCCGGATCGTTCGACCCGGGTGTGGAACTCGGACCACGGCTTCGCCGTGTCCGGGAGAATCGGGGCCTGTCCGCGCGCGAGCTGGCCCGCCGCATCAGCTGCTCGCCGAGCCTGATCTCGCAGATCGAGCGGGGCATCTCAGCCCCGTCCGTGGGCATGCTGTACGCACTGGCCAGTGAGCTGAGGACGTCGCTCGACTTCCTGTTCGGGGTGGCACTGCCTGGTGATGCCGTCTTGATGACCGCGCACGGCGACGGGCATGCTCGGTCCGGTGCTGACGGTGCCCCCAGCGCCGGCCGGGTGGCCGGCCCCCCGGATGGCCCCGGGGCCGGCTTCTGGGGCTCCGGTGGGCACGGCGTTCCCGCGCCGGGCGTTGTCCAGCCCGCGGGACAACGGCGCACGATCGATCTGGCCAGCGGGGTGCGCTGGGAACGGCTCACGCCCGGCCCAGACGACCGGGTGGACTTCCTGGAGGTCATCTACGAGCCCAGCGGGCACTCTACGGACGCCAGGCGCCCGCTGCGCCACGACGGCCAGGAGTACGGCCTCATCACCCGCGGAACGCTCAACGCCAGCGTGGGGTTCGAGAGCTACCAGCTCGGGCCGGGCGACTCGATCGCGTTCGATTCCTCGATTCCGCACGAGTACTGGAACGCCTCGGCCGAGGACGTGCACGCCATCTGGGTGGTAGTGCACGCCCAGCCCGGCCGCGCTTGACGCCCTGGCCCGGCGGGCAGTCCAGCCCAGGGATGCCCGGACCCTAGGGCAGGTTGCCGCCGTCGGGGTCCGTGGGCGTGCCTGGCTCGGCGGCAGGCTCCGCGGCCGGCTGCCGCTGGCCCGGCTGTGCCTCGGCGAGCAGATCCGCCAGGCGCGGCCCGCCCAACCGCCGGAACGTCCGGTGCGCCCGGTCACGGGCGAGCACGGCCACTTCCAGCTGGGTAGGGCTGATCTCCGAACGCTCGCCGTTGCCCTCATGACCCGAGAGGGCGGCGATGGCGACACCCAGGGCGTCAGCGAGCGAGAGGCCTTCCGCGTAGCGCTCCTTGAGCACGGTCGCCACCTGATCAGCCTGGCCGCCCATGGCGACGAACCCATGCTCGTCCGCGACCGACCCGTCGAACGTGATCCGGTATATCTGGTCTGATTCCGGTGCCGCACCGACCTCGGCGACCACGATCTCCACCTCCCAGGGCTTGGGGCTCTCGGTGAAGATCGTGCCGAGGAGCTGGGCGTACCAGTTGGCCAGGCCGCGGGCGGTGACGTCGATCCGGTCGTACTGATAGCCCCGCATGTCCGCATAGCGGACTCCCGCGATGCGCAGGTTCTCGTACTCGTTGTACCGGCCGACCGCGGCGAAGGCGATCCGGTCGTAGATCTCGCTGACCTTGTGCAACGCCAGGGACGGGTTCGGCGCGACGAACAGGATCCCCGCGTCGTACTGGATCACGACGCTGTTGCGGCCCCGCGCGATGCCTTTGCGCGCGTAGTCGGCCTTGTCCTTCATCTGCTGTTCAGGCGACACGTAGAACGGCATCGTCACCGCTGGGACCCCTACTCGTCTGGTCGGGCTGTTGGGATATCGGGCTGTCAGCCGGAGGTGAAGGGTGATGCGTGGCTGCTAGCCGTTTGGCTAACTGCTGCTCGGGTGGAGCGGCGCGATGGGACCTCCAGGGACGCGCATCCGCTCGTCAACGACCGCACGGGCGTACTCGCCGGCCTCGGCGTCAGGCAGCCGCCGGAAGCCGTCAGCAGTGACGGTGGTCACGACGGGATAGATGCGCCTGGTCATGTCGGGGCCGCCGGTGGCGGAGTCGTCGTCGGCCGCGTCGTAGAGAGCGTGCATGCACGTCAGTACCGCGTCCCGGACCGTCAGGTCGTCGCGGTAGAGCTTCTTCAGCGAGCCCTTGGCGAACACTGAGCCAGATCCGATGGCGTGGAACCGGCGTTCTTCGTAGCGTCCCCCGGCCACGTCGTAGCTGAAGATCCGGCCCTGGGCGGAGTCCTCATCAAAGCCGGCGAACAGCGGCACGACGACCAGCCCCTGCATGGCGCCGCCCAGGTTGCCCCGGACGAATGTGGCCAGCCTGTTCGCCTTGCCCTCCAGGGACAGCGTGCGTCCCTCCAGCTTCTCGTAGTGCTCGAGTTCCAGCTGGAACAGGCGCACGAGCTCGAGGCCGATCCCGGCGACGCCAGCGATCCCGACGCAGGAGAACTCGTCGCTGCGGAAAACCTTCTCGATATCCCGCTGCGCGATCATGCTGCCAGCGGTGGACCTGCGGTCGCCGGCCATGATCACGCCCTCGTCGAAGGCAAGCGCGACGATCGTCGTGCCGTGCGGCAGGTCAGCGGCGGCGGCCGCCGAGCCAGCAGCAGCCCGCGCGCTGGCGCCAGGCAGGAGCTCGGGCGCGAACGAAGCCAAGAAGTCCGCGAAGGACGAGGTGCCAGCGTTCATGTACGCCGCGGAAAACCGGCCGCCGAAGAAGTCAGAGCCCACGGGAATCCTTCCGATAATGCACATTCGATACCTGTCCCGACCCTACTGCCGGGACAGCCGCCACCGGGCACGCGGGCCTGCCCGGTGCTGTCAGCCCACGGCGAACCCGCCCAGGCCGGGGTTACTCGCCGCCCTTTTGAACGTAGGACCGGACGAACTCCTCGGCGTTCTCCTCGAGTACCTCGTCGATCTCGTCGAGGATCGCGTCCACGTCATCGGCGAGCTTGTCCTGGCGTTCCTTGACGTCCTCATTCGCTTGCGGCGCAGCCTCCTCGGCCTCCTCGCTGCGCCTGGAAGTCTGCCGCTGACCACCGGTGTCCTTTGTCGTCATGCCAAAACCTCCGTGATCCCGGGGCATCCCCGCAGCTTCAACCGTATCCTCGCCTGCTAGCTGCCCGTCCAACCCTGGATTTGGACATCACTATTGATCCCCGCCGGCGGTCAGCCCTGTCCGGTGAGGGCGGCGACGAGTTCGGCGGCCGTCCGGCAGCGATCCAGCAGGCCGCCGACGTGCGCGCGGGTCCCGCGCAATGGCTCGAGCGTCGGCACCCGCTGCAGGGACTCATGACCGGGAACGTCGAAGATCACCGAGTCCCACGATGCCGCCGCCACGGCCTCGGGGTACTGCTGCAGGCAGCGGCCACGGAAATAGGCCCGGGTGTCCTCGGGCGGATTCTCGATGGCCCTGGTCACATCCTGCTCGTCAACCAGCCGGACCATCCGGCCGCGGGCCGCCAGCCGGTTGTACAGGCCGCGCTCGGCGCGGACGTCCGAGTACTGCAGGTCGACGAGCTGGAGCCGCGGATGCCCCCAGCCGAGCCCGTCACGGGCCCGGTAGCCCTCTATCAGCTTCAGCTTCGCCACCCAGTCCAGTTCCCTGGAGGCCAGCATGGGATCCTCGGCCAGCCTGGTCAGCAGTGACTCCCAGCGGGTGAGGACATCCGCGGTCATGTCATCGACATCGGACCCGTACCGGTCCTCGGTGTACTTCCGCGCGAGCTCCAGGTACTCCATCTGGAGCTGGATGGCCGTCATCTTCCGGCCGTCCCGCAGTGTGACCAGATGGCGCAACGACGGATCGTGGGAGATAGCGCGCAGTTCGGCGACCGGCGCCTCGATCGAGAGATCGGTTTCCAGGAACTTGTCCTCGATCATGGCGAGGACCAGGGCGGTCGTGCCGAGCTTCAGGTAGGTGCTGATCTCGCTCATATTCGCGTCGCCGATGATCACATGGAGCCGCCGGTATTTCTCGGGGTCTGCGTGCGGCTCGTCCCTGGTGTTGATGATCGGTCTCTTCAAGGTGGTCTCGAGGCCCACCTCCACCTCGAAGAAGTCGGCCCGCTGGCTGATCTGGAAACCCTCGTCGCGGCCGTCCGCGCCCAGGCCCACCCGTCCCGCGCCGCAGATGACCTGCCTGGAAACGAAGAACGGGGTCAGGTGCCTGACGATATCCGCGAACGGCGTGGCCCGGCGCATCAGGTAATTCTCATGGCAGCCGTACGAGGCGCCTTTGTTGTCGGTGTTGTTCTTGTACAGCTGGATGCCCGGCGCGCCGGGAAGGGTCGCTGCCCGGGCGGCCGCCTCGGCCATCACCCGCTCGCCGGCTTTGTCCCAGGTCACACCGGAGAGTGGGTTGGTGCACTCAGGGGCGGAATACTCCGGGTGGGCGTGGTCCACGTAGAGCCGCGCCCCGTTGGTGAGGATGACATTGGCCAGCCCGAGGTCTTCGTCGGTCAGCTGGGTCGCGTCGGCTGCGTCTCTGGTCAGGTCGAACCCGCGGGCGTCCCGCAGCGGGTTCTCCTCCTCGAAGTCCCATCTCGCGCGACGGGCCCGCGCCGAGGTTGCCGCCTGGTACGCATTGACGACCTGCGACGAGGTCACCATCGCGTTGGCTCCCGGTTGGCCAGGCACCGAGATGCCGTATTCGGTCTCGGTTCCCATGACCCGGCGCACACTCATGTCTGAAAGCCTAGTGCCGGGCTGGCGAGACTGTGACGACCCTCACCGCGCTACAGGTACTGCCCGGTGTTGGCCACCGTGTCGATGGAGCGTCCGGCCTCTGTGCCCTTCTTGCCGGAGACCAGGGTCCTGATGTAAACGATCCGCTCGCCCTTCTTGCCTGAGATGCGTGCCCAGTCATCCGGGTTGGTGGTGTTCGGCAGGTCCTCGTTCTCACTGAACTCGTCCACGCACGCGGCCAGCAAGTGCGCGATACGGAGGCCTTTCTGCCCGGTATCCAGGAATTCCTTGATCGCCATCTTCTTGGCGCGAGCCACGATGTTCTCGATCATCGCGCCCGAGTTGAAGTCCTTGAAGTAGAGGACTTCCTTGTCCCCGTTGGCGTACGTCACCTCCAGGAACCGGTTCTCCTCGGTCTCGCTGTACATGCGCTCCACGACCCGCTGGATCATGGCAACGACTGTCGCGCCCCGCGAGGCACTGTGCTCGGCGAGGTCGTCGGGGTGCAGCGGCAGTTCAGTCAGCACGTACTTCGAGAAGATGTCCCTGGCCGCCTCAGCATCCGGCCGCTCGATCTTGATCTTGACGTCGAGCCGTCCGGGCCGCAGGATCGCCGGATCGATCATGTCCTCGCGGTTCGAGGCACCGATGACGATCACGTTCTCCAGGCCCTCGACGCCGTCGATCTCACTCAGCAGCTGCGGCACGATCGTGTTCTCGACGTCGCTGGACACCCCGGACCCGCGGGTCCGGAAAATCGAGTCCATCTCGTCGAAGAATACGATGACCGGCATGCCCTCGCTGGCCTTCTCCCGCGCCCGCTGGAAGACCAGCCGGATGTGCCGCTCCGTCTCGCCGACGTACTTGTTCAGCAGTTCGGGGCCCTTGATGTTCAGGAAGAAGCTCTTGCCCTCCTTGGCCCCGGCCGCTCCGGACATGCCCGTCGCGCCGGCCTCGCCTGCCAGCGCCGCCGCAGCGGTCCTGGCCGCGACCTGCTTGGCCAGCGAGTTGGCTACGGCCTTGGCGATGAGGGTCTTGCCACACCCAGGCGGCCCGTAGAGCAGGACGCCCTTGGGCGGGCGCAGCCGGTGCTCCTTGAACAGATCGGCGTGCAGGTAGGGCAGTTCGATGGCATCGCGGATCTGCTCGATCTGGGGCCCGAGGCCACCGATGTCAGAGTAGGTGATGTCCGGGACTTCCTCGAGGATCAGCTCCTCCACTTCGGCCTTGGGTATCCGCTCGTACACGTACCCCGACCGCGGCTCGAGCAGCAGCGAATCACCGCCGCGCAGGGTAGCGTTGCGCAGTGGCTCGGCCAGCCGGGCCACCCGCTCCTCGTCGGCGTGCGAGATCACCAGCGCCCGGTCGCCACCGTCAAGGATCTCCTTGAGCATGACGACCTCGCCGATCGTCTCGAAGCCCTGGGCGATCACGACGTTGAGCGCCTCGTTCAGCACGACCTCCTGGCCGGGCCGGAGAGTGTCGAGATCGACCGCCGGGCTCACGCTCACCCGCATCTTGCGGCCGCCGGTGAACACGTCCACCGTGCCGTCTTCGCATGCCTCGAGGAAGACCCCGAACCCTGACGGCGGCTGGGCCAGCCGGTCCACTTCCTCCTTGAGCGCGACGATCTGGTCGCGCGCTTCCCGGAGGGTGTCGGCGAGCCTCTGGTTCTGGCCGGTCACGGTGGTCAGGCTGGCCTCGGTCTCGCGCAGCCGCTCTTCGAGCAGCCCGGCGTGCCTCGGCGAATCGGCGAGCCTGCGGCGCAGGACCGCTACCTCCTCCTCGAGGAAGGAAACCTGAGTGGTGAGGCCCTGAACCTGGTCATCGTGCCGCGCGGTGCGCGAGCCTTCGTCGTGAGTGGCCACGCCCCCACCCCCTTCCGAGAGCAAGACTTCACCTAGACCCTACCTATCCCAAGCACGGGCGTAACCTTTTCCCAAGCTGTGGGATAGCCCGATGCCGCGTACCCGCGCAACATTCTCACCGCGCGGGCTCCTCGGTGGGCCCTTTGGCGGACCCCTC
>OCZT010002256.1_pt1 | contig 20004 bp, 17 predicted proteins | sample 1539031 | NCBI WGS metagenome assembly OCZT01 (sample SAMEA3539308, study PRJEB22396) | soil metagenome | biome: tundra; feature: field; material: soil | place: USA | collected 2010-05 | depth 0.15 m | reverse complement strand
GGATGCCGTTAACGCTGCCGCCAAAAGCATGCAAAGCGATGCACCTCCCTGCAATATTTGCGGTCACATAACCATCCGCAGCGGCACCTGTTATAAATGTTTGAATTGCGGCAACAGTATGGGTTGCAGCTAAAACCTCTAAATCTCTCTAAAGGGAGACTTGTGAAGTATTTTAATTTTAGAACACATAAGCACATAAAAAGAGTCATCTGAAAAGATGGCTTTTCTTATGCAACCATTTTACTTCAATAAATAACTATAATAAGCAATAGTTTCTTGCTGAATTATTTTAGTTTTATAGTACTTAAATAAAAAACGTTTTCGTTTAATAAAATTCTATGAATAAGTTTTTACTTGTTTTATTTTTTTCCGGTTTACTCCAGTCAACTCATGCGCAAACCAATCCTGCATTAAATCTTCCTAAAGATGCCAAGGTAGAAGGCTCTATTATTGACATGCGAAGCAGGCAACCGCAGAACAATGAACTGATAGTTTTTAAAAGCCAGAAGAACGGAAACGAATACCAGGCAATAAGTGATTCATTAGGAAAATTTACTACACGTTTACCCGCAGGAGATAAGTACGAGATCTTTATAATGGGTTTTAAAGATTCAACAAGCTATAATATTCTTGATATTCCTGCACTCGGTCCAAATGCTTATTATAAAAATCCATTTACAGTAAACCTTGAATTTGATCCTCCAAAAATATTTGTACTTGATAATGTCGAGTTTGATTTTGGTAAAGCAACGCTTCGTCCTGCATCTTATAAAACTTTAGATGAATTAGTAGATTACCTGCAGCGTAAAGCAGATGACAGGATAGAGATTGGCGGACATACGGATAACATCGGAAGTGAGGCAAAAAATAAAATACTTTCTTTGGAAAGAGCAAAATCTATTGTTGCATACCTGGTATCCAAAGGAATTGATCCTGCAAGATTAACAGCCAAAGGTTATGGATCGATGGAACCGATAGAAGAAAATAATACTGAAGCAGGAAGGCAAAAGAACAGGAGATCTGAAGTGAAGATATTGGAATGAAGTGCCATCATTTATTAAAATAATTTCTTTTTATAACAACAAAATAAATCTTCCGGTTACAAAGGGTAAGATAATTACATAAGCGGGTTAAATTGCTGGTTAAATATTGCATTCATTGTATAAGAAAGAATTAATTTCGTCTCCAAAATAAATTTATATGAAAAAATTCTTTTTATCAATACTTACCATTGCCACAGTTGGCTTTACGTATGCTCAAACGGCTGATGAGATTGTAAACAAGCATATTGAAGCAATAGGTGGTACAGACGCATGGAAAAAAGTTAATTCTATGGTTACCACAGGTACTTTAAAAATGCAAGGTGCAGAAATACCAATAAGTCTGACGGTGCTTAACGGAAAAGGTTCCCGCCAGGATATCACTGTCATGGGGATGCCCGGATACCAGATTGTTACTCCTACTCAGGGATGGAAATTTATGCCCTTCCAGGGACAAAAAGAGGTTGAGCCAATAACTGCTGATGACTTAAAAGAAGCTCAGGATGAATTAGATGTTCAGGGTAGTCTGGTAGATTATAAAACAAAAGGTCATACTGTGGAATTACTTGGTACTGATGATGTAGACGGTGTTGATGCTTTTAAATTAAAAGAAACTTTAAAGAGTGGTAAAACCCAAACTATATTCATCGATCCAAAAACGTATTATATTATCAGGGTAATATCTAAACAAAAGGCTAATGGTAATGAGGTTGATGTTACAACTAACGTAAGCAATTATCAAAAATTACCTGAAGGCATAATGGTTCCTTTGTCAATCGGCTTGCCATTTGGTGAAATGGTAATCAGCAAAGTAGAAATTAATAAACCTATTGATGAGAATATTTTTAAACCTTCCAAATAAGATATGTTTTATTAACCCGGCTTTTGTCGGGTTATTTTTTTATAATCTTACAAAACTAATTGATGAAAAAAGTATTATTCTTCGCCGGTATTTTTTTATATGCAAATAGCAATATAGCACAGGTTTCTTCAGCAACATTTGGTACAATGGAAGCCCGCCAGTTAGGTCCGGGTACAATGAGTGGCCGCATAACTGCTATTGATGGCAGCGCCAGTGATGGAAAAACAATTTACGTTGGTACTGCCGGCGGTGGAATTTGGAAATCAACAAATGCAGGAGCTTCATTTAAACCCATCTTTGATAAATACTGCCAGTCAATAGGCGCTGTTGCTATCAATCAAAGCAATCCTAATATCATTTTTGCGGGCACCGGTGAAAGCAATATGAGAAATTCAGTTTCCATTGGGAATGGCTTATATCGTTCTACAGATGCAGGTGACAACTGGACTAAGGTTGGTTTAGACAGCACAGAGCATATTGCAAAAATTGTTATCGATCCAAAAAATTCAGATAATATTTATGTTGCAGCTCCCGGTCCTTTATGGAGCGATAGTAAACACCGTGGCTTATATAAATCAACAGATGGCGGTAAAACATGGGATAAAATTTTATACATAAATGAAAAAGCAGGTTGTGCAGATGTAGCAGTAGATCCTCAAAACCCAAACATAGTTTTTGCTTCTACATGGGAGTTTCGTCGCTTGCCTTATGCATTTAATTCAGGCGGTACAGGCAGCGGATTGTATAAAAGTAATGATGGTGGTAAAATATGGAAAGAGTTAACCAATGGTCTTCCAACAAAACCATTTGGACGGATAGCTTTTGCACTTGCTCCAAGTTCTCCTCAAAATATGCTTGCTATAGTTGAGTCTGAATCAACCGGTTTATATATTTCTTCTGATGGAGGAGAAAGCTGGAAGAAACAAAGCGCTACCTCAAATGTTGAAGCCCGTCCTTTTTATTTTAGTGTGATACAGGTAGATCCAAAAGATCCCAAAAGAGTGTATCGTCCGGCATATGTATTTTCTTATTCAACAGATGGTGGATATTCATTTGCAGATGCTACTAATGAAGGAGGATGGCTTCACAGTGATATGCATGCACTTTGGATAAATCCAAACAATACAAATCAAATATACCTGGGAACTGATGGCGGTGTATACTTTAGTTTAGATAAAGGAGTTACATGGATGTTCATACAAAATTTACCGGTAGGTCAATTTTATCATGTGGCGATCGATAATGAAACACCTTATAATGTAATGGGTGGTTTGCAGGATAATGGAAGCTGGATAGCGCCATCTTCGGCACCGGGAGGAATAAGCAACAGTAACTGGAAATCTTTATATGGTGGTGATGGATTTTGGGTACAGCCTGATCCAAATGATCCCAATATAGTTTATGCAGAAGCGCAGGGAGCAACTGTTGCACGGATTGATAAACAAACTACAAAATCGGTAAACATAAAGCCACAACAAAGTACAGGTGAAGATAAATTGAGATGGAACTGGAATTCCCCAATAGTTACAGGTGCAGCAAATAAAAAGAACTTATACATAGCATCTCAATATTTATACAGATCAACTGACCATGGCAGAAACTGGACACGTATTTCACCTGATCTTACTACCAATGATCCAAAAAAACAAAAGCAGGAAAACAGCGGAGGCTTAAGCGCTGATAATACTTCAGCAGAAAATCATTGTACAATTTTTACGCTTGCAGAATCGCCATTGGATGAAAATATTATTTGGGCCGGAACTGATGATGGCAATTTGCAGTTTACTGTAAATGGCGGAAAGAACTGGACCAATGTTTCAAAAAATTATGTTGCTGCCGGTATCCCTGCGCAAACATGGGTAAGCAGTGTAGAACCTTCAAGGTTTGATAAAAATACTGTGTATGTAACTTTTGATAATCATATGTATGGAGATCATAAAACCTATGTAGCCAGATCAACAGACATGGGAAAAACATGGAGTATTTTTTCATCTAAAGATTTTACAGGGTTTGCACATAAAATAAAAGAAGATCTTGTAAATAAAGACCTGCTTTTCCTCGGCACTGAAATGGGATTGTTTGGAACAGTGGATGGGGGAGCAAACTGGTTTCGCATGAAAAATAATATTCCGGAATATGCTCTTGTACGTGATATTCAAATTGATCAAAAAACAAACGATCTGATACTGGCAACACATGGCAGGGGAATAATGATAGTTGATGATATTTCACCAATAAGAAATCTTACAAAAGATATTATTGATAAAGATGTTTATGTTTTTAATAATAAGCCGGTTAATTTAACTAACGGTATGTTTGGTGGCGGTGGCTTTCCGGGCACTGGCGGATGGGTAGCCAATAATCGTCCCTCAATACCTCCTGTTCAATATTATTTAAAAGACCGGGTAAGTTCAGGCGAAGTAACAGTTGAAATTTATGATGCTAACAATAAACTTGTACAATCAATACCGGGCAGTAAAAGAAAAGGTATTAATAAAGTATATTGGAATTTGCGTATGATACCTCCCAAGGTTGCAACCGGCGGAACAAAAATGGATAACAGTGGCTTTTTTGCTCCTATGGTTTTACCCGGAGATTATACAATGAAATTGAAAGTGGGAGATAAGGAATATACATCACTACTCAAGTTAGTACATGATGCTTCCCGTAAAGATTTTACTTTGGAAGATAGAAAGCTGCAATATAAAACTGCTATGGATATATATGCGCTTCATGAGCATCTTGCCAAAGTGGTTGATGATATTAACGGCAAACAAAAAATGCTGAAGAGAGGAATAGACAGTACAAATGATAAAAAAGTAAAAGCTTTATTGCAGGAATATAATGACAAGCTTGAAAGCTTACGTAGTGAACTATTGGCTACAAAACAAAAATCAATTTTTGCAGATGAAGAACGTTTGCGTGAACGGATAAGTGAAATTTATTCAGCTGTTACTATGCAGGAAGCTGCTCCATCCAATTTGCAAATTAAAAGGGTAAATGCACTACAGCAGGAAGTTAATAAGGCGCAACAAACTAATGATAACCTAACCAAGACTTATTTTGCAAAAGCTAAAGAAGCTTTGGATAAAACTGCAGCAATAAAAAAAGAATTACAACCTAAGCTTACAAAAGATGAAATAAAAAAATAACAGTAATCGTGAAAGGTCAGACGTGAAACGTGAGATTCTCACGTCTCACCTTTCACGTCTCACGATTGAATGCTTCCTTTATCTTTGCCTCTTATGACATCGTCTTTTTTTACCTATAATAAATCGAAAGTTATACAGGCTTTACGCTATCATTTTATTACCCGGAGAGAAATAAAAACAATGATAATACTGGTAAATGTTTTCGCCATTTTATCAGCCGGACTTTTCTTTTTTAAGAAAATATCTCCGTTAGCATTTTTAGTAAGCTCTGTTCTATGGTTTACTTTAATGATCGCTTTTTGGTTTATACTTCCCTATTCGATATATCGAAAGGCAGCAACATTTAAAGATGGATTTAAAGTAAGCTTTGAAGATCAGCATCTGTTTTTAGAAAATGACAGGGGCAGTAAAAGCTGGCCCTGGACGGCTTTCAGCAGTCTTATTGAAAGCCCCCATTTTTTTCATCTGTATTTCGACAGCCGTTCATTTTTTCTTATTCCTAAAGATGCCTTTGAAGGTGATACAGTACATGATGCAAGAAAATTTTTGGCAAATAAAATAATGAAGAAAGGTTAATGTTTTCTACCGGAGTTTTTTTTCCATAATTAAATGGTGGACGGTTATTTCTTCAAACTCGTTACCGGTAACTTTATAACCAAGTTTTTCATAAAAACCTATAGCAGTTTTTCGGGCATCCATTATTACTTTATTGTAACCTGCATCTCTTGCTACATTCTCCGCATAATTCATCATGGCTGAGCCAATCCCTTTACCCTGTAAATTATTTTGCACAGCCATTTGTCTTAGCCGCACACACTGGTTATCAACTTTTGTAAGCAGGCAACAGCCAAGCATTTTATCCTCTTCAAATGCGGCAATTAAGATGTCTTCATTTTCCCTGGCTAATTCTTCCGGATCAAAAACAAGTCCTAAAGGTTTGCGCAGAATTTCATTTCTAAGTTCAACCATTTGCTGGTATTCCTTTGTTCCGTGATCTATTTGTTTAATCGGCATGGCGGTTATAATTACAATCGTTACCTGATATCGGAAAATAAATATACAATTTTTTTTTTATTTATTTATCAGCGTTGTAAATGGCAGTAGCTAAACCTAATAAAAAAAGCAGCGATAAAGCTGCTTTTCTGAAAGCAATTTTTTTTATTTCTTTTTTACTGATAAAAGATAATTTTCCAGTGCTGATACCATACTTGGCATTTTAGGTTGAGGTGCTTTTATATCAGGCGCAAGTCCGGCTGCAGATGCTGCCTTAAAAGTATTATCACCAAATGCGCCAATCCTTGTTCCGTTCTGCTTAAATTTTGGGAAATTTTCTATAAAACTTTTTACTCCTCCGGGAGTAAAAAAACAAATAATATCGTAATTATTTTTTGCAAAGATATCTTTCACATCATTGCTGATTATCCTGTATAATACCGGTGTGGCATATTCGCACTCATTTGCTTTGAGCCAGTTGGTTATTTCGCTATCAAAAGATTCTGAACAAGGGTATAAAAAGCTTTCCTGCTCTTTATGCTTGCTGATAACATCAAACAAACTTTTATTGGTACCATCGGCACCATAAAAAACTTTTCGTTTTCTGTATAAAATAAATTTTTGCAGGTACAAGGCAACCGCTTCTGTTATACAAAAATATTTGGTATGCTGCGAAACTGTGATCTTCATTTCCTCGCAGGTTCTAAAAAAATGATCAATTGCATTACGGCTGGTAAAGATTACAGCTGAATAACCCGGGATCTCAATTTTTTGTTTACGAAATTCTTTTGCAGGAATTCCCTCAACCCTGATAAATGGCTGGAACTCAAGATTTACTTTATACCTCCGGGCCATCTCAAAATATGGAGACTTTTCATTTTCGGGTCTGGCCTGTGTAATAAGTATATTTTGTATTTGTTTTACAGCCTTAACTTCCAGTGTAGCAGTGTTTTTAATCATTGTGTATAATTCATGCGGGTTCGCAAATGTACGCATTTTTTGTAGAAAATCATTTATTTAGCCTTACAAAAATATTAACGAAAGGGATTTAGAAGTTACAATAACACCCGGATTACCAATTTATAAATTAGTAGAATTGGTAAAAGTTCCATACCAATTATATAAAGTAAAAAGTGGAAGCGATTAATTTTTAACTGATTTTGTAACAATCCATACGATCGTAAATAGCGCAGTAAAAAAAGTATGCCTATAACACAGAAGGATAATATAATTATAGCAGTTAGCCAATTAGATGGTGCAAAAGCTAATAGAATAATAAAGGGGATAAGAAGAATGCCAATTATCTTGTTAATTAAAAATATAACAAAGATGTATTGATCAGTTGCGGCACCCATACCGGAAATCCATCCAATAAGTTTTAGTAATAGAAATTTTCCGAAATATATGATTCCCACAAATAAAATTGATAATGCTATAAAGATATAATTATTGCTTTCTTTAAGCAGATGATAGTGATCTAACAGAAGCCATGCATACAATCCTGCACTGATCACAAAAAAAATATTAAATATCAACGATGGCAGTTTAGCTTGTAATAAAAGATCTGTAAGTTGATTTTGCCGGAGTGAAGTATTAAAGAAAACTCTGAAAATATTGTTGAAATACCTGATATAAAAAACTTTAAACAGGGCAAGTAATAAAATGACTATGCCTAAAAGATAAAATAAAAATTCTTTTCCATTTTTGGTCTTTTGTTTTGCTGCTAAAGAAACGGGTGTTGTTGTAGCATTAAGATATTTATTTTTTTTTAAGAAAAAATCTAAAGTGGTTGTGTGATTTTTATCCTGATAGTTATCGGGATTGATTGAATCAGATAGTTGTAAAGAATCAAGCTTTATTATTGAACTGTCATTTTTTACCTGCGCCGGACAGTCTCTAACAAAAAATATAAAGACAAGAGTGATAAAAAAGGTTTGTATTCTATAAGCTTTCATTCAATCAAAAATAATTTATATACCCAAAATGTATTTTGGAAGCTTCACGCAGGTCAAATTTTATATCGTTCCTTTTACCAATTGCATAGCTCACATTTAATATTCCAAACTTAGTTTCAAAACTCAATCCTAAACCTGCTGAAAAATAATTATTGGTAAAATTAGTTGTTTGAAAATGAGTTTTTGTGATCCTTATATCAGTAAATCCAAACAGATAAGAATTAATTCCTGTCAGGTACCTGTATTCAGCAGTGAATATTGCATATTGTTATGCATAGATACTTTCCTCATCAAAATAGGGAAGTTCCAAAAGCCTTTTGCTGATATTTTGCAATTTATTTTATCGTAAAGGCTTCCTTTTTCAATACCAGGATATCGCTGCAAAAAAAGATTTTTAATTTTTACTTTGCCATATACACGAATGCTGTCGATAAGATATAAGGATCCTTTATCTATTTTTAGTTGTGCTTTTATTTTATCTTCTTTAATTTTAATACTGTCCAATTTTATCGTAGCAAAAGGATATTCTCTTGTTTCATAGTAATCTAAAATTTTTTGTTGTTGGTTCTGTAATTGGGAGAAATCCATTTTATTATTATGAAATAGCCTGACGTTCCAGCCGGTTTCATTTAGCAGCTTTTTATCTATGCTATCAGTATTTATTTCAATCCATTTATACTGCTCTCCTAAATATAAATTGATATGAGTTGATGTTGAATCATAAAATACTGAGTCTACCGATACAGCCGGATATCCTTTGGCAGCAAGTATTTCAGGCAGCTTGGATATATAATTTGTGCACAGCTGCCTGTTGAAAAATGAAGTTTGCAGTTTAAGGGATTGTATTCTGTTTAACTTACTACTTTGTGATAAGGAACTATCTTTGTCAGCCGAGAATGTATTATCAGGCGATAATTATTTTGAGAAAAAGCATCTGTACTAATTAAGCAGCAGCATGAAATGAATAAAATATGAAAAAACTAATATTTTCTTTGGAAGGCTTTCATTAATGTTCAAATCTAAATTATAATCACCGACAGCTATCGGTAGTTAAATCTAAAAACTTTGTCTGGTATCTATTTCCATATTCCTTTTTGCAAACAGGCTTGTTATTATTGCAATTTTCATTTTTCTACTTCATTAAAGCAAAAGGATGAAATGATCGATGCAATGATTAATGAAATGAAGCTTACAAAAGTCCTCCCTAAAGGGGAGGATTTAGGTGAGGCTGACACTATTTATTTTGGCGGAGGTACACCAAGTATATTAACGGTTAATGAAATAAAGAAATTGTTGGATACGGCTCATCAACATTTTCAGGTAGCAGAAGATGCAGAAATTACTTTGGAGGCAAATCCGGATGACATCAATGAAATAAAATTAGCCGAATGGAAATCAATTGGAATAAACCGTTTCAGTATAGGTGTTCAATCTTTTAAACAGGAAGATCTTGATTGGATGAACAGGGCACACAATGCAGAACAGGCGTTACGATGCATTCAGTTAGTTAAAGACGCAGGTTTTCAAAATTATTCTGTTGATCTTATTTATGGCACTCCAACTTTATCTGATGATGATTGGAAAAAAAATGTTCAAACTATAATTGATCTTAATGTGCCTCATGTCTCCTGTTATGCATTAACTGTAGAACCCAATACTGCCTTGCAGAAAATGATCAAATTAAAGAAGAAAGAAGATGTTGATCCGGAAAAACAGGCAGCTCAATTTTTATTATTAACAAGTTGGCTTCAGGATGCAGGATATGAGCATTATGAGATCTCGAATTTTGCAAAGCCTGGTTACAGAAGCAAACATAACAGTAGCTATTGGCAGCGTAAATCTTACATTGGCATTGGTCCATCAGCGCATTCATTTGATGGAAATTTTCGGCGGTGGAATGTGAGTAACAATGCTCTCTATATTCAATCATTGCAAAAGAATGAAATTCCTTATGAGGAAGAAAAACTTTCTGAGGTGCAAAAACTGAATGAATATATTATGACTTCTTTGAGAACGTTGGAAGGATTGGATTTGAGTTTTGTAAAAGAAAAATTTGGAGAAGAGAAATGCTGTAAAGTGCAAGCTGCAAGCAGGAAGTATGAGATCAATTCAAAATTAAAAATTGAAGATGAGAAAATTATTCTAACTAAAGAAGGGAAATTATTTGCAGATGGAATTGCTGCAGATCTATTTTTTTTAGAAATTAAAGTTTAAATATTTCTTTCTCTAAAACTAAATTATTTCTGTCTGCCTGAAGCATTAATTTAAGCAAAGCCCAATCCTCCTTTTCAGTATCAGATAAATTTTTTTTAGAAATATTCATTTTTTCCAATAAAGTTTTAATCAGATTCAATTCATTTTTATCCCTCGGAGTTATTAAAACACTTTCCATATTTAAAATTACAGAATCAAACCAGCGTTTCTTCTATCTTTTTAAATCCTTGAGATGCCGAAAGATTCTCCCATAAAATTTTATAAATAGTTTCTGCAATGGGCATATCAGCATGTATACTTTTATTGATTATATACATGCACTTGCTGGCATTGTACCCTTCGGCAACCATGCTTAATTCAAGCTGGGCGGCTTTTACAGAATATCCTTTGCCGATCATATTGCCAAAAGTTCTGTTCCGGCTGTAAAGCGAATAACAGGTAACTAAAAGGTCGCCTAAGTAAACGGAAGCCGCATAATTTGTTGTTTCCCGTCCTGAGCCTGTCGAAGAAGCATTTTTTGTTACAGCAGTATGCTCAATAGTACCAACCTCCACATTTTTTATGCCTGCCTTGCGTAAAAATCCTGCCATTTCATCAGCGCTGTTAGCAATAAGAACACTCAAAAAATTATCACCATAATCCAGGCCATGAGCAATACCTGCACCTAATGCATAAATATTTTTTAAGATAGCCGCAAACTGAACTCCGTAAATATCATGGTTTATAATTGTGTTGAGATAATCTGTTTTAAAATAAGTAGCAATAAGTCTTGTGGCATTTTCATCAATGCCTGAAAAGGTTAGGTAAGATAATTTTTCTGAAGCAACTTCTTCTGCATGGCATGGGCCTAATACGGCAAAATAATTTTCGAGTTCAACATTAAATTGCTGTTTTAAATAATCATTAAGCAATAAATTTTGATCCGGTAATATTCCTTTAATGGCAGATACAATTTTTTTCTCTTTAAAAATATTTTTATCTAGATTACCTAGTGTATCTACAGCATATGCTGAAGGAACGACAATGATAATGCAATCAGAATTTTTAATTACTTCAGATACGTTTGCAGTAAGATGTAATAAAGTTGTATCAAAAAAAACACTGCTTAAATATTGCGGATTGTGACGGCGGGTTAATAAATGTTTGATAGTTTCTTCGCTTCGTATCCACCAATTGATTTTGTTTTTATTATCGGTTAGAATTTTAGCCAAAGCCGTTCCCCAGCTGCCGCTGCCAATTATGCCGAATTTAAATGTCTGAACCATGTATTCGTTTAAAGCGTTTAAGTCGTTTAAAACGTTTAAGGTTAAACATCCAACTTTAAACCTTTAAACGTTAAACCATTCTACATCGGTTTTAGTTCAATGCCTAATTTTTCAACAGCAATTTGCGCAGCTACCTGGCTTGCGTCTTTTTTATTATAAGCCTTTGCTTGTGCAATCAATTCTCCGTTTACCATTGCGCCAATGGTAAATAATCTTCTTCCGTTTTCTATTCTTTCATCCAAAGTTTCAAATTCCAGGATCTTGCCATTCTTATTTGCCCAGCCATACAATTTATTTTTCTGATTGATATCAAGATTTTCGAGATCATCCATATAAAGATGGGGATTGATAATATGCCTGGTAACCCACTTCTGTGTTTTTTTATATCCTTTATCAAGATAAACAGCACCTACAACGGCTTCTAAAGTATTACCAAAGATCTGTGATATTTTAAGTGAGCTATCAAATTTATTATAGAAGGTTATCTTCTTTAAACCCATTTTTAAAGCGATATCATTTAATTGATTCCTGTTCACCATCTTGCTTCTCATTTCAGTTAAAAACCCTTCGTCCTTATATGGGTATCGCATAAAAAGATAATGCCCTACAAGTGAGCTAAGCACAGCGTCTCCTAAAAATTCAAGCCGTTCATTATTTTCATCAGTTCCTTCTCTTATTGATCGATGGCTTAATGCGGTTTTGTATAAACTTAAATTTTCGGGAACAAAACCGAGCACATTACGAAGTTGTTTTTTAAATTCTTTATCAGATTTATTATCAAGAAAGTTTTTCAGGAATTGCACAAAAGAAATTTATTTACCCGAAAGTAATATTATTAAGTCAATTATAAAATGAGAATGAATTATCAGGCTCTGTACTTCTTTATTATAACAGATGCATTATGCCCGCCAAATCCGAATGTATTGCTTAGCGCTGCATTAACTACACGATGCTGTGCTTTGTTAAAAGTAAAATTTAATTTAGGATCAAGATCAGGATCATCAGTAAAATGATTTATTGTAGGAGGAATAACATCTTTTGTTACCGCTAAAATGCAAGCCAGCGCTTCCATAACTCCTGCAGCGCCAAGACAATGACCTGTCATTGATTTAGTAGAGCTAATATTTAATTTATATGCATTTTCTCCAAACACATTTAAAATCGCTTTTGTTTCTGCTATGTCGCCAAGAGGAGTAGATGTGCCATGAACATTTATGTAATCAATATCTTCCGTTTTCATTCCTGCATCTTTCAGCGCAACAATCATTACATTTTGTGCACCCAAACCTTCAGGATGTGGCGCTGTAATATGATATGCATCTGCAGTAGTTCCGCCACCTGCAATCTCACAATAAATCTTTGCTCCTCTTGCCAAAGCGTGATCAAGAGATTCAAGAACTACAATACCTGAACCTTCACCCATCACAAATCCATCCCTGTCTTTATCAAAAGGGCGGGATGCTGTTTTAGGATCATCATTTCTTTCACTTAAGGCTTTCATTGCATTAAATCCCCCAACGCCAGCCTCTCTTATTACTGCTTCACTGCCGCCGGTAATAATTATATCTGCTCTTCCTATACGAATATTATCAAAAGCTTCAATAATTGCATTTGTGCTTGATGCACATGCGCTGACAACAGCATAGTTTGGGCCTCTGAAACCATGGCGCATTGATATTTGTCCTGCAGCAATATCCAATATCATTTTTGGAATAAAGAAAGGATTGAAACGTGGAGTGCCGTCACCGCGGGCAAATTCCATTACATCATCCTGGAAAGTAATTAAACCTCCAATACCACTGGCAAAAATCACTCCCACTCTGTCAACATTTACATTATCTTTTGAAATGCCCGCATCATTAACTGCCTGATCGCTGGCTATTAATGCAAATTGTGTAAACCGGTCAATTTTTCGGGCTTCCTTTCTCTCTAAATAATTGGTGGGTTCAAAATCTTTTACCTCGCAGGCAAATTTGGTTTTAAATTTTGAGGTGTCAAATTGTGTAATGTTATCAGCGCCTGACACGCCATTTATCAATCCATCCCAATATTCTGGTACAGATTTGCCCAATGGCGTTATAGCACCCATCCCGGTTACAACAACTCTTTTTAATTCCATAAAAGCTTACCTGCAATAATTATAAAAGATAATTACTTAGCGTGTTCTTCTAAGTACGTTACAGCCTGCCCAACAGTAGTAATGGTTTCAGCCTGCTCATCAGGAATAGAAATATTAAATTCCTTTTCAAATTCCATAATTAATTCTACGGTGTCCAAACTATCGGCACCTAAATCGTTAGTGAAAGAAGCTTCTGGTGTAACCTCTGCTTCGTCAACACCTAATTTGTCAACAATAATTTTTTTAACTCTTGACGCTATGTCTGACATGATAGTAAAGTTTAGTTTAAACTGCTACAAAAATATACTTTTTGTGATAAAAAAAAATAATAAGTAAGAACTTTGGTTTGAGTTAAAAATAAGAATTCATTTGGCATCTTTGTTGTCTCAAAAAACTCATGCCAAAATTTACCAATAAACTTGCTGATGAATCAAGCCCTTATCTTTTACAACATGCACATAATCCTGTAAACTGGTATCCCTGGGGAGATGAAGCATTGCAAAAAGCAAAAGAAGAAGATAAACCCATCCTTGTAAGCATTGGTTATTCAGCCTGCCATTGGTGTCATGTAATGGAACACGAGAGTTTTGAAGATGAAGAAACGGCAAAGCTGATGAATGATAATTTCATCAATATAAAAATTGACAGGGAAGAGCGGCCTGATCTTGATCATATTTATATGGGTGCAGTGCAAACTATGACTGGTAGCGGAGGCTGGCCATTAAATGTTTTTCTTACGCCAGATAGAAAACCATTTTATGGCGGAACATATTTTCCTCCGCAAAAGGCTTTTAACAGGGCTTCGTGGAAAGAAGTTTTACAAGGCGTTTCTAAATTATTCAAAGAAAAAAGGCAAGAGGTAGAAGCGCAGGCAGAAGAACTTACACAACACATTGGTCGCTCTAATATAAATACACAAATAAAAAATTTATCTATAGATCTGCCCGGGGAAATTTTCACAAAGCAACAAGTTGATGAAATTTTTGAAAACATAATGAAGCAGGCTGATAAAAAATGGGGTGGTTTTGGCAATCCTCCAAAATTTCCGCAAACTTTTACCATCAACTACCTGTTGCGCTATCACCATTATACAAAAAATGAAGAGGCATTAAATCAGGCATGCCTTAGCCTGGATAAAATGATACAAGGCGGTATTTATGATCAGATAGGAGGAGGGTTTGCAAGGTATTCAACTGATGTTGAATGGCTGGCTCCTCACTTTGAAAAAATGTTGTATGATAATGCACTACTGATCCGCACATTAAGTGATGCTTACCAAATAACCCCAAATGCATCTTATAAAAAAACAATAGAACAAACAATTGATTTTGTTGAAAAACAATTGATGCATGAAAATGGAGGATTCTATTCTGCACTTGATGCAGACAGCGAAGGAGAGGAGGGTAAATATTATGTATGGAGTTATGAAGAGATAAATGAGATTTTGGGTAATGATGCAGTTTTGTTTTGTGAATATTATGATGTTACACCAAATGGTAATTGGTCCGAAAGGACTCCTATGTCCAAAAGGACTCCTTTGGAGAAGGAGGAACATAAAAACATTTTGAGGGTACTTACACCGTTACATGATTTTGCCAGACAAAAAAATTTAGATGAAGGAAAAGCTGAACAACAACTAAAATCTTCAGAAGAGAAACTTTTAAAAATCAGGAACAAAAGAATTCGCCCACTTACCGATGATAAAATATTACTTGGATGGAATGCTTTAATGATAACCACTTTGTGTAAAGCTGCCGCAGCATTGGATATAAGCCGTTATAAAGAAATGGCTATCGAAAATTTTAATTTTTTATTTTCCAATTTTAAAGTAAATGATAATGATTTTGAATTGTATCATACATATAAAGAAGGGATGGCAAAATACCCTGCCTTTTTAGATGAGTATGCATGTTTGATAGAGGCTTGCATTTCTCTGCAGGAAATAACATCTGATAATAAATATATAGAGTATGCCCGCTCGTTAACAGAATATGTTTTTGAAAATTTTACTGCTTCGGAAGAAGATTTTTTTTATTATTCAGGCAAAAAACAAAATGATGTTATTGTACGGAAAAAAGAAATTTATGATGGCGCTGTGCCTTCAGGAAATTCCGTTATGGCTGGTAATCTTTTTTATCTTTCTGTAATTTTAGATAACACAACATGGAAACAAAAAGCTACCGGATTTTTAAATAACTTATCAGAATTAATAATTAAATACCCAACTTCTTTTGGTAACTGGGCTTGTTTGCTTATTGATATATTTGCCGGTATAAATGAAATAGCCATTTGCGGCAATGGATTTGAAAATTTAAGAGATGAATTAATCACCCATTTCATTCCAAATAAAGTGCTTCAATGTACCAACAATCCTCAGGAGGATGAATACCCCTTGTTAGCCCAAAAAAGTGTTTCTACTAAACCATTAATTTATTTATGTCGCAACTATACCTGTCAATCTCCCGTAGATAATATACCATCAATTATTAATCAAATTGTTAATAATCCAAAATTTAATTAATTGCTTACAATATTTAAACTGTTCGTCCGTTTGTAAAATTGGTCAGTAATTGTTTGCAAAACTTTAAGAAATCAGAAAAGCTTTGATGATTAGTTTAATAAAAAATAATTATACATTTGTCGTATACCCTCAAAGTTAAACACATGAAGAATTACTTGTTAAGTGTAATAGCAATCGTAGCTATTGTTTTTTTATCCGGCTGTGGCAAATTGGGTAAATCCAAATCTAAAGGCTTGCCTAATGATGGTCAACTGCATGGCATAGCGCCTTCTGCCCGTTATACTCCTCCCAAACCTCCCGGAATGGTTTATATACCACCAGGAACATTTCATATGGGTCCGAGTGATGAAGATGTAAACTATGCTTTTACTGCCCGCAATAAGGCAGTTTCCATTAGTGGCTTTTGGATGGATGCTACAGAAATTACCAATAACGAATATCGCCAGTTTACCAATTGGGTTCGTGATTCAATTGCGGCAAAGCTGTTGGGTTCTCCTTACGTAAAGCAGGGTGCAGATGGAGTTGAAGCTATTGACTGGAAAAGAGCAAGCACTATTAAATATAATGACAGAACGGTTATTGAAAAAATAGATGCTATTATTCTTGCACCTGATAACAGGCTGTACGGTCAAAGAGCAATAGATCCTAATAAAATAATTTATCATTCAGAGGTGGTTGATTTTAAAGAAGCTGCAAGAAGAGAAAATGCACGTAAACCAATCTCTCAATTTATTGTAAAAACTGATATTCCTGTTTATCCCGATACATTAGTATGGATGAGAGATTTTTCTTACTCATACAATGAGCCGATGGCAAAACAATACAACAGTCATCCTGCTTTTGGAAATTATCCTACTGTTGGTATTACATGGAAACAGGCAACTACGTTCTGTGAATGGAGAACTCATTATCTAACTTCATTTTTGATTTCTAAAAAGAGAACTATAGAATCACCTTTCCGTTTACCTACGGAGGCAGAGTGGGAATATGCTGCAAGAGGCGGACGTTCACAGTCGCCATACCCATGGGGCGGACCTTACTTAAGAAATAAAAAAGGCTGCCTGCTTGCCAACTTTAAGCCAGGCCGTGGTAACTACCCTGAAGATGGAGGATTTTATACTGTAAGAGCGGATGCTTATTGGCCAAATGATTTTGGTTTATATAATATGGCAGGCAATGTATCAGAATGGACATCTTCTCTTTATTACGAAGGAGGCTATAATTTTCAACATGATATGAATCCGGATATTCGTTATAATGCAAAAGATCAGGATCCTCCGCTTATGAAGCGTAAAGTTATCCGCGGCGGCAGCTGGAAAGATGTAGCCTATTTTTTACAAACCAGTACAAGGGCTTACGAATACCAGGACACGGCTAAATCTTATATTGGCTTTAGGACTGTGATTGATTTACCACCAACAATGAACAAAAAAGGCAGAAAGTAAATCCTTAATTTCAATACCACTTATTCGAAAGATTTTTTTATCAAAATTTATTGCTTTAATTCAAAAAAGATATTGGCATTGCCATTTCTTTATCCCAATAACATAAAACTAAAAATCTAAAACTTAAAAAACTATTATCATGGCTCACAGAAAAAGAACCTTTTTAACCCTGATTGATGTATTTGTAAGCGCAGGCGCTTCAGTAGTTATATTTGCCGCATGGGCTAAATTAACGCATCAATCTTATGCTGATAAAATGCTTACGATTGGTATGTGGACTGAAACTGCCATATTTATGGTATATGCAATTATTGAGTGGGTTAAACCTAAAAAACATGAAGAAGATATTCAGCCGGGCGACATTGAAGAAGTTGTTGTAGGTAATACTGCATTACAATCAATGGACAAAATGCTTATGGAAGCAGACATTACTCCTGCCAATTTAAAAAGATTGGGAGATAATTTCCAAAAACTTGATACTACTGTTTCGCAAATTGGCGAAGTAGGAGATGTGGTAAAATCTACAACTGATTTTTCTGCAAAAACAAAGGAGGCTACTTCTGCAATGACCAGCTTAAGAGATGCTTATACCACATCAGCAAACACAATGTCTTATTTTAATGATGCAGCAGACAGTGCAAAAGGATTTCATAGCCAGGTGCAGGTGCTTACAAAAAATCTTTCTTCATTAAATACTATTTATGAATTAGAGTTGAATGAAAGTAATAATCACCTTAAATCATTAAACAGCTTTTATGGTAAATTGGCTGAAGCCAGCCATGTAATGGTAAACACTATAGATGATGCAGGCAGAGCAAAAGAACAGATTAGTACCTTGGCAAATAATCTTGGTAAATTAAACCAGGTTTATGGTAACATGCTTAGTGCTATGCAAGGCAGATAAAACGTTTAAAACGTTTAAGGTTGAAAGGGTTTAAAGTTCCTTTAATCTTAAACTTATAACCAAACAAAAATTTAAACAAACTGTAAATTAAAATATTATGGCTTTACCTAGAGAGCCCCGGCAAAAGATGATCAATGTTATGTATTTGGTATTGACAGCCATCTTAGCATTAAATGTATCAAACGAGGTTATTAATGCGTTTAGAACAGTAAATACAAGCCTGATGAATTCCAATGAGAACATTGCTAATTCGAATAATACATTGTATAAATCTCTTCAGGCAAAATTAGCTGATCCGCAGACTGCTGAAAAAGCTAAGTACTGGAATGATAAGGCTGTAATGGCTCAGGCGTATTCAGCAAGCGTTTATAATTATATCAATAGTTTAAAGGACCAGGTATTAAAAGAGGCAGATCTCAAAATAAATAAAGATGGCACTCAGGATTATAAAGAAGATTATTTGGAAGCTTCAACAAGAGTTTTTGAAAATAATGGTAAGGGAAAAGAATTGCATGATAGTCTTAAGGCCTATATTAAAAATATGCTGGGCATTGATGCTTCCATCAATACAAATTTTAAAAACAACTTCCCAATTGATATGTCTATTCCTCCTACTCATTCCGGTAATCTACGTACCGGCAATGAAATTAAGGACTGGACCTTCAATTATTTTCACATGACGCCTGCAATTGCTGCGATAACAATGCTAAGCAAATTTCAAAATAATGTGAAGAATGCAGAGAACCAGGTGGTAACTTATTGTCACAATCAGGTAGGCGCTGTAAAAGTTGTTTACGATCAGTTTGCTGCATTGGTAGGGCAAAGTTCTAATTATGTAATGCCCGGTCAGGAAATTCAAATTACCGCAGGTGTAGGTGCATACAGCAAAGCAGCACAGCCTCAAATAACAATAGGAGGAACTTCTCAGTCTTTAGATATTGATGGCAGAGCAGTATATAAATTTCAGGCAAGCGGAGCAGGTAATCACAGTGTGCCTGTAAATGTAACTTTTACAAAACCTGACGGTACTAAAGAAACTAGATCATTTAATGTTGAATATACAGTTGGTACGCCGGGCGGTGCAGCAGTGATGCTGGATAAGATGAATGTATTTTATATTGGTGTTCCAAATCCGGTAAGTATTTCATCCGGTACTGGCTGGGATAAAACTCACGTATCAATGACAGGCGGAACTTTGGCTTCTGCAGGCGGACCAGGTAAATACACAGTAAATGTAAGTACGGTAGGTAAATCATCTATAACAGTAAATGCAGATGGCAAAGCCAGCACTTATGAATTCAGAGTTAAGAGAATTCCTGATCCTGTATTTATGGTTGGTCCAAGTAAAGGTGGAAGAATGCAATCTGTTGTTTTTAAGAACCAACAATTCTGCAGGGCAGATCTTGAAAATTTTGATTTTGATGCAAGGTTCAGTGTGGTTAGCGCTACTGTTTATTTTGCAGGTGCTAATTTTGCAAATGTACAAACTGCAACAATCAGTGGTGGTAGTTTAGCAGGGTTAAATGCCCAGTTA